>JAABUQ010000767.1_pt1 | contig 74250 bp, 70 predicted proteins | sample 5560001 | NCBI WGS metagenome assembly JAABUQ01 (sample SAMN10711888, study PRJNA513371) | rock metagenome | isolation source: Antarctica rocks | place: Antarctica: Victoria Land, Finger Mt nord | collected 2015-12-18 | reverse complement strand
ATTTTGTTGTTTTTATTAATAAAGAGTTAACGTAATATTATTAAATTAATGTTTAAGATAAAAACGCATTAATTTAATATAAACATTCTTAAAATGTTCAAAGTATTACGCTAATATTTTCGTAAAAAATATTAAAAAAAATTATATTATTAAAGAAATTTATAAAAGTTTTTAAACAATGTAAGCAATTACTTAATAACAAAAATTGCAACTATAAATAATCTTATATTTAATAAATCTTTATAGATAATTTAATAAATTAAAGTAATAATAAATAAAAACTTAAAATAAGTTAAATACAATTTATAAAAAAGTCGCATTTAAAAGCTATATATTTTATTATTATTTAAGATTTAAAATATTTAAAATGTTTAAGATTTTAATTTTTTTCATTTTTTTAATTTTTAATTTAAGATGTTTAAACGTTAAGTTATCTTAATTATCTTAATTATTTTGATTTTATTAATAAATCTTTTCTTTCTAATTATTTTGTAAAGAATAATATGCGACAAATAGTATTTATTAGTATGCGACTCGTAACAATTTAACGTGCATTCTTTGTTTATTTCACTCTATTAGACTAGAAAATTTGCTTAATTCTAGAATTAAAATTGAGCGAATTAATTCGATTAAATTAAAACTTAACTTAACAATCACATTATACAATTATTTACTTTTAATAAAAGTAATATATTCGAAAAGTATTAAATCTTAAACTCTAGTTTAGAAATTTTATATATTGTTAAAATTTAAAGAATTATCTTTATCTATATTAGATAATTAAGACAATTATTTTAATTACTTTACTTATTATTAAATTATCTATAAATATTATAGCAATTTTAAACTTTTTATCTATAGTAATATTACTATAGACTAAATTTGTTTTAATACTTATTTCGATTGTCTTTTCGAAATTATATTTCTCTTATAACGAATTCTAGAAGACGAACTCTCTATGTTCGATTAAAATCTTATTTTTTTTCTACTACTTATATAAGACTCGCTCGAGTTTAGTGCAACTTTATTGACGTTTCTCTTTCTAAGAATAGATTTAACTAGTATTTATATAAATTAATATATATCTTCTTATACTTAGTTAAACTTACGACACTTGTTCGAATCTACGTTGCTCAATACTATTCTAGCAATTTGCGTTTAAGCAATTGATAGAACATTTTAAGTCGAACAAGTCTAAGTCTTAAACGTAACTCGATTTGCGCATTTGATTGAACACAATAATGCTAAAAGCTTCTACGTACATCTCTTCAAGTTTAATAAACTTGCGTTCGAACTCTTCGTTGTTAACTTTGCGTTTACGATTTTGTTCTCTACTTGAATGCGAAGAGAATTCGCCAACTTGTCTCTCAATAGAAGCGAGTAGCACAAACTCGAAGTTTTAAGATTTAAGTTAATAAATTTTGCTAATCGAAAGCGCTTTGCAAACTTAATAACTCGCTTTATTATAACGTTATATTACTTTTTATCTCGAACAAAAAGCTTAATAATGTTGACGATGTGCTATTAACTTTATTAACAAACAATTTAGACATTTTTACAAAATCGTAATTTATTATAATGCGAGATACGAAACAATCTAGTTTGAACAAGAAAGATGTCGTTAGATTGCACTTTAACGTTACATAACATTAATGATCTTTTGCTATACTTCTTTGATAAAATTAGAATAATCGTTAAGACTTAGCTTTGCGACGACAACGTAATTACTTAATTCTTAGATAAATTGTCGAAATTGTCGATTCAATGTTTATTAATAATTGAATTAGTTTTTTAATTATTATACGCACACAAGATCTAGATCTAAATTGAAGACAATGTTAAATTGTATTTCTAAAAGAAAGCAAAGATATTTAATTCTATTGTCGAAATTAAGGCGAGAGCTAAAAGTATAACAACAAAACACAATAACTTAATGCAAAAGAGTTTTCATCAATCGAAACTATTTAACTATAGATAGCTAAAACTATGTTAACGAGATATAAGTTCAATGATTTAAGTCTAACATTAGCGATAATAGCGACAAGAAAAGAATGCGCGAAGTCAAGAAACGAAGAATAAGAAATACATTATAAAAGAGTAAGACAAACGTAACGTTCGTAAACAAACAACGTTAATTGCATCGAACAATGTTGTTAACAAAATAATCGCATCGATATAATTTTTAATTTAATTAATTTCTTTGATTGCTTATTTAAGTTATACGACTTAATATATTAATCGATTGTAATATTTGCAAACAATATAAATTTCTTTTAATCAACTAAAAGCGAGTTAAAGAACAAAATACTTAACGAAATGCGTTCTAGCTTTAATCTAGCATTTGAGCACATATATTGCACATCTTTCTTGTTACACATCTTTGCGCTATGGATTTGCAATATCTATAGACAATTAAGCGACTTCTTCTCATTAATTAGAAAGCGAACAAGAAGAGAGTTGTCTTCATAAAGTAATAAGATTTATCGCATTCAAGATTTAGCTTCTTTGCATCTTTATTCTATTAACAATTAAATACGTTTACAAACTTATATTATTAGTCATTCTAGCAAGTCGTACTTAGCACGAAGCAATAGATCGAAGATCGAATCGAACGATCAATTTTAGAACGATTTCGTTAACAAACAAGAAGTGTGTAACTTTGTATATTAATCTAAGATAAAAATCGTCGTCATCTTGATCTAGCATTAGATAAGTTGTCTAAATAAGCTCTTCTTAAACTCTATTAACAAGATAGTCTCGCACTACGCTATTGTGCAAGATGATCTCTTTAATTATCTTAAAGTATGCCAAGTTCTACAAGTTGATAAATTGAATCAAGATCGTCTCAAGTAATTATTCGATAACTTTATCGAAATAACTAGAGCAACACAAGTTCTTTCTAGACTCTATTAAGCTCGAAGTTCGTCGTTCGTTAAAGCATTATTATTACGAAATGCGATACGCGAGCAAATTAATATGAGTTTGCGATAAGAAGAACGTATAGAGCGTGCTAATTAAATCTTGCGACAACGTATTGCCTTTAGAATGTTAAATAATAATTAAGAGCAAGTATCTCTACGTTTTAGAAAAGTTAATCGTCGTAAGAGTGTCGCAATTCAATTATAAAAAAGCGTTATACAAGAGTCTAAACGACAAACAACGAGAATTGATAGACGATTATGACGCAAGAAAAGATTTCGAAATGAATTACGACAAAGAATTAAAGTTTAAATGAACGAAAAATATCTAAGCGAATCACGAGCAAATAGAAAATAGACACTAGTTACTATTTAAAGATTGTTACGATTTCCTAATTTTAATGCGATTTGTGTCTTGGAAGTTTTCGTGAACGTTTTATTATAATTGTGCTTCGAGATCGTTCATAACATTGCATTTTCGATGTTCTAGAATGTTAATATTTGCATAATAATTATGCTTTCTAATGTTTGTAAACGTTAGACATATATACGAGTCAAACTTATCAATTTCGTGTGCAAACAACATAGTCTTTCGTTTTAATAATTTACAAACAATTATAATATTAAAGCGATACTAGCTAGAGTTCGTAATGTTCGTAAACATTTCATGACGATTTTGAAGAAATTTCACGAGAAGATCTATTTGTTCTTGAAGAATCTTAGATGTTTAAATTAGACGATTTATGCTTTGAAGAATTTGTGAGCGTTTGATATAAATCTACTCTTGACTTACTAGTTCAATGATCGAAATCTTTGTATACGTGACATATTAAGTGATAAACAACGTCAATAGTTAAAATGCGACATATTGCATCGACATAGCGACTTGACAATTCTAGACTTGACGTTTTTAAATTTTGAAAAGTAGTAAAACTCGCATTGCGAACGCAATAGCAAATACTACTTAAATGGCACTTGCTATCTAATGTTCGATTATTTTGTTAATTGCTTCTTTTTTCGCTCACTTTTCTAATCTTCTTGCAACAAACGACGCTAGCATCTATTTTATCGAAAGTCTTAATATGTTTGTTCGAGAATCTCTAGTTGCTCGTTGATTACATCGTTGTTCTCCAAATAGATTATCAAATGATGCGCGTATTTCTCTCTAGTCGACCTAGATGATTTCCTCGTTCGACGAGTTGTACTTTAGATTGACCCCCTAAATCATCGAATAAATCTTATCAAGATTGCGAGCTTTTAGTCAAGCTCATAGAGATTTCAAGAGATTATTCCCTTAGCATCACGCTTATTTGTCTGGCGCACATGTGAACATGTTGCGTCGCATCGTTCTATTTATCAATTTGCATATCTTGAAATGCGACTTCTAACCTTGGGATGATCTCGATTTGTACATCTCGATTACATAGCTATTCGCCACAAAGAAGATCGTTCAACGCGTCAAAGAGAATCGCGAGCTCGTCGTCGAATCGAAGAAACGTACGATGGGATCACATATAATGTTACTTCTCCACAATCAAGTCAATAGACATTAGGGACTTGGATGAATAAAAGATGCTATTGAAGACTCGTAGAAGCTAAAGCTAGTTGTTAGAGTAGATGGTTCGCAACATAAACTAATAGACGATCTAATAGCTAAGAGCATCGTGTTGGGGGCCCATTCTAGGGAACGATAATGATATTAGTGGTGCAAACGAACGTCTTAAGAACTAGTTGAATCAATAAGGCGATAGGATCTAGTTTATCTAATCGATTATCATTTGACTTGCACTTTTCATTCGCGAAATTAGGAGAGACGTTCTCAATCCTAGATGATGATTTAGCAAAAGAAGTTCGAGAACGTTTGTGAACATCATAGAGCGCATCTAGGACGTGAAGAAAACTTGTTGCTAGATAGACGCACGTGGCGAGATAGAATTAATAATCTTTTCGCTAACTTACGAGGAAGTCGCTCTAGAGCTCGAATGGCGAGTCAATCGAACGCGCACAATATCGACGACGAATTGATCTTGCGCTAAGCGTCAAGACAAGATAATTGTCGAATGTCGAACGTATTCGATGTTCGAAATTGGCGTCATATTGATCTATATTGTTTGCGAACACTCTATTTAGCGACTTTAATAATTAGTTAAGTCGAGCCAATGCTTACTAGATGCGAAAGAAATTATCTCGTGACTTTATTAAGAATGTCGTTAAGACGAACGTAGACTAGCACAAAGAAAAGCAAAGAAGAAGTTCAAAGCTCAAAGAGCGAATATAATGAGACAAAGTAATAATTAAGGTAATTGTAATAAATAAGAAGAAGCAAATCAAAGCTATAGAGAAGACTTAGATGCTACTACGAATGTCTATTAGTGTTGAGCATCTAGATTAGAGAAGTCTATCTACTTATTGCGATCGAACGAACGATTAAGTCGAAGTAAGCAAAGGAAAATAAAACATAGTATTGTAGTAGTGTTAAATGAGAAGACGATGTAGATGTAGTAGCAAAGCAAAGACGAGCTAGTAGCAAATCGAGAAATAGCTCATCTAGATAGAAGAACTAAAATTAAGATCGATAGACAACTAGTTAGCGATATAAGACGTTAAAGATGCGTGCGAAGTGTTAAAGATAAACGCAAAGCGTTAAGGATAAATGCAAAGTAAGCTTAGAGACAAGAATTAAACATATTAGGTTAAATGTGTTATCTTAGATTATGTTCGCGAACATTATAGACGCGATCACGCACATACTTCGATATTAGATTAGGCGCCTAACATATATCGTTCATAGACATTCGAACGCCATAGTATACGTATAATATCTTATCTTGCCCAATGCGTAAGATAGTGTTTGCAAACATTTCTAATTGTCTCACAATAACTTTACTTGACGTTTGCGCGTAACTTGTGTTAACAAGTTTAGAAAACATGTAATGTTTAAGCAATCTCTATATTAAGAGAGTCGCATAATGCAAATAGAAGAGTTTTGATACTTCGATTTAACGAAATGATTAATGAATCAAATTTGAAGTTCGAATCTTATTAATATTATTCTTTTCGAATTTGTAAACAAATCTCGTAATCTTTAACGCAATCTTAGTAAGATAAATACGAGAACTAGTTCGAAAATTCGATTAATTTTCACTATCTTATTGCGATTGCTCTTGGGCGCGACTCGAGATTAACGAAAGCTAATTAATTATTTTTGCAATATTATATCGATTTTCACGACAATTAGAAACACGTTAGAATTATTGTTGATCATGCAATAATATAAGTTAATTAGCAAGTCTTGTATCGAAAGAAAACTCTTAAGAAAGTTAATTAATCTTGCACACTTTAGTTAATAGTGCATCGAACTTCGTGCAATACTAAGATTTATTAAACTTTAGAATAATACTTTTCTCGAACTTATATATGTATTTAGTTCGCTAACTCGTGCAACTTAACTTTATCATTTTTATTGAAGATTTTCGCAAATAACATGTGATCAAAGAAGAACTTTCACGTTATTTTGATTATTGATTGATTTTAATTAATAGATAAAATTAAATAATAAATTCATTTGTGAGTGGAAATCGATTTAAGATTTTACTTTTAAGAATAAAGATTAATTAGCGACTCTTCTAGTTTAAGAATCAATTAACGTCTCTTTTAGTTCGAACATTAATCAACATTTATATTAGACTTTAAGCATTATCTTACTAATACGTCAAATGCGATATTTACTAATTAACACTTAGTTTTACGCGAGATAAACTTAAGAAATCTTCGAGAATTTTAATAATTATAAAAATCAAAAGTCACGATTAAAACGTCGCTATTTATAGACGTATTAAAATCGACAATATCTTATAATATTTAAATTATTAGACTAATTTATATTGTTCGATCATTTATAGTACAAATACGCATTATATTTTAATTGTTCTATTGTGTATGCGTTTTTAATGTTAATTGTACTTTGAAATGCGATTCTTGTTAATATTATATATAATGTTGTCTTCGACTCTTAAGTTTACAATGTTTGACAATGTAATTATTTACGATTTAAGACTATAATTTTAGTTTTAAGTCTATTATTACATAATGCTAGTTTCTTGATCGAACAAATCTTATTATTTTATTAATCTATCTTTAGTCTTTTTTTGCTATCGTTAAATTTGCGAGTTTTGTCTTCTTCGCAAGATGACGTTTATGAAGTAATAAACTATTACGCTACTATCTAGCGATCTAGAATATTAGAGAGAATTGTGCTTCGAAAAGATTTGTAGACGTCTTTAGGCAATGCAAGCAATCACTTGGCAATAAGAGATTTGCAACTTTAGTAATCGTAACAATAAGTCAAGACTTAAGATAAATTAAACACGATTTATAAGGGAGTCGTGTTCGAGAATCTATATATACTAAATGAAATTCTTCCTTGTTCGTCTTGCTCGTTGTCGAACATGTCGAATCTTGCTCGCTTTGCTCGCTGTCGAACACGTCGAATTTGTTCATTAGTTTGTCGAACATTGCTCGCTTTGTTCGCCATTGAACATGTCGAACTCGCTCACTAGCTCGTCGAACATTGCTCGCCTGTCAAGTCGTCAAGCATGTAGATAGTCGTGCTTCGTACTACATATCTCTTCGTAGAATATATATCGATTGTAACGAGCTAAGGTTGTAACACTAGAGTCGTAACATAAACGCTTAAGAGCGAAAATCTTGTAATTACAATTCTCGCAACGTAAAATTGTTTAACGAACTATAGAATTAACATCTTGTGAATAATATAAATATGCTAACTTATAATGTTTACGAACAAACAATTGAGTCGAAGCTACAACGTATTTGAGCAACTATGTCTCTTAATTTATTAATTAGCAAAATGCTTGAAAAGAACATCTATGATTAGCGAAGTGCTAGATAAAAATATCTAAGTCGACTACGATTCTAACGCGAAGTCTAAATATTGCAAGATGATTTCTAGAATATTTAATTAAGATTAGTTAATTCTTTTTTATTGCGATAATGTTATAACTTGTTACATCATTTAAGATCGCAAAATTCTTAAAGATTAGAAAATGTATATCGCATACATGCAACTTTTAACTCGAGCTTAAATTCTTAAATTCACAAGAATTGTAAAACTTACAACTAATATATTGTATAAACAAATGAAAGCGAACAAGATTTAGCATCATTGCTTAGCGATGTAATTTCTATGTTGCGAAATAAACGTTTTTATTATATTGCTCTTCGTAAAGATGCAAAATGTGATTTCTTTTATAGCGAAGAAAAATGACAAATTTGTGTATGCGTAATATAGCTAAAATGCGATTTATAATCGTTATATTTTTTCGCTCTAAAAGATCAATTTTTCTAGTCTTAAATTTTTCGTAGTCGCAAGAGAGATTATAGAATTTATAGAACATTTGATAGATCGACGACTTTAGATAAGGCGCTAATTAATGGAAGCACAATGTTCGCAAACATCACGAAGACTAGCTAACGACGTAGCAAATAATAACATATAAATCAAGAATAACATTTAGTTATTTTCTTCTTATATAATAGACAATTTTGTATTTCTTCGCTAATTAATTTCTTGATTTCGTAGCAACAATTTTGATTTTGTTAACGACATAACTCTTAAGAGTTTAGATGCGAACACTAATTGTTTTCTTTATAGTTAAGTCGTTTACGATTGCGAAGAAATTTATGCGATCTAAGACTTCGTAGATACTAGTATTGTTGCCTTTCTAAATAATATTAGTGCATCGAAAATCTTGTTAGACTCTTTCGTCTCTAAGATTAGAGATAACGTTATGTTTTTCGCACTAAATGCAACAAAACGATTTAAGAGATAATTAACAAACAATATCTTAACTATATGAAAGTTCAATTTGCGACAAGCTCGAAGAATTGAACTTAAACTCGTATTAAATCAAGTATAAGACATTTAAGCTTATGCAAAGAATTGTTTAACAATTAAGACAACTATATGTTCTTGTTTTCTTAAATAAGATTAAGCTTAGAATTTATTTTTAAGTTCTCTTCTATATATATAGACGAAGTGACATTCGTAAAGTTAAGCTCGCGAACAACGAACTCAACATCAAATCTCGTTCGATATCGTTCGTTAAATACGTAAACAAGTTGTCGATAACTTTGTCGTTGTTATCGTTAACTAAAAAGAAATATGTGTGATAACGTTTATTAACGACTATAATAGTTCTCGAATATAGATTGAGAACATATAGTCGCTTGTTCGATCGAAATTGATCAACAATAAAAGATAGATAAATATAATAGAACTTGTCTTTCTTGAATATGATATCGTCTTATCGAAGATCTTGTCACTATTATCGTTGATTAGAAAGAAACGTATTTGATGACGTTTATTATCGAACATAAAGGTCAACAAACATTTGAACTTCCAAAAAAACGAAGATTACAAATAAGAGATCTATATATATACATAACGTTCTTTGCTTATAGCTAGCTATAATAGTAAGAATGTAATTTGCAACTATTCTTCACAAGAATCGATTTTAATAGCAATAAGTTTAAATTCGATACTTGCAACGTAATTAATCAAGTTGTTGAAACTTGTCTAGTTAATACTTCGAAACGTGTCTCGAGAATATTGTAGAACTCTAAGAATCGCTTATATTTGCTATAATAGCGTTGAAATCAACGACATCGTTCAAGGTCGCACGTTTCTTGTAAAACAAAAAGCGCAAATTTAGCTTCAAGATCAAGATCAAGATCTCGAAGTCGCTAGAACGATAAAAAAAATACAAAACTAAGATAATGTATAAAGAATTGCAAGCGAACGTAATTTAACTTCCTTGCTAATCATGTAATGTTTATGCTACAAAGTGTCTACATACGAAAATGTCGTTTTATCACGAAGTTGTCGTTCTTGAACGCAAAATTTTTGTGAACAACAAAGTGAAACAAAATGTTCATGAACAAAACGCATTCAAATCAAACGAGATCGTAGCATCGACAATCAATAAACTAGCAAACAAGAGACTATTTGTACACAATTTTGATAGAAATCACTCTAGATAATTGCGAACTTCGATTTCGAAAGCTTACAACATTGTAGAGAGTCGAGCAATTAAAACTTGTTCAAGCAATTAATGAAGTATGTCTAAGAAAGATTGCAATTCGATATAGTTCAAGAGCAAGAACGTAAGATAATTGAGCTAAGATCTTCGATTCTTGTGACTAGACATCTCTTTTAAGAAACTTTTTACGAAATCAAGTATAGAAGTGATCACATAATTAAGAATAAATTTATCGAGATGCGTTTATGCAAATTCAATAGATTAGAATTGTCTTTCTTAATTATTTGCGTTATGAAAGAGATAATAAGAGAAATAAACAACGACTTCTTCTTCGTCGTATTATTCTTCATATAGATACTAGAAGTCGTTTTTCTTTTAGCTAGAAGAGTCGAATGATTTATGCATGCGTAGTACGACTAGAATGCGATATTTGGTCGCCATATTTGTAGACGAACAATAGATAATAAATTCAATTTTCCTTGATTTAATCTTTCCACGATTGCATAAGCAAAGACTCTAAGACTTAAGAACAATTGCTATGTTCAAGAATTTGCGAGATACGTCGTTCAATGAGCGCATTCTATCTACAAGTGATTCTCAATATATATATCAAGATCTACTTATAGTCGTTGCGAAGAACTAGTGCTAGAGCTTGTCAACAAATATCGACAAAACACTTCTATAGTAACGTTCGAAAAATAAGTACGAAGCCCTATATATAAGTAGTTCTCGAATTCAAGCTAAGAGCGAAGACATTTCACTTCAAGTCTTGCTAAAGATCTAGCTACAAAAGAGAAAATCGTCTTGTTAATAAGTGTGTTGTTATTGTTAATTAAGTTGTTTGTAGTTAACTTTCACAAAAATTCTTAACACAATAACGAGTTTGTGCTTCGAATACTTAAGACGACGTAAATAGTTAAACTATTAAGATTTGTTTAATTATTATATGCGTGAAGCATGTTCTAGAGATATTTTAGAATCTAAAGTTTCGTTTAAAACGTTAAATAAAATTGTAGACTAAAATCTTGTCTTAAGATATTGACTTCTTTTCTCGCAATACAAAAATCTTTAAATGAAGATCTTTTGATACGAGCTTTAACAATTAACACTAATTATCTTGTTTAAATCGTTGCGAATCGATTTTGTGATCTTTATGTTAAAGATTTGCGAAACGCTTTTGTTCTTATGATTGGCGAAGCGCAAAGCGTTCGTCAAGTAACTTTATTATATATAAAATCTATTTCAATGCATTCGTTGTTCGACAACAAATATCGATCGAACGTCGATTATATTTTTGATCAATTAAAGATAGATGTTTCAACAAAATTCGATAAATGTACAATATAATATAAGAATGTACAAAGATCGCTTTAAAAGTAACGTTCAAAAAGCGAACACAAGATTTCTATATATTTACAAGATAAATTATTAAGATTTAGATATTCAAGAGAGCGTCGAAGATTTTTTTGTGAATTCTAATCGACGAACGATACGATGTCGTATAAACATTGACGTAGTAGCTCTTAATAACAATGAATTTCTAAGAGCTCAAAGCGATTAATTACATTAATATTCGATGTGATTGCGATCATTGTCGCGAGCATCTTATTATCAAAAGAGCGACTAAATTCGTTAACGATACTAGTACGTCTATAAGACGTTTTCTTCAATTCTAGCAATTTTTCATTGCGATTCAACTTATAGAGTATTGTCGCAATAGAAGAATTTGAACGACTAATTATTTTCGACGTAAAGATGATAGAAATAAAGAGAGAATTAAGATGAAGAAGAAATCTAATAAATAGTATAGTTGTTAGAGGTTCACACGAGATAAGATACGATTTGGAACGAAGTCGTCGACTTATGATGTTTATGAACAAGACGACGAATCAAGCATTATATGACAAAGTTTTGCCAATGTCTAGATGAAGAAGAAAGTAACGAATATACAAGAAAAAGAAAAGAAAGAAATATAATATAGTATATTGCGACAAACGTCGAAGAGATCGAAGATGTCGTAAGATTATCTTTTGCGACGTTGTAATTATCTTGATGTTAACTAATTTTGTGCTTTCGCAAAACGCGACTCTTGATAGCGACAATATCTTAAAGCTAGAATTCACAATGTACTTGAACAATGAGCGTCTTCACAATAAGAAAAATCGAAGATCATTTCTTTATTAACTAAGTTAACAAAGTGTAAAGTACAATAATTTTAAGACTCTCGTATAAACTTAAGTGCGAAGGCGAGTAAAAAGTTGACAAGAAAACTAGAGATAAGTATATATCATTTCGTCTTAACGTCGTTGTAATAGTTCTTCGCGCAAGTTCTTTACTTCGCGCGAATTCATCGACGACACAAATCTTCGCGAAGATATTCTCGCACGTTTAACATCATTTGTTTTTATATTTTACGCCAAAAATTTATACTTTCTCTATGTATATTTTGACGCGACGTCAAGTCTTCTTAATGATCGATGCATACCTTCGCTAAGAGAACGATCTTTAAGATTGTTGTCTTTTAGAGTTAAAAGACTAAGTTTAGAATCGTTCGACAAGTTGTTATCGAATTACGAGAGTTAAATAGCGACGAACAAGGTGTCTTTGATACGATGAGCGATTAAGATAGGGGCGACGTCTAAGTTGTCGAATTCTTTAGCATGTTCATCGACGTTCTTTTCGTCTTCGTCATTTTCTTGCCCTTTCTTCATATTATCTTTTTTTTTCTCTTTAGCTTTCTTATTCTCTCGAGACTTCTTATTCTTGATATTTGCTTTTTCTAAATCTTTGTTCTTAGAATCTTCGCTCTTTAGATCTTGATTCGTTTCATCTTTACTTTATTTATTCTTTTCATTCTTTTCGTCTTTGCTATTCTTATTACTTTCATTTTTTTTCTTGTCTTCGTCGTCTTCTTTTAACTCTTCGATGACTTTATCTTCGTCTTGATCTTTAAAGATTATCGTTGTTGTTAACTTAATTTTCGAATAACGAAAGCGAAAGTGTCTTACGATTCTTAGAAGTTTAGAAGAAATAATGCTCTATAATTGAGCTTTTTTGTCGCACTCTTCAAGTTAACATTTTGTAAAACGATTAGCGTTCGCAATGAAATTGAACGTTCGCGAACAAAACAATTTGCAATAGTGTTAAACATCAAGATTCAAAATAAATAAAAAGATAAGTTAGACGTGCAACGTTCGTGAATATTTGAAGGCATCTAAGTGAACGTGTAATGTTTACGAACATGTCGTGGCGCATAGCTATTAGAGCTAAGATGTTTATAAACATTACAAGAGAATAAAGATTTGCGAAAGACTTATTAATTTTATAAAAAGCTTAAATGAATATTGCGCTCTTAACGAATCTAATTAGCGATTAATTTTTGATCTTTTTGCGTTTGGCGAACTCGATCTTTACAAGTAGCTAATCTTTGAACGTGAGATCTTCGACGTTTTTTCATGCTTTGCGCGAGAGACGTTGCTCAAAAAGTTAAATGTAAAGAACTTCTATCTTGATCTTAAGAATATAAGAGCGAAGTACAATCGCGAGTTTTTTTGCTAAAGTAAGATAAACTTCGACGCAAACGATTTCGTCGATCTCATCGTATAGTAGATTCGTTTGACCTATTATAATAGTAATTATCTTATTAATTGCTTAAGCGAAGAGAACTTGATTGTACGTATAATTTAGACTAAGTACATATATGTGACATATACGTCGCTACTTGATGCGAAGTATACGATCGACGATCTACAAAGTTGTCTAGACGTTAATGAACACATTTACAAAGAGAATGTTAGAGCAATCTTCTTGTAGATTAACTATCGTCGCGAAGAGACGAAGCGAGATAACAAGAATCTGCACGTAATTATTAATATTATTGAAGACATTAACAATCTTATTTCAAATATTTAACTAATGAGCGTTGCGAATGTCAAGAATATTGAAGTTTATGTTTACGAAGAATTACTTAACGACCTATTGCGTAATCGATTAATCGCAAAAGATAAAAAGTTTTTTGTTCTCTTTAATGTAGATATTAAAAGCGATCGTTGCAATTGCGACAAGTTTAAAAGATTAATAAGCAATATAGAGTGTCAAAGTGAAACAATCTATAAATACAAGTACGATGAAGTTTAGTCGTATTTTGTTATAGAAGATAGTAGCTCTTAGATTTGCAACTTGCTCGTGTCATTGACTAATAATTTTTTGATTAACGAACGAAAGATTCTTGAACGCGTCTAGTCGCGAGTGAAGAATTGCATAAGATAGACGACAATAATCTCGCAACGCGATAACATAATCTTGATCTATTAGATTAATCTTTAGTCGAAGTTGAGAGACACACTTTCGATGAACGTTAGCATAGAGTTTATGATTAAGAGAGCCAATAATAGTCCTAAACTCCAAGAAGTGTCATACTAAGTGAGACAACTTATCTTCGATGCGCACGTTTGTCTTATTTACGTTCTTAATTACGAAGACGATGATGCGACGTAATTGAATGATCAAGAGAATAATAAGCATTAAGAAATTAACAATCTCGAGATTCATCTAATTATTGAACTTGTTTGAAATCTTATATTAGCGAAAGACTAAGAAATTGAGAGCTCATGCGTACGTTCGAAGCTTTATAGAATTGAGAACGCGATCAATCAATATCTCTTGCGAGGCTTGATAGTTAGCTAGAAGAAAATCTTTCCCATTATTTGAGACTCGAATTCATTGATTTTTTCAAACAAACGCGAGAAGATTCTCTAGATTAGCGAGTTTATTTATTATCGAAATTGCTATAAGAAAATTAATAATAAAGATCTTCATGTCTAATACATTAAGATGCGCGTGAGTTTTGATGTTTTTAAGTCGTTGCGCTTCGTCGACAACAATGCGTTCGAAAAGTCTTGTGCATAGCATTTCGTAGTTTGATCTAGTCTTAACCTAAGACTTATCATTCTCTAGAGAGTTATTCTTATTAATCTCTATATTTTTATTGACTTCGATTATCTTACTTTTATCGTTGCTATCGATGCGAACAACTTGACTAAAAAAGATTTCGTAAATGAAAAAAACAATCTTAAGAAAAGTTAAGAATGTGTTCGAAAAACTTAGCAAAATTGTTGTAGACTCTTTATTAAGTTGCCTAGCGTTCGCGACTTGATGTAGTGATTTCTCTTTTCTTCAAAATTAAACTAGAACTTAAAGTTAAGAGCATAAAAGTGCTTACGAAGCTTATTCTTTTATATGCTTACAACGTTTGTAGAGACGAAAACAAGAGTAATACGATAACGACGAAGAGTTAACGAAACAATTGTCTTAGTGTTTGTCATAGAGATGTCTTGATCGAACTAAGATTTAAAGACAAGAATAAATTGATCGTTAATAACGAACGAAGATGCAAAAGCGTCTAAAATGTTTGTAAACGTTTTGCTCTTAAGTTGATCGTTGAAGGCGAATGAAAAGACGAGAACGTCTAGAATGTTTGTAGACGACTTGTTCGTCAACTTGACGTCATTAACGATAACATAGTGAATTAAATAGATTAGAGCGACGATAATTTTTCTAAGATCTATGTTATCGACAAGCAATTAACATTTTAGCATTGCTTCGATGACGAAAGCCCAAGTTACGAACTATTTCTAGTGCGTTTAAAGCGAACGACATTCGTCTATAACAAGAATAATATTCTTGATGAGCTTATAAGTCTTGCGATAGAAAAGCGACTTCGTCGATTGCAAATTTATTTGTCAAGTAAGATTAAGAAAGCTCTCGCGAATAGATAGAAAAAGCTTTTGCACGTTTTGTTAATTCAAATCTTTAGTCGTTGATGCGAATTCTAAGAGAGCCAAGTTGCAAACGTCGTCGTTGAAAGAGATCACAAATTTGTCGAACTTTAATTTCGATCACAACAAGTTCATTTTTAGACAAAGAACGTCTACGAATGTCTTAAACATCTTAGAAGTCATAGAAGAACGTTTGTTGTTTTTGACAAAATCGCACAATGTAACGATCTTGTAACAAAGCGAACGAATAAGTGTCTTCTAGAAAGCGTTCCAAAGTTTATTGAATTTTTTTGCATTAATGTTGAATTAATATTTGTCGTCGATTTTATTCTTCAAACTTCGCAAGATCTTGTGCAAACGTTTGATGATCTTGATGCGCTTAATGTTTGCGAACGTTTTGCGATTGTTCTTATTGCTCTCGTCGTCGATCTTAGGAAGCTAGATGAGGGCCTCGACATTCTTGAAGTTGTGCCTATTCATCTTAGTGTCGACGTCATCGTCGCGCTTCTACTTGATGCAACATTTTATTAGTGTCAAGATACGATGCCAATCTTTTAGCTTATATTCGTTGACTTTTTCGTTGTATTTAGCCTTGCGAGACTCTAAGCAAATGCGAGAATTAAGCTTTAGAATCTTGAACATTGCGATTACTTATATGATGTATATGCGATAAGCTTCAATTATGATTGTATCTTCTAACGAAATCAAGATGTTACAATAATCGATTAAGAGCGTATCTTCTTTAAGAAATTAACGCCAAATGATGACGTTAAGATATTAATTACTTTTACTAAGATCGTTGAACTTTGAACTTCTTATCTTTAAGACGTAGTTAAATATGTATGCGTTAGCAAATTCATGTCACATCTTCTTCATTGTTTTCGTTTTCGCAAATCCTATGTAACTTGTCGCTCTCTCTATGCTTGTTTTAAGCGCATTGAATACATTTATTACGCGAACATCGCGAAGCTTAGACTCGCTCTTCGCGAGATCTTGTTCACGAACGCGTTAATAAGATGTTGACGTAAATGTGCTAGGTTCAAAGACGACATTCTTAGAGATTGCTTGCGTCAACTTCTTCCCAAATGTCTTTAAGTTAATTTTGATTTTCTTAACATTACGATTGTTATCAATGCTATTCGTGCGACGTTTGACACTTGAGAGCGTGAATGTCATAATAGATAATCTAAATGCTAAATGCTAGAGTCTTGCACTATTGGGCGTCAATGAAGCATGCGAAATGTTCATGAACATTTTATTTATTAGATGCAATTCTTCTAGCAACGCGATCTTATATTATGTAGACGAATGAAGTTATCGAATGCTAAATGCCTAGATCTTGCGCTAGTAATTAGCAAATAGAAGAGCGAAATGTTCGTGAACATTTTATTTGAAAAGAAAATAATATAATGATTTTAAGAATAGCGAAGTGGAATGTTTGCGAACAATTTGCATGTCAAGTGCTAAGTTAAGAATTGAAGTCAAAACAAGACTAATATCAACAAGTAAATGTTAAAGTAAGTAAAAGAATAAGAAGACGTTAAGTGTTTAATAAGAACGAGAGAAAACAAGACGACGCAATAAGATAACGCGCGTCAAAGAGTTTGCAAGAGAAGAAGCGAACTCATCGATAATGAAGTGTTTGCGTAACAATGCTATGAACTTTGAAACAATAATAAGCAAGAGAAATTCGTACGCAAGAATGACGTGATGCTTAGAAGAAGTCGTTCAACGCGTTCGACAACAACAAAGTCGTGAAAAATCTACGATAAATAACTAACGAGAATAAGAAGATATATTTGTCTATTCTAAAGATGTTGATAATGCTATAGAATAGAAAACGTTAGTGAATCGTAAGTTTTAAGATAATAAAAAGAGTAATTGTCGCTTTCTCATTAGATTAGAGTGATCTTTTGCGCAATCGATTTAATGAAGTGATAAAGAGTAGTTTATCGTTCTTAAGTTTGCTAAAGATGATGTACACTTGCAAGCGTTAATTGAATGTAAGTATAAGAATAATAATAAATGTGATGTGCGTTCTCGCGTCGATCGAAAGTAATAGATTGCACGACGAACTTACAAGACGCGAGAATGACGCTAGCGATGCTAAAGAAAATGTATCTACTATGCAATATTAAACGAAGCAATAAAGCAAGCTAACAAGCTAACAAGCAACAAGCAACGAGATAAGAAAGAGAAGATAAAGATTGTAGATGTGCAAGTGAAGGTAATAAGCAAGATAATTCTAAGCTTAGAAGATGAATACGACTAGACGCGTGAATTGTGAATTTGTCATTCTAAATGTTAGATATGAATACGAATCTAGTTCGTTTTTAAACAAAGAATAATCTTGATTCTATTCGTGAACATTACGTGCTATTTGACATGACATGATAGAGATGATGATCTTCGAGAGCATGCGAGATAGTCTAAGATCACTAAGATTTAGATAGTTATCCAAATATCTTTGTAGAACACATGAGAGGAAAGTAGCTAGCGATGATCTTATCGAAGATCTTGAACGCACGAAGACTCTAGCTAGATTAAGACGATATCTAAAACACATTTACGCAAACGACAAGTAATAGTTCTAGGTCATCGCGATAATTATGTGTGAAAAGAAAATCCAAGCAAGTGACGACGAATTATACGAGATGTTATTCGAATTATCTTTGTTAGCTTTTTCTAGTTCTTCTAAATTTTTGACTACTTTATCTTTCGAAGATTGTGACTATCTTATAGTCTTTTGAAACGCGTCGCTAGCAAGTTAATTAAAGAGATAATAAGAGTAATGCTTGATGTTTATAAACATTTGAATCTTATGCATGTTGTTTGTGAACATTATTGTCTTTATCGATTGCAAGCATTCTAGCGTTGCGACAATGAACTTTTCGACTCTTGAAGTAAAAAGATTTGCGAACATTAAAAAGCGAAGATCTTTATATATGATGCGACATGTGATTCACGAATTGTGAGTTGCATATATCTTTTATATTATGAATCTCTTGTTGTACAAACTTGTCTATAGACATTACGAAGAAATTCTTTTCGACAAGAGAAATAGTTGATAAGACGAGAAATTGATGTAGAAACCCTATGTAAGGAAAGAGTTCCACGTTAATAGACTACTTTAGCTCGCTAAAGCTAGACAAGAAGCGAGAGCTAAACAAGAAGCAAGAGCTAGACAAGAAGCGAGAGCGAAACAAGAAACGAAAGCTAGACAAGAAGCGAGAGCTAAACGAGAAGCGAGAGCGAAACGAGAAATTCTATTCGATTGTTCGTTCGAGATTCAAATGAAACTCTTGCTCTTCTCTTAAGCTCATATCGAAGTCGAAGTTACGTTCATTGATCGCTCACGCGTTGTGCTTGTCGCTCAAGATGACTATGCGAAGAAGATCGCCAAAAACATCGCCCTAAACGTTGATTCGTATTGCTAAATCGTTCGAAGCGATGTCAAAAATAAAAGCTCGTCGCAATACGAAAATCCTATAAGAAGAAACACAAGCGATTCACTAGTTAATTTTGCTTAGAGGTTTTATAATCTTAATGTGAGCTCGCGTGTCGATGTCGTAATGCTTGAAGAGCTTGTACTTGATAAATAGATAATCGTAGTCATATTAAGAAATTATTCACAAATGACGTTGACAACGTTCGAAAAAATAATCGAAAAAGTAAACGACAAAGTCTCGATGCTCAAAAATACGTTTAATCAAATCGTAGAAATAACAAATAAGTTAACAAAAATCAAGATTCTTCTAATTTCGCGCTTTGATTCGCTAGATATTTTCTTATCAAAAGAGTCTTGCGAGTCAAACGACTTACGCAAAATTGTCGAAGTAAGAGAAGAAATAATTCTTATTGTCGACAAAGACTTCTTAAGAGAGACGAGATTCACGTGCGTAGACAATTCAAGATTTAAGAGATTAATAGAGGCGACGCATTAGAGTATAGTCTAGTCTAGTTCAATTTTTTCTTTGCGTTTTGATAAGAATCTTGACAAACGTTTGCTCAAGATCGCGTATATCTTCGAACGTTAATCGATTGTTCTTGGCGATAACTTGTTCGACGCAACGCTACTTAAGAACTTTAAGAACCTCTCGCACGTAGTTGCGAATAATGAGGTTAACGTTCTAAGCGTATATCTCGACTTGACAACAATTCTAGACGTCATTGTCGCGAACGCAATTTCTAAGATTTTCGAGAAGCTTCTAGAAGTGAAGCAAAAGACGTTGCTACTCACGTCTAATTTTTATAACTTTGGGATTGCGAATAAGTAATTGTTGCACGACGTTGTTAGTAACTTCCATTCGCTTGCGCGTTCGCGAGAAGAACATAGAAAGACTTGTTCAAATAATCATCTCGTTAAGAAGCGAGGCAAGCTCGTTGGCGATGACGCAATCCTTTAGCTCGAGCTCGTAACGCCTAATCGACTTAAGACAACCAATAATGAAATCAAGATCTTCTTGACCCTTGAATTTTCATTCGCGTAGTCACACGAACGACTATTGAGAGAACGTCAAGTCACCCAAGGTCAATCGCAGAATTCGCACGAACACGTTGCTAATAGCGACGTTCTCGAACTAAATCTCGAAGAGAACGATGTGTAAATTCGCGAAATTGAGGCAATTGTAAGTAGCGAACGCTTCGAGAGACGTTAGTCATCGATTTATTAAAGCAAATGCAAATTTCGTCATTTCAACGATAGGCAAAATCTAATAAAATTGATGATGCGTTATCACTTTCTCTTTCGTCGACTTCCTTTAATCTAGGACGTGAGAGAAGACGTTTGTGAACATTTTGAACGAAATAGACGACGCATCGCGCCCAATGCGAGATGTCGAAACAACGAAAGAACTACTTGAAGATCAAGACGCTCACAAGTTTATCTTTTTCTTTTTCGTGAACAAGTTTATGTTCTCGAAGTTCTTCAAAGTCTCTCAATATTTCTTGCGAATTTCATAGATAATCTTTATCGAAATAACATTCTTTAACTAATATGCGAGTCAACACTTGATCTTGGCGAACATGACGTTTTGGCGACGTTTCAACTTCACATCTTGAGTCTTTAGTAAGTCTCTCTCTTTCTTAGAAAGATCGAAATCGATCTCTTCTTGACAATTGATGTTATATCATTGCTTGAGCTTCGTTGCAAAAAAGATCAAAGTCTCGAATTAAGAATAGGCGAAAAAGAGAACGTCGAACGAGTTGACGAACAAATTTTTGCTAAGATTGTACGCCTTGTGATACGCGAATTCGTCGTTCTCTCGCAAGCTATTAAAGAGAAAAAGCTCAATTGAGCAAGACTTCTTGTTATAAAGAAGTAGAAAAGAGTAGCACGTAATAACTATTCAAGTTTCACGAACGATAAGATCGTGAAAATTAGCTATTCATGTACAAAGACAAGAGATTTTCCAAACTAAAGTGTGAGCTTTGACGAAGAGAACATACTTAAAGACGTAATTAACAAAAGTCTCTAACATAATCTTCTTTAAGATGTCGAATCAAAATCGAAGATAAATCAATTAAGTTGTACGAACGATTGCTAAAGTAAATCTTTGCATTTTAATCTTCTAGTTATATTCGAAGAGAATCAAGACAAGATTGCGAAAAAAAGAATGACAATAAGCGCGAACTAGCATCTCTTCCTAGAAGTAACGAAGAAGATGCTTGAAAATAAAGTAGACGATGTCTACGAGATAAGCAACTTTGGCGAGACAAAACTTCTCGTTAACGCGTGCCTAAAAATTGATTATACGAAAGCTTTTAAAATGTTAAGCGAGAAAAGCAAGAGAAACGTCGCAATTGTAGAGTGCTAAAAGAATAATTTGATCGATTTATATTTATTACAACGAATCATTTAGATAAGTGATATTCTTAAGAGTTCGTAACATGTGAAGAAAGAGAACGTGAACTTGATAACCTTATTCTTTGTTTTTTTGTTCATAATTAATGCGAAGTTGTTTGAATTTGTCGAGCGATCTATCGTTGATGTGCAACACCTTAAGGTTTTGAATAATGCGCTAGAGAAATAGAGAGCGATAGACGAACTTGAAGTCGTGAAGCAACGAATTCAAGAAGATTATGCGCTTAATTATGTTATCAAAGTTTAATGTACGACGAAGAGTAAGATAAGCGAACACACTAATGGGGCGAAAGATTTTCTTACTTTTGGTGAAGACAATCTGCGATGCATCTTGATCGTTAAGTCATTCGCGCCATCTAATGTTGTAATAGTCATTAAATTACTTATTGCGAGAGAGCATGCCATTCGAATGAAACGAGAGGTGAAAATTCGTGCGAGAATTGATGGTCAACGACGAGATGAAATTTCACGTACGAGCGATCTCGACTAAGAAAAGCGCGATAGAGAGAAGTTTTGCTTGAAGCTCTTCTATAGCGTTTCTTAATAAAAAGACTAGAACTAGTAAAAAGACGACGTATCGCAAAAACAATTAGATTAGAAGATCGTAAAGACGCAATCACGCGCATACTATATATTGATTACAAGTCTAAAATCGCTCTCGATCTCAAAGACATTAAGATTCTCTTGTTTGACAAGTTTCTCGTCTTCGAACTTTGACTAGAAAGCATTTTTGACGAAGTCGTCGACGTTAAACTTGCTCTCTTGTTTAGATTTGTCGCTAAAGAAGCTTTTTAAGCTTGCAAACGAATTGAAAAACGAATTGAAAAACGAATCTAGCGTTTGTTGTATCGCGACTCGTTGCTTCAAGAAAACGCTAACGAATTCTTCACTCAACATTGTATTGATAAATCGACGCATGACAAGAAACGATGTGAGAAATGAACGTTCAAGTCTAAAGATCAAGATAGTTTTGACAAGACTTTCACTCTAATTGGGAGACAAATCATTAAGTGCGAAAAAGCGACTTCTTGTCGAGAAATCAATGGCGCCATGACTAGTAGAAACGATCGTCCAAGAGTGCGAAGAAAGGATAAAAAATTGGGCATCAACAATAGAGAGCACAAATCGCGTTGTGTCTCGACGAAGAATAACGAATAAATTGAGAGAGAATGTAAGAGAGTTATTTGCAACGAGATGTTAGTGAAATTGAACAAAATCAACGAACGTTTCGAGACTTTTATCTTGAAAAGGTCAACTAGATGCGAGTCGCAACGAGAGAAGAAAAAAAAGATTTATCGAATAATTAGAAAGAAAAGGTTGATAATGTTCATGAACATCTTGTGACTCACTTGGTCTTGCCTCGCGATTAAGGGATTAGAATAAAATTGAAACAAAGAGCTCTAGCGAACGTTAAACGTTCTTTGGTCTACTTTGTTCGCGAACATTCTAGAGGCCTTGTGAGGAACTTATCTATTATGAGCGATCTAGAAACCTTAGAAATGATGAAAAGAAATGTGTGAGAACTTAGAATAAATGTTGCACGCTAATTGAAAAGATTGCCTAAAATGACATTCAAGAACGATGCGCGTGATGCGATTGCTTCTACATTTTCGACGTCAAGATCAATGAAATTTGCGACAAATATAGAAGTCGCTATTGTACGTGAGCGAGAGTTGTGTGTGATTAAAGACGTACTTATGAGAGATAGAAAGCGATTGAAGTCGCGCCAAGAGCTAATTCGTATTTAGAACGAATTCGTCGATGAACAATGCGAACGTTAGATTCGATGCAAGATCGATTTAAGAAAATAAAGAAGAGAGAGGTGATACTTCTAAGAGCGTTATTGAAAAAATGATTTAAGATGTTAATGCGACGATGGGGGTCTAGAAACGCGTGCGACGTGAAATGAGACTAAAGCTAACGTTCGTCGTCGAAAGCGCGAAAGGGGGAGCTAACTAAAGCGAAAGAGATTCGAGGGTGAAGAGCGAATTTGTGATGATGACGATGAGAAACTAGAGAAGAAGACTTTGCGCTACGATGTTGTTCGCGACCTAGTTGGTGGTCGAAGCGACCACGAGCGAAATGGTCATGTCGTAGAGAGTGAGAGAAGACGCCTGCGCTATTGGCAAGGTCTCAAGAGAGGCGTTGGGAAGTATGGAAGTCTACTAATGATGATTTGCGAGATATTGGGCATACTAAGCGTTGCGACGATCGTCGAGAATAACTTGATAATCGCGTTGCCTTACAAGCTTCTTCTCCTAAGTAAAAAGAATTAGTCTTTGATTGCGAGTCATGCTAACGTAAATAAGATTCAAATGAATGGGCGAAGAGAAAAGCGAGAAACGAAGAGAGAGCAAATAAGTTCGAGGAATTTGAAAGAACGCATCGCTAAATAAGATAAATATAGAACTTCTAGCAATTCTTCACGAGAAATCTACGCTTTAGTATGCTCATTGCGCAGGAAGCTAAGATTTTTTCAACGACGTAAATGAAGTAGAACAATCGCTTATCTTGTCGCTAATTGATCGATAACATAATTGAACGACGATTTCGATCTAGTTGTATGTCGCTAACAACGAGAAAGCAAACGAGAGATTACTCGCTTCATGCTAAATCAAACCTAGGCTATTGATAGACGATGAAGAAATTCTAGGTAGATAAGTCGTAGTTAGAAGAGAAAACGATCGATCGCTAACGAGATCTGCGAGGCATTCGAATTGGCGTCGAGAACAATATGTTGATGATGACGATCGCACAATAGAATTTTAACCTTTTGCAAAGCTTGCAAACGTTGATGGCGAAGACGATCGCGAAAGCGACGAGCCTTGATGATTTGAAATAAAGCGCGACGATCTATGTTGCGAACGCAAAGACAAGAAAGCGATAAAGAAGAAAAAAATTCAAAATGAATAGTAGACATCGAAGTTGATGAAGCAAAGCGAGAATTGCAAGCCCAAATCGTTGCGCGAGCTTCACCAATTAACAAACGTTTTATCGTATCAAGCGCGAAGCTAGATTGATAGATAGTAGCAAATTATACAAAGAGCTAATCAAAATAGTGGAAATCGTATCAAGCGACGAACGAGTCGAACGAAGATCGCATATCAAGAAATAAACTCTCAAAGTCAAAAAGAACGCTTAAGACGATTGCGTTAACTTGACGACTTAAGAATTGATCGCGAGAGACGATGAAACGTTCGCGATTAAATATCGACGATCTCGTGCACAATCAAAGAGTTGCAAATCGAGGGCGATGCTTTGATGCTCGTAGTCTTCATCGTGAATCTAGACGATTGCGATCAAATTGAACGAAAATCGTCGACCCAAGTTGCAAATCTAAATTCTAACGAATCGAGCTAGCTCAAGGCTCGCATGCGCTCAATTCTTATCTCTAACCCAAACGCCCTAATCACTTTGTTTGCGATAATATTTTATATTTAAGTTTATTATTGTATGCGAAGCAATTAACTATGCAAATCTATTAATTTCTTATTTTTAATTAATATATACTCTTATTTTAAGAGACGCAAAATAATTAATTGATTAACAATTATTTTTTACTTCTTATCTAGAAATATTGCTAGTTCATTCTAAAATGCTTATAAATAACAACGTTAATATTTTAAGAAATTATTATTAATAACAATAATAATCTTGCAAAATCTATTAATTTGTAATCTTTTTAATAAATTCGAAGTTTTAAAAATTTATAAGCGCTTTTCTTATCTATATATAATTGATTAATAATAGTAATTCTTTGTAGCAATTGCGTCTAATCTTTAATATAATTGCAAAAACTCTATAATCTTCGATTTAATATTAATTAAATTAATTGCATTAAATCGAATTATTAAGTTTAAATCGAATTTCTAGCTTATTAAGATTTAGATTAAATTAAAATTTTAATATTAAAAAATCAATTTAAGTTACAATGTTAATATTAAGTATTTAAGTTAAGTTACAATATTAATATTAAGTATTAACTTAATTTTTTAATTTAATTTGTCAAGATATAAAGCGATTTAGTGATAAAATTTGTAAACATAAATTGTGTGTTAAATCTTATAATTTTTTTCTTAAAATATTGCATAGTAATGCAATTAAATAATGCAAATAATAAGAAAATATATTATGTTAATACTTTCGTAAAAGATATTAGAGCAAATTATGTTATTAAAGAAATTTATAAATGTTTTTAAACAATGTAAGCAATTATTTAATAACAAAAATTACAATTATAAACAATCTTATGTTTAATAAATCTTCACAAATAACTTAATAAATTAAAGTAATAATAAGTAAAGACTTAAAATAAATTAAATACGATTTATAAGAAAGTTGCGTTCGAAAACTATATATTTTTTTATTATTTAAAATTTAAGATGTTTAAGATATCTAAGATCTTAATTATCTTAATTATCTTAATTCAAATTTAAGATGCTTAAGAATCAAGTTATCTTAATTATCTTAATCTCGTTAATAAATCTTTTCTTTCTAATTATTGTATGAAGAATAATGCGCGACAAATAGTATCTATTAGCATACGATTCATAACAAAATAATAAAAAAAAAAATTTTGTTCTTAACGCATAGATCTCTCGAAAGTTGTGACGTAATAAATTTAAAAATAAAAATTCTTAACATTATAATAACATTTTCGATTGCTTAACGATTCAAGTTGATAACTTTAATCGAATTAGAAATCAAATTAATATTAAGTTGAATTACGATATTAATATTAAGTATTCGAGTTAAGTTACAATATTAATATTAAGTATTTAAGTTAAGTTAAAAAACTAATATTGATTTTTAGTTCAATAATTAGTCTAATATTGATATCGACGCAATAATGTATTATAACAATAAGAAGAAAATAAAGAAAATAAAGAAGATAAAGAAGATAATAAAGAAGATAAAGAAGATAAATAAAATAATAAAGAAGATAAAGAAGATAAATAAAATAATAAAGAAGATAAAGAATGTAGACAACAATAAGATAAATAAACGCACAAAGTAGATTTAATCTAAAATCTTTAATTTGTACAATATTAGAATTAATCTATATAGACGATATTCGATTATTAATTAATTACAAATATAATAAGATATTGCGTTTAAAATAATTTCTTTATTGCTTATTAACAAATTTAGATGTGTAATGTGTGAAATCGATTTTATTAAAAGTCGCAAACGTTTTGCATTTATTAAATCGAAGTCGAAATTCAAATATTGTAAAGAACGTTTTCTTAATTAATAAGCGAAAATTAAATGAATTGTATCTCAAATTGCTAAGAGAGTTTCTATATAATTAACATATCTAAATCTAAATTAGTTGCATTTTGCTTCGAACGAATCAATGAATTCATACTAGAACGCTAGTATAGCAAACTAGAAATAGTTAGAAATAAAAATGCTTACGCGTCTTTTGCTATCGTTCTACATTCTTCTAAGTTTTCTCTTTACTTGTTTTCACACAACATTGATCAAAGCTTCTAGGTCGCTATAGTTACATAAACAAAGACTTGGCGTTATAGGAATCAAAATATGTGATCACATTGTTCGCGTCAACGTATAACATTACTTTTTCGCTAGAAGAGAACGAAAGAGACGTGGAAGCGAATACGCGAGATCAATTCGCATCGAGTTCGAGAGAACTAAGAATATCGTTTTGGGCGAGAGAGAAGATCATAGCTTAAGGTAAAAACGAGTACGAATGCGAGTATCTTAGCGAACAAAGATCTATACACTTAATTATCACTTGAATTGTCGCTATCTTCGTCGATCCTAGAATGAGAATGCGAAAATTGGACTTAAACGTCTTGCGAGATTGTTAACGAAGGCAGATTCGATTCATCTTTAGCATGACATTGGTCGAAGAATTGGAAGTAATAAAAATACAAGAAGAATGAACTCCTTTTAAGGAACTCGCCAAGATAAAATCGTAATCGAATCGCTTGCTATCTTTGGTGTTTCTTCGAACGCTATAAAAGTCGCAGAGAACAATACATTGTAAATGCAATGAATGTCTTCGAGAACATAAACGAGTTCCGACCTGCGTTAGGATCAAGTACCTCGAACCTCGCAACAACGAGGAATATCTAGACAGTTGCGAAGGTTCCAACGCTTACCATAATACTCTTTTAGGTTCCTAAGATAAGATCAGTGATCAAGTCACCGAACAGAGCAGTTCTTGATAGCATTCCTCACCTGGATACTGAAGCCAATTCAACGCAAGTTCACGTATTTCTGGAATTCATGAATACGCTTCGCTTGCTTCCGTGAGTAACATGTTAGATAGAATGCGCAGTCTCAATTGAATCAATTCTTTCAATTGAACACTACTCGATCGAATTAACATCTTCCTAGAAGAGTAAGTAAATCTGGCGACTTGGCAATGCAATTGAATTACTGGTTTAATTTGGTGACAATAATTCAATTCATCTATCCCGTGATTCATTTTCTTTAAGGTAATTGGTCATCAATCATATCGCCCCTTGAACCGTTTCGCGCCCTGACATACCATACCTCATAGATTCAGCGGCTGATTTAGATCCACTTTTGTTCCCACCGAAAGCTGAGGGATCTGCTGGTACTTCCCATGTAGCAAACCCCGTGTATTCTGCAGGACCTGTCAAGCATAGTCAGTATAGCCCACAAGGACGTTGGAAACGCCAGCTACGCACCTCAAGATAGCTCTGCCCCGGTCTCGAATGCAGCGTCTCCAGCAAAGCCCAGCTCATAGCCCCAACATTACTACCACCGATATTCGCATCCGCACTGGTCTGATCATCCCTACATCCACTGAACATGAACGCACTCTTCCCCTCGTGTACCCAATCCTCTTGAAAACGCTCTTCCCCAAGCCCAGACTCATCTGCTGTACTGCCTTCTCCCATGTGTGATAAGCCTTGGAAGAATGACTGGGCGCCAGCGAAAAGTTGTTTCGCATCGTTGACCTTGTTACTAGTGAAGCCTCCCTGGAGCAGATCTTGCGCGGCTCGCATCAGATGCACTCCTTGTTTGACGTTGTCCATCAGGTTCACATTCCCATGTGAATCCGGCTGGTATACAAATGGCAATTCAAGGGCGGAGCCGGAATGGCAGCAGTCGAACACCACAAACAATGTACTTGTCGGATGCAACTTGCTCACAAGACGTCGATGTAGGGTATCGCTGTTCAATTGTCCCTGCTTTTGATAGTCCACAGGCACAATGGTATCGTCTAAGCCGCTCGCTCGATCGCCATCAGGGTCTCTGACTTGCCCTCCGTGGCCGGAGTAGTGGAGAAAGCATTGAGTACCGGGCTCGGAGACAAGCCAGTCCATGGCTGCTAGCATATTGTGGCCGGAGGGGTAGAAGGGCCCTTGGCGGTCGTCTGCGAGGATGACCATCGAGCGTTCGTCGGAGGGATAGCCGCGAGAGACGAGGAATTGGGACTATGAGCGCAAGCATGACGGTCATTCCAGGCCTATGGAAGGAAAGAGACAATGGAGACCGCGGGCATGAAGGATGCTGGGGTTAACTCACCATGTTGCGGACATCCTGCCGACAGCCTTGGAGGGCATGAGACTGCCCCTCATAGTTGATGCCAATAAGGAGGGACTTTCGCCGCCGGGCTGTGGGACGGCCATAGTGGTTGACTTGCTCATATTGACTGTATTGTTGTTGTCGCTGCATCTTGAGCGTTAGTGTCTTTGGCAAGGTTCGAGGGTGACGTTGTCAAAAGGGGGGGAGGCTCAGCATATTTACGCTAAAAATAAGCTTACTCAATTCTGTCTCGTCGTCCAATCAGAGCCCTGGCGAGAGATATTGCATCGTAAGAATTTCTAGATCTTACAATTCGAAGATTGACTCACCAATAGAGCGCAGAGGACCTGCTGGCAGCAAGCACCAAAGCAAACCATTAAGCATTTGGCGATTGCAAAAGTGTTTTCAATCCCTGGGCGCAAAATTTTATTCACTTCATCTTACGAGTCGACATCTCGAAAATTCGACTTTCTTAGTTAATCTTTGTTATTAATTATTTGACACAATCTTTGTAACGCTTATTTCGACAATTTTAATGTTACAAGATTTGCAAGTTTTACTATTAATTGCGTATAATTATTAAGTTTCAAAGAATTTCGACTTAAAGATTGTTGACAAACATATTTAACTTATATCTAAATCTACAATATTTTTATTAATAGAATAGTAATTTACTTATCTATTGTATCTACGTAATTACAATATATAACTCTATAACTTTTGTATATATTATAATTTATAATAGTGTCTACTTGCGAAGTCGAATTCTCGAGATGTCGATCTATGAGATAGAGTGCATGAAATTTTGCGCCCAGGGATTGAAAACACTTTTGCAACCGCTAAATTAGCCAACTAATCTTATTACGCGTTATGCGGCTGATATTTAGCTCCGACTTAAGCCTTTGGTTGCGTTTCGGCCCTTTCCCGACCACAACCTTCATGCTTGACCCTGTTGATCAACAATGCGAAAAATCTCAAAGCTTGTCCAAGCTGACTGCAGACTTTCGCAGCGAGGCAACTCCACTGGCCAATGCCTCGGCAATTTGAAGAAGGCTACACGCCCATCTGAGCTACCTGTTCATCCAATCGCAGCAGCGCCTCGACGATGCCGTTAAGCTCCAGGCACTGTGTAACCGATCAGCTATGAGCCCCATAACGTGTTCGTAAGCGATAAAAACCCAGGGCGTCGTAATGAAATAGGTTGAAGGCTCCAACGATCGTTGAGTACAGCTCTCACATTCGTCGCGTCACGTGTAGTAGCACCTACTCCAAGTGTGAAACCTACGATAGGGACAGAGCGGGAAGTCTTATGCTTTCAATCGATCCCGGGGCTTTAGTAGTCCAACAAGTACTGTAATCACTATCTGCATCGATGCACTCAGCATTAATCGGTACCCACTTCAAGGATAACCTGGATCAGATGGCCTTGCATGATTAAACTTCCAGGCCTCATCGCATGTGCAGTTCTCAGCCCCCTTCGAGGACCCCAACGTATTCCTTCGTTCTCTCTTTACCTCGTGTCTTTTTCCTTAGTTGGCTGGTTCAGTTGCGTCTTTGTACTGGGTTGGCTCTCCCAATGACGCTCATTCTCAACTCGACCTTCCTTTCGCGCAGTCGTCGCTGGTCGCGAGTGTTATCTTAACATATAATTTTCAATGCCACCAGTTGAAGTAAGTGGCTAATATAATCCGCACTCTCCCATGCGCTCTGGAATGCCTACGGGAGATGACTTCCCTAATACAACAAACATAACCGCGTTGGCCCAACAGATGAATGCTGCGTGGGCGCTTGTACGGGGATCCTGGTTCCAGATCGCCATCATTGCTCTGGCGGCTATGAACCTGGCTGCTGCAATTGACATGATAGGGATTATCCTCTACGATGCCTGGACAGTGCGCAAATGGATCTTTGAGACTAACAGACGGTAAGTTCTCCAAGCCGAACGCTGACCAGATTCAGGGCTAACGGAATGACAGGTTTCTGAAAATACACCCGGCAGAGGTGTTCCCCCTCATTATCTCAGCTTCGGTCATGCTTCAGAGCTTGTTGTTCACCTCGATCCAGTCTTTGAACGAAATACCCATCTTTGACGGATGCGAAAAGACTGGCCAGCTTGTATTTCCCGGTATGAGGCTTGCTTCAAGTGCATACTAGCTATAGCTGACAATAGCAGCGCTCTGACTGGCCTATACCATCATGCTAGTTTTTGGGCTGGAGACCGCCTTTCGATCGCTACGTCGCGTTCGCTTTTCAAGCCGCAACCGATGGCATATCTCTACTGTCATCGTCGTGATAGCTACTGTGATTTTCGCCGTCTGGGGGGCAACGAATGTCATTTCCACAGAAGGTGAATGTCTTACCAACCAGATTTGGTGGACTGCACGCTATGCAAAGCTCGCAGTTGTCCTAGCTCCGATCCTACTTGCTCTCTATTCCGTAAGTGCTGTGATCACTCAGTCCAGCTCGTGAAGACGGTCAAAGTCGATAGAGCAGAGCGTGTTGCAGCTACTCGTATGGTCTATTTTTTTGGTCTTCAACACATGGCTCATTGTATGTACAAGCCGACGCCAATCTCAGAATTCCTATTCATGTGATCATAGGCGATCGTTACTCCCTACTACATCCAAATCCTGACCGGTACTCCTGCACTTCGGACGGCACAAGTAGCTGAGGTTGCGCTTGATATTGGTGGAATTCTGAACCTAACAATGCACGTATTCCTTCGGTCGAATGCTGACAGACTCGCTATACGTGCTGTCGAGACACCTTGGTCGGATAAGCGGACGATCAGAGTGTTTGGTCCTAGTGACTTGAACTTCCGCGAGCATGTTGGATACCCTGTCTTTTGGCAAGATGATGACAATGACCTCAGTTCTTCTTTCGCTAAGTCGCAGGGCACCTTACAGCATTCAGCCCCGGTGTGTAACTATAATATCTCCAACGCCAGCGATCCTCCTCAGCATGTTGTGTTCCCCTCTCTAAAGGAGCAGGCGAAACGTCCGCTTACCCCACTCCTCAAAATGGAGCCACCCCGCGAAGTCCCTCGGATGAGATCTTCTTACGCTCTTTTTCCGACCTCAGTCTCAGCAGCCGCATCCCAGTCCTCCAGCACGACTTTTCACAACATCAACGATGATATCGATCTACCACTTCTTCCGACTCCACTTCTCGTTCGCAATCTCGACCGCAGCGATTCCGCGGGGAGCAGTGCCACATTGCAGATTGGTTTTCGGTTAAGCTATACAGATTGTGCTCTAGACCCCATCGAAGCATTGCCCCCTTCCATTCTGGGCTTACCCATGGGTCCTCGAAACGCATGCTTCACCGATCTTGGGAACTGGTCCGAAATTGCCTCGACGCGTACTAGCGCTTCGAGCAAGACGTTGAAAGATTTCGATTCCTTACCTGCACAAACTTACAAGATAAAGGTCGTGCCGCCTTATGATATCTTTTCACGCCTCAGGTAATCATGCCGGATACAGCAGAGCACAGGCCTCGAAATGATGTGCCACAACAGCAATCAGTCCCGGCGGAGCTCTCTACGCTACCCCAGCAGGCCTATAATGGCTCCAGGCAAGCTCCCACTCCACTACAGCCTCCAGTTCAACAGTCTGTACTGGATCCTGCGCGAGATTTGAATGCTCGCACATCTCCAGTAGCAACTCCTTTGCGTGTAGGTCCCTCACCAAGACAATGGCAGAACCTACAGCCAGTGTTCTCTTTACAACCAATCCCCAAGCCCCAACCACCTTTCCCCAACCTGCCGGTGAACAAATCCAGGGTGACGGCTGATACTCGGTCCATTGAGGACCCTTTTGCTGTGGTCAAGCCAGAGTCAGCGTTGCCGAGGCCGTCCGGTTCACCGAGGAGTCAAAAGCCTGCACCAAGCTAGCGTCCTCAAGACTGGGCTGCCCCGAAAACAAGCTCCTCTTGTCCCTAACAAGTCGTTAGAGCGAGGGAAAAGCGCTCTGGAGCCAGGAGGCGCTTCCTACATCATGCAGAGCACAAGTCCAACGACATATTCGACAACGCTATACTACAGGCTGTTCATCATCCCCCAGGATAGAGATTAGAGCTGACAGAATCACGTGTATCGACTATCGAATCTTGAAGCAATCCCACGAGCTTATACTCTTGGGGTATTCGCCGGAAAGAGAAGGTACACGATGGAGCGATCGATCGGTGCATGCCCATAGCCAGAGGGGCAAAGAGTCAAAGTATACTGCCAAAAGCCCGTGACACGCAACGACAGGGCCGTCAGGGGGTTTGAGATCTAAAAACTCGACCAACCTTAGCTTTCGAATGAATCTAGAGCGAGATTTTTGATACTTATCTGCCAAACGCTCAATCTTCCTCGGTCTGAACGAGCATGCTGCCCGGCGCGTAATATCAGGGGTTCAATTATACTTGGGAATCAGAAGCAATACGCCTCTTATCAGCGACTCAAACATATTCCGTCTTATCCCTATGGCTCTCTGGCTGTATTGGATAAAAGTAGCTCCGGATGTCTACTCGAGATCTAATTTATAGAGAACACCAGCATGCATAATCGAAGGAATTATCTATTATCTCTCAATGTAATCAAAGCTACCATAATAAGAGCGTCTAGTTTCGCGTGCTTACTGTCAAAAGCGCATCACGATATGGATAGAAGAATCAACAATACGTATAAAGTCTGTAATGTTATTTAGCTGTACTTTACCGATGCATTTAAGAATCACTCATTCGCCACTTTGAGTACCGCAGGCGTCGCCAATTAAGTCAACCTGGAGCTTGAGAAGAGGTTTAGCGGTCAATGCGGTTTCAATGAAGGAAATACAGACCGACAAGCTCCAGATCGGAGGAGAAGTGGACACATAACACAACCTGGAGACTCTCTACACCTCTTTCTCCTTCTTGTCCCTCCGATCAACTCCTTTCTTAGCCCTCAACCTTACATTCAGCGCCGGCTTATCCCACAGGATGAAAACCTTCTGTCTGGCCCAGTCCCTCGACTCGTCGCACAATTCCAAATCAAAGTGCCAGAGCACTGGAGCCAATATCGACCGCATCTCCGTAAACGCCAGGTTCTGTATACCGAGTCAGCTTGGTCATCACGAACTTTCTTGATGCTGCGAAGTGGACCTACCTTTCCTAGACAGCCTCGCGGCCCGAGGTAGAATGGCTGGCATGCGGCGCGGTCATCGTTGGCATAGCGTTTATCGTTGAGCCAGCGCTCAGGAGCGAATTCATGTGGGTCTGTAAAATTTCTAGCCGACAGGTGAGCGCTCCAAGGGTGGACGCCGACGGAAATCTAAGGTGGGAGATGTGTCAGCGTCGTCATTGTCTATGAAGACTTTACTCACCTCCGGGGGAATGAAGCGGCCGTTGATGTTGTCGCCCTCGGGACCTGTTCTCCTTGGGAGGACACTGGGAACTGGCGGATAGAGGCGGAGAGACTCCTCGAGGCAAGCGTTGAGGTAGGGGAGCTGAGCTGTGACAGAGGCGAATGTAATGTCTGATGCGTGAACAAAAGTGTTCCGGACTTCATCCACAGCCTTTTTCATGGCAGATGGGTTTTTCAGTAAGAGGAAAGTGGCGCCGCTTAGAAGAGTGGCTGTTGTTTTTGCTTCCTGCGATAACGAGGATTCTAGATGTTGCCTTTATCCCTCACGCGTCATACCTTTCTCATCGTTGTATCGCAAAATGTAGCTGATGCGTACCGATTCAGTAGGATCCCAACGGTGATCTACACAGTAATGACATACCTCATGATGTCTTTACGATCCGTCTGTCTATCCAACCGTCGCTCGGCTTTCTGAGCCGTAAGCTCTTGATGCTCTGCGCCAGCTTTTGTGACCTGAGGGAAGAGCTTCAATAAACTGAATACTATCTTGCCTAATATTGGGTATGCACGGAACACCCTGAACATTCGTGCAATTTTCAGGCTGTGAAATAAGCCTGCAATCCAAGAGTGGTATTGGCCCTTTTTGAGTGCTCCGAACGACTCGTCGAAGCAAATATCGCCTAATATGTCGAAAGTCGTAAAGCTGTACCACCGAACAAGGTCGACTTTGCCTTGCTCAGGACCCACGACTTGTTGTTGAAGCTTTTCGATAAGAAGGTCAAAGTAGTGGGTAATCAGCTGCTCTTGGTCTCGTAGCGCCGCGTCCGAAAACGCATGGCTAAGCAGCCGCCGCATTCGAGAATGGTCGGCATCGTTAGAGACTGAGCTGTCCTTCAGTGTAGAATTTTCTGGAATGTCCGAGACCACGTACCGATGATGTTGGCAACGCCACTTCTCGGGTCATAATAGACCTCTTTGTCTTTGGACATTACAGGCTTGCCTTGTCGATTCCCATAGATATCTTGATTTGATATCAGTCAAAAACCTGGAAAATGTGGGGCAGGCTGAGACCCTAGCCTTACCTTTCCACGCCTGAGAATTGGTGTATGACAGCGTTGTAGGAGATATGCGAATAGTGTCCCCATATCTGTCATGTATCTCCTGGATCTTGTATACCGATTCACCAGTGTAGATGTCCCAATACTGGGGGAAGTAGAATGCTCCCCGCATCTTGGGACCGGGGAACTTGGCTAGAGGATGGAGAGTTACATTGTATACAGCAGCGGCCACAAGATATACTGTATACTAGATGGAGTTTAGTGGGTATATACCATACTGACAGGGCTGGAACTTACGGGTAGTAGAACGCAGGCGATTACAGCTAGGGACACAGGAAGCTGATCCAGAAGAGATGTGGATGGTCGAAGGCCGGCGCCTTTGGTTGAAAAAACCATGAAGAGCAGGACTAGAAGACTCGACCTCTTTGATGTTATGGTGGAAATCCCCTGTCCTCGAGGTGCACTCTGTTAGTGGAGGTGAATCTGAAATCGGTCAGGTGCTTGGTCAGGCAACGCCAACATAGACTGCTTTCCCTGCTGACAACCTCGAGGCGGCAACTCGTGCAACATTGGTGGAACAATCTGGTGTTAGCGAATCGAGCGCCGCGCTTATGCACGCACGATCCTTCGGAGTAATAGCTGCCGCACGAAGATTCGGTACCAAGCTTACAGAGAGCCGTGACATACATGTTATCTCGCGTATGCTGAGCTGAGCCAGGGCTAAGTGCTGTTTGGCTTGAAGATCAGAAAGTGGCCCTTCCTCTGGTTTCCATTTCTGGAATTTCGAGGAATTTATGGCGTTGCTTCAGCTTGCTCTAGTGCCTGTTTCCAGCCTTCACGCCTTATCACAGTGTCAGACGCTGCGGAACGTGAATGCTCTTGGCATTCTGGAATACCATGCTTCGAATCCTTCCGGGTTTCAAGGCAAACAGCTTCGCCAACAGTGCCTCGTAAATACTTCGTGTATCCTTTTCACTGAATATCCAATTACCCTGTTATCTTGTCGCCTGACGATCGCATCTGGTAGAAAATCATCGCATTTTGAATCCCTTATACCCTCGGGGATCTCAGTAATGCCGAGTCGCGGCTCCACTACGTATACTTGCTGCTTGTAACACAACGTCTCTCCACAATACTTTAAGTGGTCTTTTCTTTTTGTTATAATTATTGACTATCGATACGCAATATCTAGATCATTTGTTCAAGATATACACGAAACTAAACTGATTGTTGTGTTCATGAAACAATTTCCAAACTCAAGTCGAGCGTGTAGGGGTTCAGGGAAAGTAGCGCTCCTGTCGGCTGTTCGGACATTGCACTTCCGGACTCTAAAGCGCCAAGCCCCGTATTAACCGCGCGTTTCGCCTGCCAGCCCTGAAAATCAAAGGCTCTAGCTCTATACGCAGCTCGACTGATCTTTGCAATTTATACCTCATCTTCCCCGCCGCTGGAGCCCTTGAAAGAGCCCCTAAGACCCAGCACTCACAGCCCCAGTGCTCTTATCCACGCGGAATCTGACTCTCCACCACCCCGATGGAAATGGCAGAACCTCCAGCTAAACGAGCGAAGCACAATGATGGCTCTACTATGCGCGACATCCCCGAGTCAAGAGACGGCGGTCATAAGCCCAGTCGAAGAGGCCAAGAACGAGGCGACCGACAAGAGCGACGTGGTGTAGCAAGGGGAGATCGTGATGGTCTTCATTCTAGGGATCATGGACGAGATCAGGATCGAAGTCACATATCGCGATCGCGATCGCGAGATCGACGAAGAGGGGAGAGGAGCAGATCAAGAGATGGGCACGTAGGACGAGCCAGAGACGAAGATAGAGTTGGCCGCGGGGATAGAGGCAGAGATGGTGGGCGAGCTCGTGACGTTCAGAAAGACAGGCGGAATACGGAACGCTCGAGAAGCAGAGACAGGCATCGATCACGGCGAGGTAGTACACCCATCGTTATGCACTGCCTGAGAAAATCACTAAAATCTCTGGCCTAGATGAACAACCACCTCGCCGCTCCGATCGTCCTCACAGCCGTTCGCGTTCTCGATCTCCGAAACCTAACCGCACATCCACAGCTCGAAAGCGCTCTCCCATTCGTTCACCACCACCAAAGCCATCTAGCCGCTACTCCCCATCTCTCAATGCCCCCGCAAAACCCACTCCACCCACGGGCCCACGAAGCCAAAAACCTCATCCTCCTTCGACTGCACCACCTCAGACCAATGGCTCACCTTCAGTCAACGGCACCAAACATTCGACAACTAGCCCTTCAGTCACGACCTCTAAGGCTCCTACGGCTCAACCCACTGCCCCAGCCTTGGCGAAAGAAACTATGGACGTTGATGAAGATCCCGAAGTGGCATTGATGCGGCAGATGATGGGTTTCTCAGGCTTCAGGAGCACGAAGCAGACGAAGGTGCCTGGAAACAATGTCTACGGGGTGAGGAAGGAGAAGAAGACGGAGTATAGGCAGTATATGAATCGTGTGGGAGGATTCAACAGACCACTTAGTCCGAGCCGATAAGATATGCTTGGAGCATGCATCGAGACTAGGTGAACGGGCATGAGTCATCGAAAAGTACGTGGAATACCTTGCTCGGGGACGCTGCGGAGCGCGAGAGGAGCTGTATGTAGCGCGATACAGGGAGCCTACCCGGCAGTAGATGCACACGCTGCGTTCGGGGAGCTTCATCAGGCATCTGCATTCACACTAGCTCATGCGCTGGCAAGCAGTGCCTAGAACTATAGCCTGGCAACTATTGAAAGCGCAACATTAAAGCAAATCTACTATCAGATTTAAGAAGACCAGAGCTAGGTATGGCAGTATAATACGCCATGGCTCATTCTTATCAATTTGTGGAATGCGCACTCCATGAGCGTATGGAAACCATATGGGCTTAGGAACATGTCTGTCTCTCGCGTGCTCAGCTTCATATGTTACACGCTCTTCCCTTGCTCAAGTCACAGATTCACTCTTTTTGGCTCTCTCAGGGTATGTTCTTCCAGCAACCTCTTCGATGGGCATTGGGCCTTCTCCAGAGCTGGTTCCCGAATTACACGAGCAGAGCAACCAAGATTTGCAGAGATCCTGAAATGCTTGTCGGATACATAGTGAGAATGGTAAAAGGCATCATCCAACGTTTGAGGCAGGTCCGTCGGCCTGAGGAGCTGTATTCGTTAAATGAATTTCGTTCCGGCAGGCAAAATCCAAACCGCTTCTAGGCCGTTCAGAATTTCCTGAACGGGATGCATTTCGTTCCATAGTGGCCTTGCGATATGCCCCTCTGCTTTGCCGCTATGCGCATACAGCATAAATATAGCAATCACATGTTGTAATCAACCATCCGCCCTGCGCTTGTACCGTTATCCGCTGTCGATAAAATGCAAGCCACATCTTACTTCAGCTATACTTGAAGTCCCTGCTGCTGCTTACGGTGAGATCATGAAAGTATCCAGCGCCTCACCGACATCTCTCCTCTCTACTCTTTTCCTACTTTACTTCACGACGCTCTCCCTGACAACAGCCGCCTCAATAATCATTCCCAACACTACACTTGACCTCAAGTGAGTACACCATCACGATCCAACAACAGATCCGCCCATCCCCATCCCCACACACTAACACCCTCCACACAGCAGCACACCCAGCCTCCATGCCTCCAGCATCACCGCTCCTCGCGTCCGCAATCTCATCACAGACTTCACATTCAGCCACGAAATCCGCCTCGCGCCCCTCCAGATCTACCAGACCGCCATCGCCCTGATGTACGACCTCGCGCAGCTCGGCTGGGAAAACCAGATGCTCGCCATGATCGCATCGCATATCGAGGGCTACAAGGTGCTCATGATGTTCATCAATCCCCACCGCCCCGACGCCGCGCCCCAGCTGCAGGTCTCCCACTGCGTCGACACGCTCTTCCGCGCGGTGTCCATCATGACGGACGGGATCCTGTTCTGTCAGCTGCGCTGCAAGCTTAGTGTCAGCGGGAAGGAGATCGGCGCTTTCTCGGTCGCGGCGACTGATAATGCTGCGATCGTTCCGCCGTCGGTTGCGGAGCCGGATACGGCGGGGAGCAACGCTTCCGTCAGTGCGCTTCCCTACGGCCGCGGGCAGATTGTGGATCCGGGCAATTTCCTGTTCGTGATCGAATACCGGTGGCTGAACAAAGCCATCAAGCCCAAGGAGATCTCCCTAGCGGTCCTGGACGCGCTGGCGCAGGCGGCGATGCATGACAAGGACGCGGCGTTCCAAGAGCTCGAGGCCGTGAGCCCTGGCGGCGAGTGCGGCATTTTCATTGACCGGGTGCGGGATAAGCCTGTATTGAAGCCGTTGACGTATCGTTATGCCACGCGGGCTTTGAGACTGATGTTTGATGAGATCGTTGTGCCGCAGAAGCGGTGGGGCGACGTGTATCTGAAGCTGACTTATAATGAAGAGCATTTTGGGGATATCCGGATGCTGAAGTTTGTGGGGGGCAGGAATGGTACTGCTGTCGTAGCTGAGGCGAGATAATCTCTTTTAACCCAGCGAGTCAATATAAGTTTGAAGGCTCTTCGGCGAAGTGGATCCGCTCCATCGAGGCCGTACTTTCGATACTGGAGGATTGTGCTCCCCATCGATCAAACACCGCCAGATGTGCAATTGATCGACTGTTCCGCAGATTCCCGCCACCCATATATTTTGTGAGGTATCTACAAGCTTGTATGTGTTGACAGGGTGTATTCTTCCAAGGCGTCGAATGCTCAGCACAGACGAAAGATGTGGACGATGATCGAGCAGCGGCGACCCCAGAAGAAGCTAAAGAGACAAAAAAAAAACATACGAATGAGTAGTTGGGATCAAATAACAAATTCAGCGCACCATGGAGTCGGCTCAAGTCTCATAGCGAGCAAGGGCGATTATTGGGTTGAGCCCATATGCCGAACCCCTGATTTAGCCGCTGGCTCTCTCTATCGGCTTGATCATGTCCTTGGCGAGATCGCAAATCTGCGACCTGGGCGTACTGCTTGAAGGTTGACGAGCGACCTTAGCGGCGTGCTCGAAGTCTTTCTGCACCTCACCAACAACGAGAAGAGACTGGTGCTGCGAATGGCGCCCGCCCAAGGTTCCAGATCAGCTCCGCAGTTCTCATGTCGCCTAACCCTGCAGGATCGAGGTCAAGGGGGACGGTAACCCCACAGCGGAGTGCGGCCAGGCCTGAGGCAGCGTAATCCGTGTTCGACCAGAAGTGCATAGCCGAGGGCATCGTTCCCCGTGCGAATCCTACAGACATACCTGCTACATACACCTCGCTCTTTAAATCTCCAGCAGCAGCTGAATCGACCATGGCCCGCACCATGGCATCGCCGATATTGGCTGTATGACGCACAATGCCAACCTCGTTTTGATGCTGTGGCATGATCAGCTAGACAAAATCATGGTCAACTTGATTGAAGTAGGTATGGGGAAATTCCATCAGGAGCTTATCCCAGAGCTGTTGAAGGTACGTTGCCTTCGATGTGCCATGGAGGATATACCTGTAGGCCAGTTTCTTCCGCTAGCCCCAAGTCGTTGAGTGTAAATGCAATAGGAGAATAGTTGTGAAAGTTGTGAAAACTCTGTGACTAGATTCAAACGGTATCGCCTCGGCACGAAGACTTCAGGTGATCCGTGGCGAACAGCGCCATCGGGAAGAGCGAGACCGGCTCGCCCATTCTTGGGAAGACGAATTTTGTCCCGGGGCGGCCGTTAGTTCCATGCATCCTAGTTCACTGGCGCTGGACCAGCATCTTCATGCTCGCCAAATACGAGAAGCACGTTAAAGCCCTCACTCTCATAGTGCTTTCATTTTTATAGACATGGAAGATGGATTGGTCCGTGATTGCCGCTCTCAGAGCTTGATAGAGGCATATGATGGAAGGAATGACAAGAGAAGCGGACTGAGATAATGAACGACTGAAACAATTCCGAGGAAGCGAGGGAATGAGACGAAGAACGAACAGATGTGGGGCCTCACGTACATGTCGCCCAGTCCTGGTGACATTGGATCCTTCCTAGGGAATCAAGCGTTCGCAGGCGGTAAGCCAAACCGTTATGAGCCAATCCTTGACAGTCACGGAGCACTCAGGTCACAAACACCGCTCGCGAAGCTTTCTGAGGGTTTCGCTCAGCGTTGAGTAGGGGTCCAGGTCGAGTAAACGTGAATTTTGCTGGCATGACCCGAAAATTACCGTATGCCAGGGCCTTCCACGTAGGTTTTCCTGAAAGTGACTAGCTCTCCGAAGTTCTTCACACGAGTCGATTGTAAGAGACCAGGGGATTCTTGAAGTCGGCACTCCAGTGATGTGGCGCCAAGGAATCCACTCCGATGGACTGATGCCAATTAGAATGAGCCACCAACTTTAGCAGCCCAGACCTAAAGCCATAAAGCCGCCCCCGCTGGACATATGGACACGGTAGAGGCTGGAGGATTTTGTTGCATTCAAGACCGTCAATCACTCCTACCATCCGATATTCTTGTTTTCCGTGACAGTAGTTGAGTCTGTTGCGATGAAGAAACAATGAATGAGGTAATATCTTGCCATCGCATGGGATACTGGTCGGCTGTGCTGATGACCTGCATGTTGATCTGCGAACAGAACCATAACGCTTTCAAATAGTACAAATAACGACAAAGAAAGGAACGACATTTGTATGTCTGCTGTGAGAAATAGCTCACGAATATGAAAGTATTTCAAGCTGAGAAAGGTTCGGTTGGATGCACTATCCTTTGAAACATAAGATGTACACATATCATTGCCATTTGGTGGAAGAGATGGGGATGAAGGTTTTGGAAAAAGAAGTGAAGAAGCCCACGAAAGCGTCGAACCTTGGAGAAGAATTGCTGTCGCGCTGAAGATATCAACCAGCAAGTCTAGCCTCGACTTCAAGATTGCACGCGCTGTATGCTGAAGGGGCCTGCGTAAGTAGTCCATCTATTTTGAAGAGAGCGAGATCTCTTTGTTGCATCGGTGGGTAGTCTGATTAATACTGAGCATATCGAGTCCATTGTGCGATGTTGTTTGTCAAATCTCTGGCTTAGATGACATACAGGAGTAAGCGCGTCCAAGCGGCTAAGCTGGACGAGAGCGACTCCACGAGAGCGACTCAAAGACGGCCAACGAAAGAAGGGTGATTCTGAACGTGCGGCTTTTGTCGGTGTCAAGGAGCGTTCCTACCGACTAAAGCGTTAGCGCATCGAACAAGTCCGCCAAGTAGGCTTATGCCTACAGCCGATTCGTAGACACTTCCTCGCGTGTCGCATGTTGAGCCACTCATATATCCCGTCGCCGCAGTTGTATTATGCGAAGCCGCTGCTAGACTGTTTATACTTCCCAACATTGAGTCCTGTTGCTTGGATGTCAGCCGCGGACCAGAATTCTCCTTGGTAATCTTCGGTCATGTTTGCTACTGTGGCTTTCTTGTTGATTGCATGCTGTAACTCGCTCGCTCACGCAAACCCTCTGGGACCTAGTAACGGCCAGTCGATAGCCTTGACACCAACCTCGCCAGACCCAGTCTTACCATCAAGTACATCAGCGTCGTCGAATGTATCAGCCCCCCGCATCGTCGTTCAATGCAGCGACGATTATGGAACTGGCCTGGTTCTCGCGGATTGCGAGGATGCAATCGAGCATATCAGTCCCGTGACGCAGAAGGTCGTTTTTGCGGATCGCGATGACGAAAACAAACCCGATGGCGCTGTTCCGCTTCCATGGAGATTGATGGGTGGTGAGTGCATCGCGATTCGGATTTTCTGTGCTTTGTTGCTGCGTTGTGTGCGGGAGCTGGCTGTCACTGACATAAAGCTCAGTTCAAGCGCGATGTTATATCCAGCCGATATTGGCACCTGGTGCCCGGGTTGGTACGACAAGTCTAAGCCAGATCAAGGCCGCGGCTTTGCAATTAACCCAAACCTGTGGATTCTTTCGGGGTAAGGGCGGGATAGCATTCGATATCGGTAGGAGAGGGTTCACATGTCCCAATCTTTCTCGCTGTGCTGAATATGCTCGCTTGCACAGGCGGAGATGGCGGACTCGACCTCATCATGGGTACCTACCAACCGTCCATCACCTGCCGCGGCGCTCTGCCATCGTGGCGGAATTGCGCAGCCGTCCTGTATGGCATGCAAGCCTCGACCCAAATACAAGTCTTTGGAGATCGTGAAGATCCTGGTAGTGAAGTAGTTCTTCCAGCAATCATTAGTGCTGGTAAGAAATTTATCCCTAATCTCTTACTCCATGTAGATGCAACTCGCTAACGTGAGGAGATAAGATCACGGATTGTGCACATTAAGAATCTTCAGGACGGTGAGCACGCCGTTATTTGATATCACTTCATGGTATAAAATGTGGGAGGCCGCAACAGCGGTATTCTCGGCGTGCGGAAGGTCTGGCAGAGGAGGCTTCTTCAGGGGCTTAGGTATGTCGTACCAGACCGATTCTCTGTCCAAAGCTGGGATTCTCAATGTTTGTAGGCGAGAATGGTCATTTAGCTGCTAGTTTGGCCGTCGAAGTCGTAACCGCTGACAGAAAACCCGCGAATCTAACCAATGTTTCAATGGTCACGAATGCGAGTCTGTCCAACGCTTAAAGAGATCTGGTCGTATAATCGCTGTGTGGATTGTATTTTTAATCATCGAAGCGGGAAACAACGCCTAAGCCAAAAGCGACCTGACTGCTCAACTCCTCACACAACAGACGCCATCTCATGCGCGAATAAGTGCAGGCGTATCCTTTGTTGGCAAAGATCCTGATAAGGATCTATTGCAATGGATGTCAAGCAAGTACGCAACACGCTTCACTGTTCATGGAGAGACTTTGCTGATAAGACGTATCAGGCTGTGTTTCCAATTGCGACTGTATAATAATAATGCAACATGCGCTGCAACCGAGCTCGATCTATATCGATATCAGTGTGACACGCCAGATACTACTCATCTAGAGTCCGCTCGGAAAATGAAACGTTCTGGATCCCACGAGCGTCAGACAGCAGAGCAAATGCCGCTGATAAGGATGTCATGTTCCAAGTATTAAACCAAGTATTCAGGAGCGGAAACGGCGGGTCTGGGACTATGGCCTGGAGTCTCTGGAACTGCTGAGAGGTCGATTTGCTGTTGAGCTCGGGCAGAACCAGCCTATTGCTTTGCCGTTTGTAGAATCTTGCGCATCCTTGATGACAAATCGGTGTTGTGATGCGTTACATAGTCAATCTCAATACCATGAACGTGGTGTTTTGTGTTTTACCTCTTCTTGCCTGCGACTTGCTGCCAAATCGAGCCACATCGATCGAGCGTATACCTCTAGAGATCCAGTCATGCCCGATTTGGGCAACTCCGAGCCCGCAAAAGCAGCCCCAGTACCTCTGCTGCCAACCCGACCGTCCCCACCTGGAAAAACGGATATTTGCCTGTCTCAGCACCCACTGATCCCCAATCTTGACAACACAATTTGGAAATCCGACTGTCTTATGGCTACGTTACCCCGTGCAGTCCAGTTGACAGAGCTGTCGACACCTTGGATTCGGGTCGATGGCTGTGGTCAAGCAATGCCAATACCCTTGTTAGAGCTCTGTTCCTCGATTGCACACCATGCGGTTGCGCGTGTGAGAGACTGCAATGGGCGGTTCGAAGAGATATACGACAAGCTTGGGAGAGGCAAATGTAAAGCATGAGAGCGACCGTTAACGTGGAAGAAGTCCGAGGCGATGCGCCTTTCGAAGGCAGCGACTTCGAGGCGAGCAAGAGACAGATGACGAATGAGACGTGGCCATCTTACCTTCTAGCATGATGTCGCCAAGACTGTCGTTGACAGGACGTTCTATCATGTCTTATAGCATCTCTGCAATATCCACTAAGGCATATGTCCAAGAAGATCAATCACCAAGATATCCTCTGTACTGCTATAAGTTGGGAGCGGAGCTTTCGCACGGCCGATTCAGGCTTGTCTAAGGAGCTAGATCGGCCGTTTCCCTACAACGATGTTCCCTCATTGTGGGTCTCTTACTGGGAATCAGCAAGTGCCTCGACCTGAATAGTAGCGACAATCGTCGGACGAACTGAAGCTCAAGGTCTATGCAAATGATGACAGAGACTCGACTATCTTCACGATAAAGGATCCAGCAAAGTTCTGTGGCTCCTCGGCTATCCCGCCCTTAACCGAGGATAGCCGAACCCCCTAATTTCCGCCCATCCAAGCGCCTCGGCCCTAGGGGGATTTCTTAGCGTGCTTCTGCTTCTTTGCTTTTCGGCTCCTGCATCGGCAGCAAATATTGCCAGTCCACAGAGCGATAAGTCAAGTGCAGACAGTCGCCCGGTCTTCGCCTCTATAGTAACTCAAGGCTTGGTGCGAGACGTAAACGCACAGCGCGGAGAGGAGAACCTAAGCCCATCATGCGACACGCCCCGGACATTGGCACACTACTGATGATGGGCTGATACACCAGCGATCCGTCGAACGACAATTTCATACAGCCCAAGAATCAACAGCATCGCGGAGAAGATCATGTGAACATCTTGAAGACGACCTGGCTGTATTTGGTTTGAAACCTTGTGAAGTACACCATAGGAGCGCTGGGGTTAATACTCTAGTTTGTAGTCTGATGGCTAACGTAGTCTCTATTTGATTACTTATTAAGTGTCTGATAAGGCGTGGGTAAGCATAATGCATATTGTGGTGAAATCGCAATTCCCGTCACTAGTAAGGCACAAACTTTTGGACGACCCTTTCGTCAGATCAAAAATCTTGCTTCGCACGTTTGCTCCAGCTGCGGATGGTATGCCCATGGTAATAGAGCACAATAGGAACCGGGATGAAGACACAGGATAAGAAGCCCAGCAGACTGGACGCCCAGCCGATGCCCAATCGGCTGTACATCGCCGTGGTGAACAGAGGAAAGACCGCACTTGCTGTCGACCTCATGAACTCGTTGCCTGCCAACACTGAAGCTGCGCAGGAGGGGTAGGCATCTGGAAGATAGTTCAGGTTCGCGTAAGAGATGGTGACGATGGCGATCCCAAAAAAGCCCGACGCCAAAATTGGTACGATCCAGTGTACGCTGGCTCTTGCGGTCCAACCGAACATGAAGAGAGAGATGGGAACGAGAAATGCACCCACCATCGCAGGGGGCAGTCGCTTCTCGGGCCTGATCTCTCCAGATGCATTCGGTACTAGGAGGTAGCGAAGATAGTAGAACATTGGGGGCAAAGCCAGTGTACTACCGACGAGAAGTCCAAGGAAAGCGAGCCCAACCTCACCGAGATTAAAGCCGTAGACGCCGTTGAAGACCAATGGGAAAGAGTCAAGCGAACCGAAGAGAATCGCATTCAACAGTGCGATGTAGACATTGATGACGAGGAGGATTGGCTCGGTGAAGCATAGGACGAATGGTCTGGCGAACAGCCTATGTAAAGTTTGCCACAGGCTCATCGAGCCTCCAAGAACATCCTGCTCCGATCTGAGGGTTTTGTTGCCAGTCAGTACGCGGAGGCGTCGGCTGCGGCGGTACAAGATGTTCGACTGGTTTGTCTCTGGCATGAAGAGGATGAAGAACATGAGGCTTGCACCAGAAAGCCACATCAATTGCCAGATGGTCCACTGCCAGCCGTTGGCGGCTGCTGCGAAGCCCCCTAACAAAGGACCAAGTACTATTCTCATCAGCCAAAACCTCTAAAATGCTAGAACATCACCTACCTGGTGCTGCAACGGAAACGACGTCCCAGAGGATGATAGCGTATCCTCTCTGGGTTGGAGTGTACATATCGTTGATGCTGGCGCCGCCCATGGCAAGTACGGGAGCGCCGAAGATGCCACTAAGGAACCTAAAGGCTAAGAGCATTCTGAAGTTTTTCGCGAGTGCTGTAGGAACCTGAAGGCCTACGAAGACGGTCAGTGTGACAAGGTAGACTGGCTTGCGGCCTAATCGGATCGCTTCGGACATGGGAGACCAGATCATCACACCCAGGCCGTATCCCAGTATAGCAAGACTAGTACCCAGTGTTGCCGCAACTCCTCCGACGCCGAATTTCTCTTGTACATCGTGTGATCCCGGAGAAAAGATGGAAGTGCCGATGTAGGTGCATACTGTCAGGAGATAGATCTGCGCTGTGACGAAAGCTCGTTTGCCGTGCGACCAGTTCAGTGGATTCTATTGCTCGTCAGTCGTGAAGTCAAGTTGCCCTGGATGTGGCACACTTACTGCAGGGTCATGGGGGCCGAGCCAGACTACAACATTGACCACTCGATCTGCAGCGGGGTCGGCAGCGGCTTCTTTGGCTATAGAGCCTTTCGCTTGGCCAGCTTCGAGCTGTACAGCGTTCCAAGTAGTCTCGTTGTTCTCCGAATGCAACTGGAGAGCTGGATTCCCATCTACCTGCCCTTCCTGCATGCTCACGTCCATGCCCTCCTGGCCCATAGCAGCCGTCACCAAGCCTTGTTCCGGCTTCTCATTTTGAGGTGTAGCATCAGCTGTGCTGCCTGCCGTCCATAGCAATGCAGTGCTGCTGGTATTTCGAGGGGTGTCTGCGTTACTCCGGGTTTGTGGCGTATCGTTTCTGCTCCAGCGTCGAGGGCTTCCATCGTCAGCGAAGGCTTGCTGTATGTCTTCAGTGCTCCAAGTCCCCGCCGTGCCTATGTTGCCCCCAAGCGGTGGTGATTTGATGTCGATTTCTGAAGCAGGCTCTGCTTTGACCGGTATTTGCGGTGTCTCCTTTGGTTCTGGCGGTGGTGACTGCGCCTTCTCGTTGGTCTCTGCAGGTCTGGGGACCGTGTGACTCTCCGATTGGGGTATTGGATTCTGCTCTTGCGCTGTGGACTTCTCCTCGTTGGCGCGAGCAGCAGATGTGGCCTTCTTGTACTGTTTCTGCAGTCGCTTTCCGCCGCCGCTGTGGTTCTTCTTGACGACGAGGTGCTCCAAGGTCGTAGACTTCTCTGTTGAGATGTACATACGCCATAGGGTGGGATCAACATCCTCGGCGTGAGGAAGGAGCTTCCCATGGCTGACCCATCGGATCAGATGTCCTATAGTCGTGTCACGAAAGAGTTCGATCATAATGTGCTTGAAAGGAAGGAGCAGCAGCTTCAGGTACCTTGAGGTAGAACGCGTGGAGTTGGCCCGGATTTATAGAAAAGAGAACAAAGTAATTGACGACAAAAATACCCAACTCATCTACAAAAGCCAGAGCAGACACGTGGGCTCAATGACGATATAAATCTGTCATCCACAGTGAATAAACGGGAGATCTAAGATCGGACCCTTTCACGGGCCGTATATCCGCCATCGATATTTGGAAAGCTCCATCGACAAGGTATAACTATGGTCAATCAGAGAAATAAGATAATTTGTCGTAGTTCCATGCTGGTTACTCTTTGTCAGGCCTGGTTCTACCTTTATGTTCAGAACAGCTACATGAAACGCTCTTTGCAGTTTATCATGCAAGGAGGAAACTGCAGGAACAGGGCGCAGGAGCGCTTCGATCCTACATGCAGTCCGTGCATGTTCAGGGTCAGCTTGCCATGTCCTGCAATACAAACCTATCGGTTTTCGGGAAAGCGCTTAGATGGAAGGAACCTATGTTGAGGGTCTGTGGGTCGAAGGTCCGTGTGTACAAGGTCGACAAAGAATGAGGCAATAACCAGATCAGCATTCTAATATGTAACGTACATTTGCTCGCCAATCGAGTCTAAGCGGCTGTGGATGAGAGCATGTTGGAAGAAACAATTGCGAAGATTTCGCTAAGTACGGAACCAAACGCCCATCCGCCGCTTAGCCACAGTCCTGCAGACAGCCCTGTGTCTGCCTTTCTTGGTGCCCTTGCATACAAAGCAATATTTGGATTGCGTAATATTTCAAAGTTATACAGCGCGTCTAGACTTTAGAAATTAGTAGGAAATGTCACAAGTCCTGGGTATTTACTTGAAAAGTCACAATTTGGCGTCCAGTATCAAAGAAACGTCTCGCGGCGGTATCTGCACGAAGGCCATAGATAGTGAGTCTTGGAAGCATCAAGAGGTTCCTGATCAACGGAAGCTGTCATCACACTGAAACGAGACGACAAGAGTCGATAACGTAAATTCCAGGCTCAGAGCAATTCCGGAATTCAATTGCTCTAAATCCGAAGATTGTCTAACAATGAGTTGCCATAAAGATATAGAATGCCATAGACGTCCCAAAACCTGCTACACCATGCAATGCAACCCACTAATCCCCCAGCCCTACTCTTCCCTCCAGTACAACCCCCTAAAGTCCCAAATCTGCTAACCCATACAATGCTACCCTCCCCCCCTATAATCCCACCGCTGATGCTCCACTCCCCAATCCCACACTCATTCTCCTCACATGGTGACAGCTTGTGATATATATACCCGTTACTGCTCACATAACGTCAAACAGATAGGGAGCCGCATGTCCCATAGGTGGAATCATATCCCCCCAAGTGCACAGGCCCTGAGGCTCCAAGCTGGGCTCCGGAGGCGTGGTAAGAGCAGGCGTAGGCGGCGTCACGAAATCCTCCCCGAGCGAGTCACCCAGACCTGGCGTGGGGTCAATGATCATACTCTCTCCCAGAGAATAATCCAGAGCTGGCATGGCGTCCTGCATATCCTGGTCGTGGTCGGTGATGCCGGGCATGTCGTCGTTGAAGTTGAAATCCAAGGGGAAGCCACCGTCTTGAGCCAGGGCTTCGGTGAAGAAGTTGGGGCCGTTGGTGGAGTAGACGGGGCCGTCGAACATGTTGAGGTCGAGATCGGGTTGCGGAGCTGGGATAGAGGGGGCGTTGGTGATGTTGGACGCGTGATTCAGTTGAGTCGTTGGATGGTAGAGGTTTCCAAGCTCCGGTGGATTGATGTAGCCGTTTCCGGGATCTGCAGGCCAATCAACCGCCTCGGCAGGCAGCGCAAAGTCCCCAGTCCAGTCTTGGTCGATCATGGCATCGGCATTAGGGTTGGTGATGTTGGATGCGTGATTCAGTTGACTCGTTGAATCGTAGAGGTTTCCAAGCTCGGGTTGGCTGATGTAGGCATTTCCAGGAGCTGTGGGCAAGACGGCCGCCTCCTCGGTTGGCAATGCGAAGTTCCCAGTCCAGTCTAGGGCGGATGCGTGATTCCGTTGACTTGTTGGGTTGTAGAAGTTATCAGTCCAGCCTTGGTCGACCATGGCATCATTGGAGAATGCGGCGGCTTCGGGGAGATAGTTCTGCTGAATGAATTGGCTGGGGTTGGTGACGGTGGATGCGTGATTCCGTTGACTTGTTGTGTTGTAGACGTCATCTATGGTCTCTCCGAACTCCTCGTTCAGAAGCGAGCAGGCCGCCGCGTTAACCGTCGGCTGTTGGAGACCAAATCTGTGCACAAATTGACCTTCCTCTGGGTCGGAGACGAGGAGCGCCTTGTACATGTACTTGACGGCGGACTTGGGGAGTTCATTCTTGAACTTTAGGATGTACACCAGTATGCGCGCTATGGGAAGCGGTTCGGTGAGACCGATCCTGTCTATTGGCCTTGGCATTAGTGGCGAGATACGGAGGAGGAGGTGGGATGGGGACTTACAGACGACACACTCGCAAAGAGTTTTGTCAAGATTCGGCATCGCGAACTTGGAGTTGTCGGCCTTGATTTCCCCCCCTCTTTTCTCATAAGCGTTTGTTGTGGGCCTGTAGCCCAAGATTTCCGTCATGCGCTGTGTCAGCGAGTTCTCGTTTTCCTTCTCCACGCCGCGATGGTAGGTGAGCTTGAGGACGCAGACTCGCTTTTGGTTCTCCGCAGGCGCCGCACAGTCGTCTTGGAGCGCGTTGTCCGTGTGTTTGGGACGTGATGAGGTTTTCTTGGGCTTTGATAAGGGTAATGATAAGGTGGTCTGCACGGCGGGACTGTTCGATTCGGTGGCAGCATTGACAATGGTGTTCGGTGCTGGATAGAAACTTGACACCGTGGGCGGTAGGGCAGCATACGCTGGATTGTTGAACCCCATGTCTGGGACGGCCATGCTTGGCGGCAGTGGGTTCAGGTGGGCCATTCTCATGCGGGCCAGTGTCTCGCTCACCGAATTCCCATTTACCGGGTTTCCAAAGGAAGTGGGTTGTGTTGATTGCCCGTAGATGTCTCTCATGGTGGGGACGGTGGTATCGTTCGGTGCCATGAGGGAGAAGCCGAACCCTGTAGATCTCTGGTTCGTTTTGGGATCAGTAACAGTGGCAGATTGGGTGGTAGACATCGTGAGATATAGCCAACGTGGGATGGTATTGGGTATGGTACGATCAATGGTTATGATAGATGCTAGGCGATTCAGAGTTCACATGCAATTTGAACAGAATGGCATATACAAGTGTGAAGATTGAGTTGCCGTGTTAGAGAAGGGATCGGGGGGGTTTATATAGTCCAGGAGTGAGTCAGTCCATAGGCTGGCTGAGAGATGAGGCGTTGGTACAATAGCGATGCCTTCCGGCTGCTGCCAGGTTGACTTTTTTCAATGGACCGAACATGAAGAGAGATATGTCTGGGCTGCGCTCCACTGAGCACATTACCGGTATACACGGATGCCGAAACCACTTCGATCAGGGACTCAATACGCCGTCATGCAAGCCCAAGTGGCAGATGAGACCCACCCGGTACGATCGATGGCCGAATTCGAGGTTTTCTCGGAGCATGTGCTAACAAAGACAGGGAGAACTTAGGCTGTTCCTGCTTCCATCTCTCTTCCGTTCGAGAAATTCGGTCTCCGCAGGGGCATCAAGCCATTCCATGCGAGCTCAACATTTCGTCCCAAACCTCGGCATGATATTCGACACCAAGCACACTCTACTTCATGATGCAAACTCAAGGAGACATGAGATCTTGGACTCACGATAGTATGAAAGTGCATATTGTGGTATGGAGTGGGGCACAGCAACAGCAACAATGACATTTGTATAATACTACCATATGATACCATCGGTATACAATAGTAACAGTAACACAAAGCAGGAAGTACATTACCCTGCTATACCCTTGAAATCCCATCCTGGGCAGACTACAACAGTCCCAAGACCGCAACGGAGGCTCTCCGATCCAGCCCACTTCCGCCAGCATACTGCATGGAACATCGGCGAACTGCAAACCACAGATATCGATACCCTGCAGGATACGAGTGAGTCACTCGAACGCCTCTCTTGTTGAGCTCCGCCTCGACACGAAAGCGGTATATCAAGCAGCTGCTCCATAATCCTGTATACGGCAATAAATGTAGCGTGAGTGGATTAGCCATCACTTCAATCGCCAGCGTATCCACCACTGCAACTGGACCACCACATTTTTTACATGCTGGCGTTGCGCTCTGGAACGTCGAATACGCCTTTGTGGCCATTGTAGCAGATATCATTGCGGGTCGATTTCTTTAAAAAACCGTCACTTCATTCGCCAGCACACTCACGACTGCAGCTCGGCCAGTCGACCTGTTCCACTCTTTTCCCACAGCGGCGTTGCGCTCTGAAAGTCAGATACACCTCTCTTGTTGAGCCCCACCATCGACACGAAAGCGGTAGGTATATCAAGCAGCTGCCACATAATCCTGTATAAGGCAATAAATTAGCATGAGCGAATTCATTCCTTCGGCCGCCGAGGTACTCAGCACCACAGCTTGGCCAGCTGACCTGTGTCACATTCTAAGCATGGCGGCATTGACTCCGAAACGTCGAATACGCCTCTCTAGCTAACATAGCAGATCGTTGCAGGTAGACGTGGAGAAAGTCGATAAGCAGGTGACGTTCTTTTAAAGCGCTAGGGGATCGTCAAGCGGCTCGACCCTTAGCCCTGTAAGGCTGAACCGAGCTCCTAGTCCTGCCGAAACATCCAAGTACCCATCCCAGGGCACTCAACCACATGCCAGATCGCCGGATGCCGATACCCATCGGTCGGGACAAGCTACTGATATCCAATTCCCACCATGCGGCCACAACCCCACCGCGCGCCACAAAACAGCCACCTCCAGCTTCTGCAGAGCCTGCTCAGCTGCCAGCCCGGAACATCGCCGTTCACGCTCGTGCTGGATACGGTGGAGCAGCCTGCGCGGGGATTACTGAGGCGATATGTTGAGGGTGCGAAGGTAGGGGTTTTGTGATTTGTGGTGTCTTTAGATTTATGAATTCTTGTTGTGTTGGTCTATTGACTGGTGGAAGGATGGATTATTTGTGCGAGAGCTAAAAACCGAGATGTTTCTTTTGTGCTCTGCCTTATCAAGGGGCTGTCTATTACTGCGTACTGAAGACAAATTTTTCTAGGCCTCCAAGACAGCAATAATCTTCGTCTCGTTCGAGAGTCCTCCCGCGCCTTACCCATCCATCACGGAATTTTTGAAAGCCCGCCGGAAAAGTCCGGGGGCTTTGCATGCCGAGATCACGAAAGCTGTCAAGGAACAGGGCGGGAAGAGTATGTCCGGTCTTCTCCTCCCTATGATTACCCCTCTCCATACTCCCTACCGTGTCCCGATGCTCCCATCACAGCTTGCAAACTCCATTGCCCATTGCCCCGCCCTGCCTTGTCTTCTGACCCCGCTCCTTCTAGAAACCCTCCTGCTCATAGATACTCTCCACCCCCTCGCCGCCCTTCCCGAACCCTTCACTCTAGCAACCTACCTCTCCTCCCTCCTTTCCCTCTCCCCTCAGATCTCCCTCCTCGCAGTCTACCACCTCGACATTCCCCTCCCCTCCCCTCCCACCACCCATAACCCGTACCAGCCGCTCCCCCTAACCACTCTCCGCTACCTCTGCACCACAATCCTAACCCTCCACTCACTCTCGCACACCCTCGCTAGGAGACGCGCACGAGATCGCAGTCTCGCGGAACCAGTTTTTGGCGCCCAGGAGGAGAAGGAGGGCGTACTTCTCAGCGTCAAGGATCGTGTCTGTGCTGATGATGGGGGGGTGGTGCTAGAGATTGAGCACCGGCGGAAGAGTGGGCGGGTTGGTGGTGGTGGGGGGATGATCTATCTCCCCTCGCCCGAGTTGACGGAGATGCCGATGATGTTGAATGAGCATCCGCTTTTTCCGGCGCTGCGGCATGAGGATGGCCATGGAGAAAAGTCGAGGGCAACGGGAGGGGAGATAGGAGGGACATTTGAGCTGGGATTGACGGAGAAGCAGAGGAGGGAGAGAGAGAGTGTTGTGTTGCCGTATTTTGATGCACAAAAAGGGGAGGGACCGGGTCAGGGTGGAAGGATCTTGTATGATATGGGCGTCGAGGACGACTTCGACGAGGAGGAGGATGAGATTTAAAGAGTGGTCGTATTCGCTTCGGATATAGTGCCGCTGTTAATGGTGACTGTCACGGGGTTTATTAGATCCTCTGGCTCCGAAGGGTGCTGAATATCCCAGAAGGGCCTCTAAAATCTGCCCTTCTTTCTTTCCTTTCGAGTCCCTCATGTCGGGTGTTCCATAGGAGCAAGAGATGTGCTCTGATGGACTGTCCTTCTAGCTAGGATTCCCAAATGGCTGGTTCTTCCATCATCATTCCGCCATTACGTTGTTGAGGAGGTGCCGAGCAATGGCAAGTCCCTGGGGTTTGCATCCCGCCAGCGTATCATAGACCATGTGCAGGTGCAGTATGGCCAAGAACGGATCTTCATGGTTGAAGTCATCGATTCTTGCTTCGACTTCTCTGGATTTCTGACGCAGTGCCTTGCGCTCCTAGAAGAGCTACTTCTGGGCTCAGAAATAGGATACTTGTGATCCTAAGCTTCTCTTAGGAACAGCATCATGTTGGCCCAGAACTCCGATCGCTGTGTTTGATCTTCCTGGACGAAGGAGTTACAGCCACGGCATTCTCAAGTATTCTATTACTCGGCATGTTGAACGCGCTCTGTGCCGCATCATCTTGGCTACCGAACAGCTGATCACCCTGGGTATCAGGACCTCTCGTGGGCAGGGGATCGGTGCAAAATAGTAAGAGCAAACGGTCAACCACTTCGCGCATCGCGTCCTGACTGACAAGCGTTGTCGGAAAGTGATGACGAAATGCAAAGCAGGCGCCCTTGTAGGTCTGGTGATATACCAGCTTGTACTCGTCCAAATCTTTCTGCGCGGGATCCGACTGCGATACTTGGTTGTCATTTACGTCTCTACCTTGACCATCGTATTTCGTGGCCTTTTTCTTCTGTTGGAGGCCATACATACGCATTCCAGCCATGACGATACGGGAAAGAGCCTTGGAGTTGTGCTCCTGGAGACTATTGTCACTGTCAAGCGTCAACGGGCTGTGGGGACCAGAAATGACACTTTCCACGCGATTTAGCCCGGAGCGTCTGCCAGGAATGAAGGAGTCCCGTCTTGAAGGTGGCCGGGACGGTTCAATATTCTGGATAGACCCAACACTGGACGCTCTGGATAAGCTTCTTCTGCGCACGTCCGCGGCTTGTGCGCCTTCATCGGTGGCTTTAGTGGGTTGTATGTCTTTCATGTGGTAAGCCTGAGTAGTCTGTGGCATAGGAAGAAGAGCGCTTGTTGGCATCGCATCGGCCATCGCCCTTGAGATAGCTTCTCCGCCTCGGCCTTTGAGCTTCCTCCGTTGTTTCGTAGCATCGTCGAAGACATTGGAGATTTTCCGCCGCTTTGATGTCGACGCGTCTTGGATGGGGGCTGCATTGAGCTTCTCTTGGGGTAGGAAAAAGGCCTTTCCGGGACTGGTTGGCTGTTCTTGCGCCTCATGGTTTCCTACGCGACTACCAGTAGAAGTGACGTTGCTGCAAAGCGGAAGTGCAAACAGCCGTAATTGGGTATCGCGTCCGTTTCTTTGCGTTTCTGTTCCCAGACCATCCGCCACGGGTGACGAAGACCTCGGTGGTGTGAGCAAGCCTTCGATAGGAGCTGTCTCTACTACTGCGGCATAGAGAAGGAGCTCTGTCGCTTGTGGAGCCTGAACAACAGCCTCATCGGCTTGGCTACCTCTCGCCTTCACTAGAATCCCAAGGTCAGATTGCTGGCTGGGGCGAAGCCACCATGGCCTTGGCGCATATTCCGCAGCATGAAAAACCTCTCCGCTTGGAAATAACAGCCCCGTCAGCACCTCTTCGGTGTGAGGGTCATCCGACCAAACGTCCAGCGGGGGACCTGCAGCAAGATAGAGTGGTACATCGCTGGTATGGATCGTCGCCAGAAAACTTAAGCTGGTGCTTTGAGGTAATGGAGCTCTCACATGAGTTGAAGAGCAGTCTAGATGGACGTCTACACAGTATCAATCATAGGTTCATGCGGTCACCATTTTCTTGCTCACCTCGAAGCCAAGGCGAAGCGTCACCGATCAGAATGTCCCCGTGCCAAATCTCCATCGCGCCTCATTTCCGAGAGCTAAACCTCAGATATATAATCATGCTGCCTGTACACTCAATAAACACCGCAAGCATAGTGGTTGAGACTTACTAAGCACGCGGAAGACGCGTAACGCCACTTATGCGTCGGTCCTATGCCAAGCCTTCGCCAATCACATGCATACTTTAGGTTACCAATTGATGTTTTTCTTTCTGAGCGTCGTAATACGGGCACATTCCTGAGCATACAGCCAAGACCTTCACGGGACACCATTGTATGAATGTGACTCGACGGCCTGCCATTTCATCGTGGCGTTTATGATAGTTGACGGCTCCATAGTCATTGAGTTCAAACGTTCTTCAAGAGATTCGAGGACCAAGTCATCTTACACCAACGAGTGCTCTAGTCAGGATGTTGTGTAGCGCATTCGTCTGCTCACAGTCTTTAAGGCAAATCAAGCATCAAGGCCACGAATACTTCTGCATTACTTGCTATTAATCTGGAACATAGCCATTTCCTTACTTCGGTGTCGTAGTCGCCGTCCCTGTAGTTCCCGCAGCCTTACTCTTCCTCCTCCCTTTCTTATCCTTCGTCGCCGTCCCCGGCGTGATCGGACTCTTTTCTCCGCCCTTACTACCCTTCCTGCTCTCTTTCGGCAACCCAGTCGTTTGTATCTGTTTCGGAAGCTGCGCCTTAAACGGCGTCGCTGTAGCAACAACCGGCTTCGGTGCTACCTCTTTCGGTTTCGTGACACGAAAGGACCCTGGCTCACCAACCAACGGACTGGAATCCATATACTCGCTACCATACGTGAGGCAGAGATTGAGAGACTCGGAGAGGGTTTGGAGCGCGGTTTGCTCGGCGCTGGGAGCGCTTCGCGTGGTGGGTAACGGTGCTTTACTACTTGCGGCGGTGTCTTGTGTGCCAGGCATGGGGGTGCTGTCCTTGCTGCTTTGCGTCGGGTGTGTGCTTGTTGCGGCGGCGAATGGTTTAGACGTGGGTGGGAGAAATGTGTGACCGATAGAGGGTGTGAAGAATGGTAGAGGCGACGCGGTCGAGAGAAGCTTGGTGAGACAGGAGACTGTGGAGAGCTGATTCCTGTCAACAATGAACGTCCTTTCCATAGGTGCCCGCTACACGTACCAACCGACTGTTCAGTATGCTCCCCACTGTAGGCGCCATATACACATTCTCTCCAACCACGAAATAAGAAGTAATCGGCATGATCACAGCATCGCTCCCATCATTCATCTTTCCCCTCTTCCGATTCTGCTTGCGGATGACCCATACCCCGCTGTTGTCGACCTTGGTCCCATTCTCCGACGGATCTTGCGTGACCATAAATTCCAATCCCTGCATCTTCCTCAGCTGCCCTTCGAATGCTACGCGTGTCTGGAGCAAAGGGTACCATTCCGGCCTGTAAAGCGCTTGGTTGCTGATGACGTTGTTATTGGAGGTGGCATCGAAGAAGGGCGATTCGGCGAAGTAGGGCAGGACTAAGCATTGGTGTCAATATGGAGTGTCAAGATTGACCGAGGAGCATGAGGCTGTCTTACTAGTGTTCGTATGAATACCACCCATTGTCTGCGCTATTTGCGGCGCCCGCCATACTACCTCGTCCAATTCTGGTTCTTGAGTGTTCGCCATTGTTGCAGGCATACAGTGGATTCAAGGCTTAGGAGGTAGATTGGTAGCGCAAGGGGCGGGCCTCGATTTCTCGGTCGAAGCCATGCCAGTTATTCTTCTTTTCAAGCACCGGGGTATCAGAAAGCGAGTATGAAAGGAATTATGTGAGATTCGAGAGGGTTTGTTCACGTTCTCTTGTCGCAACAGCCCTGAAGCAACCCTGATCCATCATGAGCCCGTTTTCGCATCGACGACTTGCCTCCCCAGCTCTCGGTCTCCATCAATTGCCCCATCGTAAAGTCGCTAACACAGATTGCCAGGAATAATCGGACGAGAAGTTTCATACATATACCATAATAGCACTAGATAACATCATATCCGTCCGCTCGTGGACACGAAAAATTTCAAGACATTGTGGCAGAAGCTCTTCTATGATTCTGTCCAAGTACCTGTCGATTTGGAAGGAATCCACAGTAGTCAAGCATGGACCACGCTTGCGCACCATCAGCTCCTTGCTTCCCAGACGCTTCTAGAGGAAATACCTTATCGCGCATGTAGCAACTTGCCTCCCAACGCCGTTCAAGCCTGTTGAAGACTATTCCTATACCCATTCTATACCATGCACCTGTGTCTCCAATATCGATCATCCAAAACGCCAACACACCAAGCTGAATCTCAATCCCTTTCAAACACCCGGAGTGTACTTCGTATTTTCGTCATCATCTCCTCCCACTCCCCATCTTCAGTGCTGAGGCTGGTGACTGCCCCTCCAGCGCCGACAGTCCACTCGGCCCCATGGGCGTCAGGACGGACTCCTTCGACGTCCATAGCGTCGGAATGCGTCTCTCGTCCTTCTGTAGCGAAACTGTCAATCTTGTATTCTTGACTTGACTCATCCCATCTGACGGCACTTCGGATGACTACACTGAAGTCACCACCGCCGCCGACATCTAGATATCCTACGACGCCGGAGTAGACGCCTCGTGGCTTCTGATCTTCAAGTGAACGCAGTATCTGACAGGCTCGACGCTTGGGGGCGCCTGACATGGATCCAGGTGGCAGAGAGGCGGCCAGGATGTCGATGCCGGATTTGGGTCGTTTCTGATATAGAGAACCTAATGGCGTGTCTTTTGTGGTCGAGGCATATGCTTCCGAGTTCGTGGCGGTCTGTGGCTTGACGGCCCTCTCGCTCTTTCTTGCGTTGGGCCTGGATATGCGCTTTAGTCCGTCATCCATGTGTCCCATGGCTTGCCTCGCTCGTGCTGTGTACTTTTGGTGAAGAATGAGTTCTCCCTCAATGACCGTGACAAGCTGGTAAAGAGTCTTGTACTCCTCAACCACCATCAACTTCGGTACGGTCACCCTCCCTGACCCCACAACCCCATGCAGATCGTGCCGAATCAGATCGACAATCATCAGGTTCTCTGCCCTCTCTTTCGGAGTGGAAAGCAGTGCCGTTGCCTCTGCCAAAGTGACATCTTGTGAGCCTGCATCGTTACGGGCTTTCCTGACCGTCCCTTTGATAGGACGAAATTGGCATCTTATCGCCTCTCCTCCTCGATCGGAAGATGGCTGAGATCGCGACCAGCGAAGAAAACGCTCCGGTGAGCTGGAGAGCAGCGTCAGTGGTCCAAGGCGAAGATATGCACTGAAAGGTGCGGGGTTGAGTGTGCGAAGCCGAAGATACAATGGCCAGGATGAAAGACGTGAAGGCTCGGTCTTGATGTAGGCTTTACTAGTCAGGCAGAGCTCATAGGCATTGCCCTTATGTATCTCGTCCTGGCATGATCGTATGGCGGACTTATAGACTGCCTCGTCAGGGTAGCTTATGGTTGAGCTGAATGATATAGGATGTAAGCCCGACTGCGTCATGTTTAACGGTTCAGTAGTATTTAAGGATAGAAGTAAGTCTGTGAGTGAGGAGACCCACGCACCGTCGCTTTCTCGAATACTCTGAACGATTATGGTATTGGTCTGGTGGGAAATAACAATGCTTCGCTCTATGAGGACAAAGCTCAGATCAGCCCTGCACGGTCCACGTGACTCTGGCTCTGGTTTTGTATCTATGGTATCAAGGCATGCTTCATAGGTAATATAACCCATCAAGCCGCCCCAGAAGGGGATGTTTGGATCTCCACCTACCGCCCGATGTTCGGTGATGAATGCTTGGAGGTAGTCGAAAATGGTTTCTCCAGAATTATTCAGGTCAACGACCGAGGTAGTCCCACTGCTTCTCTGAATGACGTGATTTACGCCCGAATAGTATTCCAATCTCATAGAGTCGGGTGCTACAATGCCAACAATGCTATGTGTACCGACTTCATCCCTTTGGTACATCTCTGAATCAAAGACCACTAGCTCATCGTCTGTTGCTCCTACTATCTCGCATATGCTGGGTATCGTCATGCGGTTGGCTTGTAGACCTTGACTGGTGACTTGTCGGAACTCTTTTGGTGTCGTAGGTGGCGTAGGTAGAGTACACTCGATGGGAAATCGTTTCGTGTCCCGATTGTCAAGATAATGGACTTTGTTCAAGCCGATATCCTGAACGTCCTTCTGCGTTGTTCTTCCGACCGTTTCCATATTGGGTCCATATGGTAAAGCTGGTCGACCGATACCAGACATGGGCGCTGGACATTTTCGATCTCGCCACACGAGTACTTCATGCCACCAATTGGTAATGACTGCCCTTGCACTAGCGGATGAGCAAATTGATTCCGGATGGAATTGGATGCCGTAGAAAGGCTTAGTCAAGTGAGCAACGGCCATCAGAATGGCCCGGGGGTTTCCCTTCGCGGAATCACAATTATCGTCTGCACAGTCCCACGCCAAAGGGACCAATTCCGATGAAGCCATAGAAGTCTCCCAACACTCAGGGTTATGGTAGCCGATATACTGCCTAAGCCTCACGGCAGGTTCCAGTGAGGCATGCAACGAGTGGTATTGGATTGTCTGTAGCGCATCATGACCCCGAAAGATACTTTCCCCGCTGCATCGGATCGTCCTCAGTATGCCATGTCTTGGCTCCGGGAGCGGCTCAACGCTGCCACCAAACGTGTGGACAAGGCTCTGGAACCCAAGACAGATACCAAGGACGGGAACAAGATCATCGCCATTATGCTTCCAGAGCTTGTCAAATAAGCCGACGTCAGCACTTTTCGCAGGGTGACCTGGACCGGGGCCAGCAACGACTGCTGAGAAGGATTTAACGAAGGCTGGAAAGTCGTCTATAGTAGCATCGATTTTGATGACGGTGACGCCTACATGCAAATCTGTCTCGAGGAGGGATATGATGTTGTTCGAAAAAGAATCGTAGGCGTCAATGAAAAGAATTCTGTGGGATGTTGAGTTGGGCAGGATTTCAGAATTCGGAGACATTCCTCAAAAGTTACTGGAGATTGACTTCTTCACAGACGTTACCAAAGCAAAGATTGTCAATTGGAAAAGCTTGCGATACAGACGTGGTGGACGACGGACAGCTCGAGTGACTAGGATCGCAGTCGCGTGGAGTAATATAGACCATGCTTTGCATGCTTACGCTGTTGTAGAAACATTGGACAATACTTGGAGAAACCGTCAAGCCGCAGATGAATGCTGCAACTTGGTTGAACACGGTAGTGACCTGAACTTAGGATGCGCTTCAGCTTCAGATGAAGCGCATGTCGGGGAATGGCACAATTTGCCTCAATATCCAGACCGACTAAACTTTAGCGCGCTCCTAACAGAATCTGCCATAGAAAAGAACTAAAGTCCACTAAAACAGACATCTTACTTTATCGAGCATTAGTGGTCGATGTTAGTCAAGATAGTGCTGACGCAAAAGAAGCATCAGATCTGAGTTTTGAAATACGAAGTACTGGCATGTGCGGGAGGGAATGATAGACACAGGACGGTCATACACGAACGTCTTTCGGAATCTGACTTCCAAAACATCAATGCCCCTGCTGAATACTCCTGGCATCGTCAACCTCAAGAATAAGAGTGGCATAAGCAGACATGATACAAAATAAGTTACCAGTATCGCTAATTACGTCCGTTCATTTCCTATTCGAAACCCCTGATTCCAACTCAGCCCTTTGTATGAACGCCTGACAGCCAATGCAGAAAGTACGTGTAGGAAACGGTCTCAACGCATTTCGTAAGGTCCCTGGTAGTGCTGTTGGTCATACGGCACTCCTGGATTCCCAGCGGTCCCCTCCACCTCTATTCTACTCGGCTGCTGCCCGTGAGGCACGCCAGGGTTACCCTGCGTGCCGTCCACCTCAGTCACCGTGGGCGAGTTTGCTTGCGTATAATACTCTTGCGCCGCGCCCCCATCCGGTCTGGCGCTGGTAGGAACAGGTGGACTGAGGTTCATGGGTCGTTGTTCGCCAGGGTGTTGCGAAGACACCATGGAGAAAGGTCGAGAGTCAACATTAACCGGACTCGGAGTCGCGATAGGGGAGACGTGTGAGTGAGTACCCTCGCACTTCGGTGGGTCAGTAGGGCCGCCAAAGTAGCCTGCTTGTGTAGGTTGGTAGTTTGGCGAACCCTGGAATTGAGGATCTTGTTGCGGAACGGAATGATAGCCAGTCTGTTGCTGCTGCATTGGTGGAGGCGGATAGTTCGGTGGTTGATAGCCAGTCTGTTGCTGCTGCATTGGCGGAGGCTGATAGGTTGGTGGCGCGTGGGAAGCCATAGCCTGAGAAGCAGCGAGCCTCTTGCGCTTACGAGAGCGAAGGCAGAAGAACACAATCACTCCTGCTACGACACAAACGAGGAGACTGATTCCAGCAGCTATACCGCCGATCGCAGCGGCAGCCAAACCGTTGCTAGTGTAGTAGCTTGTACTGCTTGAAGTTGGGTATGTTTGGACTGGGCTTGTAGGGGCGCTGGCAGACCCTGAGGCAGACCCGGCAACCGCGGTAGCTTTCGCATAAGAGAATGGATCCGTAGTGGGCGCAAGTGTAGATCCAATAGCAGTGACATAGTAGTCTGCGAGGAACTCGACGGATTCCGGCACAACCATGGAGGTGGCTTGGCAATTGTAGAGATATGTTCCGCCGAAGAAGGAGTAGGTGCCACAGTATGGCAAGACTCCCGGACTAGACACGTCATGAAACGTTAGTAGGTGATTCCACCGGACATTGGGCGAAGAGGAGGTCTACCATTTCTTGATGCTGACATCCGCTTGGCATGCGCCGTTACATGTATCGCCGTAATTGGCACAGGTGGTAAACAGACCAGCGCAATCTCCATTCAAGCTCGGACAGCAGCCGATAGCATTGCCTCGATTGATGCAGGTTAGACCCAAGCCCACACTGCAGGAGAGGATGTCATCTGTACCCCAATGTCAGAAAGATTCGCGAAGCGACGGATCGAGCGTTCTTACTGGGAAGACCCTCGATCAGCCCGCACCACTCGTTGGGCGGGGGGTACATGAGAGCTTGCTGGCGCGGTTTGAGCTCCTTGGGTACGTCGTCGAGACCGGGGGCTTGGGTAGGACGTGGAGAGATGCCTGCGGTCGCCATGAGGCCCACGGGCGTCTCCCTGGGCCCCACCCATGGAATGGCAAGACAAGGCTGAAGGCAGCGGAGAGCGAAAGCTAACGCGAGGAATCGAGCCATGCTGCTATTCGAGCTTGATCACGGAGCTCGTAGACAACACTTCCACCGGCGGTAGGTGTCTTGGAAACGCACAGAGCAACGATGGAGGAGAGAAGGTGGACGGTCCATGGTCTGCAGACTGTATCCCCTCCCCACGGCTGGAGTGAGTCGGCTGGAGTGACCTTGGCGTGCCTGTGCTGTATCTCGACTGTTCTAATACATGAATTGGGTTTGGTGTCCGACGGACACGAGAAACCGCCTTGGCCTAATTTGGGGGCACATCTGCAACCATCTGCAAGGTCGGTTAGATCCCAGCTCGGCCGGCAAATCATGTCGAGCGGCTGCATGTTGGAGCAGTTGAGTCGAGCTTGTGTAGCATAAGCTCTTTGGCCTCACTATCCGTACTTTAGTCTTAGCCGAGGATATGTTTAAGATGCATCAATTATAGTACACGCTTGTTTATAATGTATCACCCTTCCCTGTCAGCGGGAAACCTTAGTTCTGGCACATCGCGAAGGCCCAATTTATTCAGCTTTCTAGCACTGTCGACCCTTACTGTCGCGAGTCTTGGTCGTCGTCGTCGTTCTTATTGCTATTGGCGAGACTTGTCGCGATATAATCGCATTGGGACCATTTCTTGACACAATATTAATAATCAGATTGACAATATCTTTGTAGACATGGACTACAATAAATTTGCGATAGAAAACAAGAGACATGGTAAGCTTTGCAAACGGCAGGCGCGACATTGTGTGCGAAGCTGGATAAATTGAATCTGCGCGATATGCCAAAACCAGGGTTTCCCGCTGATAGAGGAGAGTGATGCATCATAAACAAGCGTGTACTATAACTGATGCATCTTAAACATCTCCTCAGCCTAGCCTGGCATCGGTGTCCCTACTCAGCCGCTCGGAATCGCAAATTCGCGATGTCGACGTTGTGTAACTAGTACTCTTACATCTCAGCACAAATCAAACCACGATGCAGGGAGACACTCATTACTTGTAAGAATGGTAGATGTGAATCTGCCAGCTGCACAGCTAAAGTAGCCGTATCACCTCACCGTCCTCCCGTCCATCAAATTACTCCACCATCACAACCCTCCTCTCACCATGCCCCAACCCTCCCCCTCCTCCCCGCAACGACGTCCCCTCTCAGCCCGCAAGCTCGACATCTTCCACATAATCTTCCTCTCCTTCATCGTCTTCCTCGCCCTAAGTATCCCCATCCCTCCCCCACCTTCCCATCCAACAACTTAACCCCTCCCCAGCCATCGACCTAATCCCCCTCTACCCGATCTCGCTATGGCCCTACACATCGTTTTTCTACGAATACTTCCGCACCACCTACAACGACCCGCTCTACGTCAAGGACCCACCCTTCTTCCGTCTCTACACTATTGTTGAAGCCGTTTATACCGTGCCGATGTGCTTGTGGTCCATCAGGGGCTTGATTCAAGACGACAAAAAGACACCCCTTCATCTATTAGTGCTGGCTACACACCTCTTGTCATCGACGGCTGTGTGTTTCGTGGAGGTGTTAGGCGCGCAGGACTGGCCTAGGGAGGTTGTGAATAAGAATCTGCCGGGGTATGTGGGGTTCGGGACTGTTGGTATGTTTCCCGTTTCTCAATCTTTGACTAAGCGTAAAGCGCGGTGACTAATCTTATTGCAGTGGTGGTTTTGTGGGTTGATATGTTCTTGCGCGTAAGGAGTAGCATGGGTGGAAAAGTGAAGATCGGCTGAGAGGGGACTGTTACATGGTGTGTAGCAACGGTTTTCCGGGTTGGCGTTGACGCTGTATTGGTCAAATGGCATAACGTCAACTCGTCAAGACGGATATGCAGTGGGTATGAGGGCAGAAGTGTCACCCAGGTTGCATCATGGAGATCAATGACTAGCATGGATATGGGGAAGAAATTTCTTCGGTTGACTAAACTACCTGCTCTGTGGGGTATCGCAACCGACAAAACAACCACGCTGTGTGGGGTATCTCGCAGCCCCCAACACCGAAAAGACCCAACAAAGGAAACCGCCCATCCGTCAACTCGCCTCTCCGTAGACGAAGAACTTCTCGCGAATATCGAAGAGCGAGCCCAGGTCCTGTTCCTGGCGTTTGACCCGGATCGATTTCCAGGCGTTGCCGTTGACGTTTCCGCTGAACTTGCTATCCAAGGCAACGATTTTCTCCTCCAAGGAGGCCAGGGAAGTGACGGAGACTGGGATGTAGTCCTCCACGTCGGAGGGGATTGACGAGATGGCGGAATCGCTGGCTGGGGAGGCTGGTGCTTCCGAAAGCGACAGTTCGGCAATAGGTGTTTCTGTCTTGAGCTTCCCGCCGGCAGTGAGGTCCTCCTTGAGGCGACGAGCGTATTTCGCAGTGCCTGGCGGGATGGCGAAGGTTAGGGTCTCGCCCTCGATCTCCGTAAGCTGTGTCAAGGATTAGTAGGTTGTTTCTCTGAGATTCCGGGCAACCGCTTCTGCGTATGCATACCTTGAAATCTTTCTCCACCAGGACCTTCTTCTTGCCCTGCCCAAATACCCTCGAATAGCTCCACATATCCCCGACCTTGCAGAGATCCGCCTCGATCAAGCGATTCAACTTGACGGTCGAGCTCTGTCCCGCCAACGCCTTCGAATCGACCTTCTGCTTCTGGCCCCAGAACTCCTCAAATTGTTCCTCCTTCCACTGATCGAATTTCCCCTGAGCACGTTCTTCCATCGCGGCATCGGCTTCGGCGAGCCAAGTGGGATCATAGCGGCCGGCTCCAAGATCAAGCTGGTATTGGCGCACGGCGGAGCGGAAGTCGGTGTTGTAGCGCACGAAGTCCTCGGGGAGCTGCCCGTCCGCGGTGAGGTTGATGTGGTCCGGCAGGAGGTCGGCGATCTCCTTCTTGTCTTCGGCGGTGAGGAGAGCCTGGAACTCGGGCTTGGAGAATTCGGCCTGTGAAGCGTTAGCCGGGGGAGTGAGAGAAAGCAGTTGGCTCTGGTGCGATGCAACGTGAGAGGGAATTTACGATGAGGTCCATGATCGAGAAGGCAGATTTGGGATCAGTAGTGAGGTATTCAACCATATCCTCCCACTCGCTATCACCGTCGTCTGTGATAGCAAGCTCGTCCTCACTTCCTTTGCCTTTGGCCGCTTTGGCCCTCGCTTTGCCCTTCGCTTTGGCCTTTGGCTGACGCTTGTTAGGCTTTGGCTTAGGCTCATCGAAATCATCCATGTCGTCATCACCATCTGAGCTCTCGGACCCTGCCTGTACCTTAGCCGTCGGCTTGATCTTGCGTTTCGGCTTTGTCATTTTGACGGATTTATAGTAGAAGATAAGAAGGATGATGGCGACCCCCCATGTGATAGCAATGATCTTCTGGTGGGTCCAATTGATGTACGGCTCTGACCCTGTTGTTGTCGAAGGCGCAGAGGTAGGCGCGATCACCAAGGCGAAAGTCGCAGTTTTCGTGACCGGCGGAAGACGAAAACTAACCAGGCGAGCTGGAGTTGTTGTTCCAGTTGTTGTTCCAGTTGCTGGATGATACGGGAAGGTGGACGGCATTTCGCCGATGATTAGCCGCGAGGCGTCTTGGATAATGATTCTGAGTGATTTGTGTGGCTCGCTTAGCCTCGTGGAAACGGAAACTAGTTTAGTGGCAGCTGCAAGCTAGTCTGTCTTGGCAGACAGGTGGTAGGGCTGACAGGGGCAGCTATGAGCTTATTTCACCTGAGGGAACAGCATTTCTTTCAGAGACAGTGCATGCACAGCACCACAGATCTGCACACTTGACTACTATTACAGCTTCACGCATATACAGGATCGACACATTTGAGCTTAGGCACAGACAGCAGCTTCTTCACAGATCAACTTTTCGTCTCGCAAAGACCTGAGAAGCCCCTCGGGGTAGATTCGTATTGGAATATCGTACGATCCGTCAGAACTGGCGACATGGTCAAGTCTACGCAGATAGCCAGGATTGATGGTGGCGACTCTCTGCAGCAAGCTGAAGACCGTTGCTAAGTGTTTTGTAGGCTTGATGCTCGCGGCCTCGGTCGACGACGAGCAGGTACATAAGAGACCCACCATATATCCTTCCGAGCTGCCATCCAGATATTTATTGCATGGAGTAGTCAGAAGCCGAGCTTTCGGAGCCCAAGTCAAATGCAAAGATGGTCGTACGGCGGCTGAACAAGGACTCGGAGCCTCAAGCCAGCATAGAAGGAGACCGATACACCATCCAGTATGTCCCGGCACCCAATCTCCACCTTCATTACACTCTTCTACTACGCCTCCGCATGGCCATACTATGCCATCCGCAATGTCTGGAAGTTGCCCCACTCCACCACTTTGCTGACAGAGTGCCCTTAGCTACCTCCTCCAATCTTCTCTCATCTTTCTCACAATCTGCGACCGCTCCTACCCTCGCAAGCTAGCCTTCACTTACCTATCCGATCTCGCCACTGAATTTACAACCACCTATCCCTCGTCTGCCTACATGTCCCCCTCCTGCCGCCCTTATGCGTTTGTGGAGTTCGACACCTTCATCCAGCGCACCAAGAAAACCTATCAAGATTCCCGTGCCACCCAAAACCTCGACAAGCTTAATGACGAGCTGAGGGATGTGACGAAGGTGATGACGAAGAATATCGAGGACTTACTGTACAGGGGGGATAGTCTGGATAGGATGGGGGAAATGAGCGGCCGATTGAGGGAGGATAGCAGGAAGTATCGGAAGGCGGCAGTCAGGATCAACTGGGAATTATTGCTGAAGCAGTACGGGCCGTTCGTGGGGGTGGCGGTCATTGTGCTTGTATTCTTGGCGTGGAGATTTCTCTAGGGATTGAGGGAATCCTTATATACCCTGGAGGAGCAGGACGGCTCTGGGCATGAATGGACACGAGTAGATGGTCTTGAAGCAGAATGATGCTCTGTGCGCTTTGAGTGCTCACAGTGGCTGCATTGGCGGCGTCATCTACTACTATCAGATTACTTTAACATGCAGTTCAACGACCCTTTGTCAGTAACACATGCAGAGAGTCAGCAGCCCATCGTGTCATTCTGACTGCAGGGCTTTTCGTCAGGTTACAAGCACCTATACTAAAGCAACGGCATACTTGGGATCGATGTCCTCGGACTGCGCTATCTCCGAAATCCGAAGACTGCAATTGAGAAAAACAGCGTGAAAAAGAGCCGATGTTCACTACCTTACCATCTGCCTGCACCCACTCCCACCGATCGCCATTCCACCGTCTCCTTGCTTTATCAAGAAAACTGCCAGTCCAGCCAGGATTTATGGGCAACTCAACATTGCTACTTAGTGATTTTGTCAATGAGTTTGGTCTCCAACAAAGTAACATCATTGATAGTAGGCTGCCATCCCCATATATCATTAAACTTGCGGTTTGCCTCTTCCGCAATCTTAATCACCTCATCTTCCGCATGGGCACGATAAACATCTTTCTCAAAGTTTTCGTAGTAGAGGTCTAGGTAATTGTCCGCTATTGGTGCTGACTGAGCCATTGACTTGGAGCCTATCGATGGTCCATAACTTGCATGGAGTGGATCTTCAAGGCTTGTGCTGGCTTTGTTGCGTTTGCCCTCTGCACTGCTCTTTCCATTTATCCTGGCTGCCAAGACGTTGAGGTCGGTCTGGGACTCTGCGTCTTCACGACCATCGAGGTGGTCATAGAAGGACTCTAGAAATCTCTCAAATTCCCCTTTCTTCCTTACACTTGTCCTTCGCGGCTCGCGTCGGTTGGAAAGCAACTTGTAGGTATGGCTAAGTAACTGCTGACGTTCTTTCTTGGTCCTCTGCTTCGGAGGGTCGACCCTTGTGGCCCGAGAGAAATCGACCGCTATTTGTGCTGGGTCTGTAATTGGTTTGGGATGCTGACGTTCTTCCTCGGTCGTCTGCTTCGGAGGGTCGAATCTAGTGGCCCGAGAGAAATTCATCGCTATTTGTGCTGGGTCTGTGATTGGTTTGGGATCTTGACTCTGTTCCTTGATTGTTGTTCCGCTTTCTTCCTGATTCGCTGCTCCCTCGACCGGAGTCTCCTTTGCCTTAGCTGATTCTTTCAGGACCTCAAGCAATTTGCGAAGGCGTTCCACAGTGCTCGGCGATAGTCTTCTCCGCATGGTCATGTACCACAAGACCCTAACTTCGTCCTCTAAAGCTCCACCCTTTCGGTAGGTCACACATAACTCCAAGAGGTGGTTCCAGGCCTCCGGAAGCGCGACCGTCCAGGCATGGGCGTTCGCACGTTTCAACGCATACATGTAGTCGATGTTCTCCTGAACGACCTCTAACCCCTTAAAGGGGTTCGGAGACATGTCGACTATGTCCTCTGGCACGATCAATTCGTCCGCAAGGGGGTCTAGAACGCCAAGGACCCTCTCGCAGTAGCCTTTCGAGTGGTTTAGATTCAACGAGTTGCTAATCTTCAGACAGACCGTGTCCAGAACCGTCAAGTGGGAGTCAGTGACACCGGTCAAGGCGAGCATCTTGCACGCCGCCCGCTCCATGTCCCTCTGCGTTCTAACCGCTTCCTCGACCTCCGCGAAGACCCCGACCAAGGCTATCGCGCTCCCGGGCACACCGGTGTTGTGCGCTGTCTTCTTTTCGCGAAGATCTTCCATCTTTCGGGCGACGACGTAGCGGTGCTTGGCCATGGCTTTAGAGAACTTCTCGAAATCCCTTTTCCTCCTATCTTTTGCGTGCTTCAGAACGATGACGATTTCCTTGCCTATCTTCATGTCAACCTGGGTAGCCAAAGCTACATCGGCTAGTGAACTGGAGGAGAGGGCGACCAGATGCTCGATGCGGATTCGGTAGTGCATCTTGAGCTCTCCGCAAGTCATCAGTTCTGGCTCGGACTCGAAACTCTCATCATCTGATAGGTCAGCCATGCTTGCTGAGGAGTCTTCTTGCCTATTTTCGAGACACGTCTAGCATCGGATCGAAGTAATAGAGTGCTTAGAAGTCCTTGTGTATTTCTGATGCTGTAGCTAATGGAGTGGATAAAATTTTGTTGATGAGAATAACATTGCACGGCATCGGATGCAAGCAAATAGACCTTGTTGATCGCATTGCTTTTCCACTTCACTCCGGCGCGTCGTAAACAACGCTAATGAACAGTGAATTTGGAGGATGACGCCATGTCAGATACATCACCGACCAACACAACTGCAGGCTTGAGTATTGCCTTCACTATGCTTGAAACAGACCGCATATTCACAAGATAATCCAGAGATGCAAACCGAAGGCTTTCTGTACGTATAGACATTCGCAACACCCACCAACTCCTGGCCTGGCCACCGGATCCGCTCACATCCTAGAAATCCTGCTCCTCGTGGAAAAACAGAGTGAAGCTTATGATGGTCCCGTAGATAAGCACACCTCCGATGATCGACATCGCCATGGCCGGGACTGCAATATGCCCAGTATGCGCAAGCAGGACCGGGAGTGCTACAAATATCACCACCGTCAGCCCAAGCACCCACAGGGTACGATGATAGCACATAGATCTTCGATCAAGAGAGACCGCATCCTCATGGCCACAATGCATCAAAACAAAGAAAGAGTGGAGAAGGCAACATACCAACCCCCATAACGACCAGAAACGCCGTGCAAAACCGCCCAAAATCCACCACCGCGCTCCCTGTGCTCTCCATGAAATCATCGGTGTTCGAGCACCGTCCGCATATCCAATTCGGTAGAGGGGCGAGGATGTAGGTAGCTACGACAAGGAGGGGCAAGTACTGATGCCAGAGGGCGCAGGAGAGGATGACGAGGAGGAAGCCGATGGCGAGGATCTGTGTATTTAGGTTAGCACTGGTACAGACGCCTTGGATACGGTGGGAAGAGATTACGAAGGAGAGAGCGATTATGGTTTTCAGGCCTGCGGCCATGGCTGTACTGTTAGTTGCTGTCGGCGCTTTGAAGTCTGGTTGTGGAGAGTCGCATGCGCGATGGATGTTGGGTATTGCAAAATGTGGATTCGTGAAAGCCGTAAGAGTCTAGGCTGATTAATATAGAGAGAGCCTGGCTTGCTTGCTTGGTGGAGTATACGGGTAGGGATTGATAGCAGGACAGGGTATCGTCGATGTTGCTGACGCCTGGCATTCAATTGCAGCCCGGAAGGCTGGAGGGCGGCTCTTTGCCGCGACAGGGGTCCAGCTCGGACCCCTGCAGCTTCACGTTGCCCATCATCTGCCTGAGAGCTTTCCACATCTGCTTCCTCACTCTCCCACATCTCCACTTTCTGAGGGATTTCTTCTATCCTATTCAGGATGTTTAGAAATAATTATGACAACGATGCCGTCACCTTGTAAGCCGTAATTCACGGACGCTGCATCTACGCTCACAATTCCACAGCTCACCCCAAGGCCGCATCTTCCAAGTCGAATACGCCCAAGAAGCCGTAAAGCAAGGTTCGGTAGTCGTCGGCATAGTCAGCCGAACACATACCGTTCTCATGGCCGTAAAAGTACTTCTCACTCAGCACTACCAACCCTTTTCTCTCCAGAACTCAAGCTTACATCTTCCCTCTCCAGCGCAACGCCGAAGAACTCTCCTCCTACCAGAAAAAAGTCATCGAGCTCGACTCACACTTCGGGCTCGCCCTCGCCGGCCTCGCCTCCGACGCCCGCGTCCTCTCCAACTTCATGAAGCAGCAAGCCCTTGCCTCGAAGATGACCTACGGCCGGCCCATCCCCCTCGAACGCATCGTCAACCAGATCGCCGACCGCGCGCAGTGGAACACGCAGATGGCTGGGAAGCGCCCGTATGGCGTGGGCTTACTGGTAGCCGGTGTGGACGAGACGGGCCCACACCTGTTTGAGTTCTCACCGAGTGGAATGACGCAGGAGATGGTGGCGTGTGCGATCGGTGCGAGGAGCCAGATGGCGAGGACGTATTTGGAACGGCATTTAGAGGAGTTTGGGGGGGCGAGTAGGGAGGAGCTGATCAAGCATGGGCTGAGGGCGTTGAAGGAGAGTTTGGCGCAGGATAAGGAGTTGACGGTGGAGAACACGAGTGTCGGGGTTGTGGGCAGGGCGGAGGGGGCCAAGAGGAAGGTGGAGAGCTTTAGGCTGTACGATGGGCCGGAGGTGAGTGCGTTGCTGGATACGAGATTGGAGAGTACGGATGCACCGACGGAGGGGGGGAATGCGCCGGAGGCGGCGGCGGCGACGCAGGGGGATTCGATGGATGTCGACTCATAGCTGTTTTAACATACAGCAGGTTCTCTGGTCTCACAAATCTCTCTCCTATGCCTTGGTGCCTCAAGTCAGGCCCTGTATTTGCGTGCCACACGTAGAAACATGCCTGCCACATTATAGAAGCAAACACCAATGCTACGAACATGTTGTCTGCGTTCGTAGCCGATGTTTAAACTTTTCAATTCTGAAGACGTACTTGGTAGGTTCACGGATATAGCTATCGAATCTGGAGAATTGACTTGAACTCCACGCCAAGAACTCCGAACCGTTCTGCACACGCCGAGTAGATCCACACCACTTGCTCCCAGCATCTCAGACCTTCCTAGTATACCTATCTTCAATCTCTCCCTCCCACTCCCTTCCCACCATGCCCTCCGAGCCGACCCCTCCCGACCCCAGAACCACCTCAACCCCTGCCACCAACGGCTCATTAACTTCCGGCCCCGTCATCTGCGTCTTGTATGCCTCCCTACCTATTCTTCTCCTCCCCTCTTCCCTAATTAATCTCCCCCCAGCTGCGGTTCCTCCACCGGCACCTCCCCCGCCCATCTCGCCGCCGCCCACTCCCTCGCCCAAGTCCTGCACACCCACAACGCCACTCTAATCTACGGCGGCGGCACCACCGGCCTCATGGGCGCCATCGCCCGCACGCTCGTCTCCCTCTCCGGCCCCACCTCCGTTCACGGCATCATCCCCGCCGCCCTCCTCGCCCACGAGCACCCCGATAGCTCCCCCAATGGCTCCCCTAACTCCACCATCTTCGGGCGCACAACAATCGTGCAAACCATGCACGAGCGCAAGAGCCTGATGGCCCAGCTCGTAAAGCAGGGGGGACCGGGCAGCGGGTTCATAGCGCTGTCAGGCGGGTATGGCACGATGGAGGAGCTGATGGAGATGGTGACGTGGAATCAGCTGGGGCTTCATGATCGGGGGGTGGTAGTGTACAATGTGGACGGGTATTGGGATGGGTTGATGGGGTGGATAGGGAGGGCGGTGGAGGGGGGGTTTGT
>JAABUQ010000766.1_pt1 | contig 74314 bp, 68 predicted proteins | sample 5560001 | NCBI WGS metagenome assembly JAABUQ01 (sample SAMN10711888, study PRJNA513371) | rock metagenome | isolation source: Antarctica rocks | place: Antarctica: Victoria Land, Finger Mt nord | collected 2015-12-18 | reverse complement strand
GTATCGGGAAGACTCTGAGGAGTCATAGAAGCATACCAAATTGCTACCTCATACCGTTTTGTATGCAGTGCTGCCATTAGTCCCCCTCAGCCCAGGCAATCAACAGAGCTTGACAGGTTGACTGATAGAACTGTTCAAAGACCGCCGCCGTGTCCCAAAACCCTTCTGCATACGCAACCGTCGCCAATGCAGACGCCGCATCACGAAGCGCAAGACGATCCGCAAGATTCGTCGTAAACCTCAATCTTTCAACCGTGATCATCAAACTATCCACATAATCAGCCAAACCAGGAAACTTGATCACATGCAACGCGAAGGCATTCGCATCAGCAACGTAGCGCGCCAATGGCGTTTGTTCAGCCATAGAAAACTCCTTTCCTTGACGGGCGCTAGACCTCTGTGCGATACTACACAGGAGGATAGCGCCATACCCAAACAGCGACCTCAACACACCGCTTTTTCGTGTACCAGACGAGAAGCGGTTTTCTTATCGACTCCGACGAGCGGCAATCCAAGAAAACAAAATCAGACCAGTTACAAAAAATGTTGCAATCGCCTCAACATGTGCCATATCCATCTCTCTCACCTCCTTTCAGTCTTCCTCTTTGGGAATAAACATAAACATCTCACCACAGACCAGACACCGAGCTTGAAACTTGTCTGAAGCAACTCGTACCTTGATAGGCTCCTCACACTGACATTGATAGAGCCGAAGCCGACTTCCTTTCTTCTCTTTGAGCACCGGTTGAATTGCTGCATGCGGATAGTGCCCAACCTGACCAACATATCTTTGCAACAATGGACGAAGCTCTTGACTCACCACCGTTGCCGTTGGAGGACCAGCAAGCCCAACCTTTTTCGCCGCCTGAGAAAAAACCTTCTTATGTCCATGAACCGTGCCAAGTGACGCATGCAGCAGTTCATGCAGCAGGACACCAAGAACCTCAACACTCTCAGACAGACGAGGAGAAATGAAAATTTGTGGGCGTCCATCCTGACACACAGTTGGTGAAAAACATTGACCAATCACCACCCGTTTGCCATTGCCAGCACCACCCGACAAGGGCCACCCACAGGAAACCCGAACAGACACAAAAGGAATGCCTTGCTCATGCATATGCTCAAGAAGAAAAGTAGTTGCTTGCGCTAACCATGCTTCTCTTAAATGGGTTGCTTCTTGCTGCATTACGCTCTCTCCTCAAAGTCAGTGTTTAAACGGGCTACTTACAACCAGAAACTACAATGCTAAATCGTCCAAGACTTCAAGCGCAGTTAACGCATAGACCTCGACCGCAACAAAACCAAACTGAGCATCAAGCGTATAATTGTACTGCTTCACCCAGGACGGAGCAGGCACACATGCATAGGATGGATATCCACACTGCACGAATTGAGCCTGAACTTGAAATGTGCCTCCACAGACCTCACGAAGCCACGTTGAGACAGGATAACAACATGGTGTACAGGTCAGCCCTACAAAATTTTCTGGTTCAAGTGCAAGCAACCATGCACGATAAGCATTGACATCTGCAACAATCTCACTTGTTGCCCGTTGCTTGACTGACACTAGGCATACCTCCTCTTTCTTTAGAACCGCTTGGACTAAAACAACATCACAATAGTTAGTAACGTTAGTGACATTATAAAATAAAAAAGAACACTTGTCAAGTCATTAACGTTACCAACATTGCTAATTTATTAAAAATCAGCTAGAATAATAAGAAAGAAAAGCGGAAGAAAGGAAGCACAAAATGCCAAGAATGCAACCACCAAAGGGATATTACACACTAACAGACACAAGAAAGATACTGAACATAAGTAATGCTATGGTAAGAGAGTACGTTAAAAAGGGGAAGATAAATTACTTATTGCCAGAAGGAAGAGAACACGGATTCTATTCAAAAAAAGATGTGGATAAACTTTACAATGAGCTAAATGCAATACTAGCTACAAATGATGAAGAAGAAATAACGGAATTCAAAACAGCGTCCAAAGAAGACTTAAAAGGAATAGCGAGAATAGCGAATAAAATATTCTCAACACAAATAGATAACGACCCTCCCATACCAAATTGGAGATATATACTACTAGAAAGTAACACAGAGTCACAATACGTACTTAAAAAAGATAACGAAATAATAGGATTTGCAACGATTCTACCATTCAAGGTAAACACAGACAAAATAGAAAAGTTACTTGAATCAGAAACAGTAAGCGAAGCAAACATAAGCAAAGAAGATATAGAAAAATTCGAAAAGGGCAAAAAGGTCAGATTGTACATCGGAGCTATAGGAGTAGATCCAGACGAAGATAAGAGCAGAAAGAAATACTACGGAGCAAAAATTGCAATAGGAGTAATAAATAGGTTATTAAATTTAGGAAGAAGGGGAGTAATAATAGAAGATGTAACCGCGTTAGGAGCAACACACATAGGAGTGAGGCTACTACAGACTTTCGGACTTCATGAAATACCTGCAAGAAAACCAGGAAATAGAGCTTTTACAATGAACATGAAAGAATCAGGATCACACATAAGTATGCAATATAAACAAGCGTTAAAGGAAAGTAAGCATACCAACTTACACACATATAAGGTATAATACCACCAGATCAAAGAGCTAGGAGAAACCGGAATATGAGCGCACACCCACGATTAGAGGCTAGAGTAAGCGCACAAGAGCGCCGACAAAACAACCTAGAAGCACGCATAGAAGAGTTATCCGAGGATATGACAGCCAGCTTTAAGCAGGTATCAGACTACCTCAATAAAATTGAAGAACGCCTTGACCAGTCTGAAGTAACAAAAGCAACAAAAGAAGACATAAGAACAATAACAACAACACTTAATCAACACACAACACTTCTCACCCAAATCCTCGAACTCCTCTCTAAAGACGAGAAATAAAAGATACTATAGGTTTGAAGCAGGACATACAGCACGAAGCCGCCTCGAACCTCATTTTTATCTTTGAAAGTATCAAAAATACTATAAATCGCCACTTTAAATCCAGAACAACAGCAAAAATCCCTTGCAGTAACTATGATAGCAAACCTGCAAGGGATCTACTCATGTTCCACGGAGTCCGAGACTCTTATGAAACGGCTTCGCTGTTCTCCGTTGTATGTGCACCTACGCCTTTACGCAGCATGGGGACTTTGTCCAATGCTTCCCAGGGCAGATCGATATCGGTGCGCCCAAAGTGGCCGAAGGCGGCTGTGGGCTGGTAGATGGGGCGGAGCAGATCCAGGGATTGAATGATGCCCGCCGGGCGCAGATCGAAGTGCTCGTTGATGAGGCGAATGATCTCTTCATCCGATACTTTCCCGGTTCCAAATGTCTCGACAAAGAGCGAGAGGGGGCGTGCCACGCCGATTGCGTAGGCTATCTGTAACTCCAGGCGCTCCGCGAGTCCGGCGGCGACTATATTTTTTGCGATATGGCGCGCGGCATAAGCAGCGGAACGGTCTACCTTGGTCGGATCTTTGCCGCTAAAGGCACCGCCGCCGTGACGGGCCATACCACCATAGGTATCAACGATAATCTTACGACCAGTTAGACCCGCGTCTCCCATAGGACCGCCAGTGACAAAACGACCGGTAGGATTGATGAAGAACTTGGTATCCGCATCCAGCAAATGTTCGGGGACGACGGGTTTGATGATATGCGTGATGACATCGTTACGAATCTGCTCGCGATCTATATAGTCAGCGTGCTGCGTTGAGACGACGATGGTATCCACGCGCACGGGGCGACCCTGCTCGTATTGCACTGTTACTTGCGCTTTGCCGTCTGGACGGAGATACGTCATTGGTCCACTACCGCCCCATGACTTACGTCGTACTTGCGAGAGCTGACGAGTGAGCTTGTGAGCCAGGCTAATGGGCATCGGCATCAGTTCAGGCGTCTCGTTGCAGGCAAAGCCGATCATCATACCCTGGTCACCGGCTCCTATGCGCTCTAGTTCATCATCGCTCAGCCGTGCAACGCTGTCCTTCGTCTCCAGGGACGCACTTACGCCCATATCGATGTCGGGCGACTGCTTCCCAATTGATGTTGTTACCCCGCACGTTCGATAGTCGAAGCCATAATCAGCGTTTATATATCCTACCTGCTCGATCGTCTTGCGCACGACGGCAGGGATGTCTACCCAGGCAGAGGTGGTAATTTCACCCGCGACGAGTACAAGGCCGGTCGTGGTTGCGGTTTCGCAGGCGACGCGGGCCGTTGGATCTTGAATAAGTATGGCGTCCAGAATTCCGTCAGAAATCTGATCGCATAATTTGTCAGGATGGCCTTCGGTCACTGACTCGCTGGTAAAAAAGGTCTTCGGGTTGCGCATGAAACTAGTCATGGCTATTCCTTTCTCTAAAAAAACTATATACGCGTCTGTGGAGGGTACTCTTGATTGTTCTCTTTCATAGAACAGGTCAGCGAGAGGAGAAAGCGTCGCAGGTGCGGGGCACAAAAAAACCCCTACTTGTTAGGGGTTTGGCTTTACTGCACATTCCCCTCATCTTGCGGCAGCTACCGCCGGAATTGGCACCCTTCCTGCTAGGACAAGCGGGTTGCCGGGCTTCATCGGGCCGTTTCCCTCCACCTCTCTTGATGAGAGCGATCTCATTGTTATTCTATTGTTCGTGTGCTTGCATGCAGAGATCCATAGTTTTCATGCTACTTCACTCTGCATTGTACGCCAAGCAGAGAACAGATGTCAATGCACTGACGCCACTAGACGCTCTATCCTTAAAACTATCAAAACGCATTGTGGCAACAATGATACGTTTATTACCCGCGTAGCGACAATACTTCGTGGTTGTGGTTGAGAGCAAACCTTACCTGTGCCTCTCCAAAAGGCAACCACGACAGGGACAAGCTACTGTCGCTACGCGAGGCAAAATGTATTGTTTTAGGTACCGGACTCCCAGGAGTTGAGGTACTTATCCTGCTCTGGCGTGAGCGTATCGATTTTAATGCCCATAGAGTGGAGTTTGAGGGCGGCAATGTTCTTGTCCAGCTCCTGTGGCAGAGTGTACACGCGCGGCTCCATCTCTTTGGCATACGAGAGCATGTATTCTGAGCCCAGCGCCTGATTGGCAAAGCTCATATCCATGACACTGGCGGGATGGCCCTCGGCGGCCGAGAGATTGACCAGGCGACCTTCCGCTAGCAAGTGAACCTGACGTCCATCTGCATAAGTATATTCGTCCACGAAATCGCGCACGCGGCGCTTGCTGGTCGCCAGCTTCTCAAGGGCAGGAATGTTGATTTCGTCGTTGAAGTGGCCGGAGTTGGCGATGATAGCTCCGTCTTTCATACGCTCAAGATGCTGCTGATCGATGACGTTGATATCGCCGGTTACGGTGACGAAGATATCGCCCAGGGCAGCAGCCTCGATACCAGGCATGACACGATAGCCATCCATAACGGCTTCTAGTGCGTGCGTAGGATCAACCTCGCAGACAATGACGTTGGAGCCCATACCATGTGCACGTGAGGCCACACCGCGTCCGCACCAGCCATAGCCGAAGACGACAAACGTGCGTCCAGCGAGCAAAATATTGGTCGCACGGATGATCGCATCGAGTGAGCTCTGACCTGTACCATAGCGGTTGTCAAACAGATGCTTGGTGTCAGAATCATTCACGGCCAGCACGGGAAATTTGAGCACGCCCTGGCTCTCCATACTGCGCAGACGGATCACGCCTGTCGTAGTCTCTTCCATTCCGCCGATGATGTCGCCAATGAGATCTGTGCGCGTCGTGTGAATGGTGGAGACAAGGTCGCAGCCATCGTCCATCGTCATCTGTGGCTTGTGGTCAAGCGCAGAGTTGATATGGCGGTAGTAGGTTTCCTCGTCCTCGCCTTTGATGGCAAATGTAGGAATGCCGTATTCGCTCACCAGAGCGGCCGCAACGTCGTCCTGAGTAGAAAGTGGGTTTGAGGCGCACAGGACCAGATCAGCCCCTCCTGCCTTTAGCGTAATCGCTAAATTTGCGGTCTCGGTTGTAATATGTAAACAGCCAGACATGCGCACTCCCTTGAGAGGCAGGTCTTTGGCGAAGCGCTCGCGAATCAGTCGCAATACTGGCATATCTTTCGCGGCCCACTCGATGCGGCCTTTGCCGCGAGCAGCCAGAGATAAATCTTTTACATCTCCACGTGTTGATGTTGTCATATATTTTATTTGTTCCCTTCTACTGAAGTTATATAGCAATGCCCATGTAACCATTACAGAACATGCTCGTTGCATTGTACAACATTTCTTATGCAGCGACTATCACTATAGTTTCGGTGAGCTCTTCGCGTGCTTACCCTTCGCGGAGAGCAAGCTCTTCTGCTGACATTAAAAACGCGAATATTTCACGAGCTCATCGTAGCGCCTGGTAACGTCCTGCATGGTTAAAGCAGACGTTCCATCAATACCAAAGCCTGCACAGGAAAATGAACCTAGAATGTTGCCGTGCACGACCGCTCGTTTGAGGTCATCGACAGCATATCCTTGCTCGGTTGGTTTTACAGATGACAGATAGCCCAGGAAGCCACCGCCGAAAGCATCGCCAGCTCCTGTCGGGTCAACCACCTCTTCTAATGGATAGGCCGGTGCTGTAAAATATGTTCCATCCGCGCCGAAGAGCAATGCACCATAGCTGCCTAATTTAATGACAACATATTTTAAACCCATGTTGAAAAAGTGGCGTACGCCTTTTAGAATGCTCGCTTGCCCGGTATACTGGCGCACCTCTTCTTCGCTCATCAAGAGCACATCCACCCGCTTCATCACTTCTGATAGGGCCGGTTTCTCTATGTTGATCCATAGCTCCATAGTGTCAAGGACCGTCAGTCGAGCTTTGGGCATCTGCTCCAGCACTTCCATCTGTAACTGAGGCTGGATATTGGCCAGAAAGACAAGAGAGCTTTCAGTATAGGTGACTGGGACGGTGGGATGAAAATCGGCGAAGACGCCGAGCTGAGTATCCAGCGTATCACGTGAGTTCATGTCCATATGGTATCGACCGTACCAGCGAAAGGTTTTCCCCTCGTGAATTTGTAAACCTTCCAGACTGATCGCGCGTTGACGCCAGAAGTCAAGATGTTCGCGGGGAAAATCGCTGCCAACAATACCAACCAGATTGACATGGTCATAGAGTGAGGCTGCCGTGACACAATGAGATGCTGAACCACCCAGCACGCCCTCTTTTTTGGCAAATGGAGTCTCAATTGTGTCTAGAGCAACAGAACCGACAACAAGTATGGGCAAAATCCGCCTCCGTTATATAAAAGATAGAATACTCTCTAAGAAATTTTTAGGGTGTACTTTGAATGACTATACTGGAGTTGCATCGCTGAGATGCTCAATCACTCCATCGAGAAATGCGATCGTCTGATTGAATTTATCACGCGCCATTTCACGTGCCGGATTAGTATTCAATGACCGATACAACTCGATAAAACGCTCTTCTACATGGCGCAGGATCGCGGCGAGTACATCACCTGTAATTGCTCGATTCGCATAGCGTGCACCAAATTCAATCAGCGAGGTCACCACAGCTAATCCACTCAGTCGTCCCAGTTTATCCGCGTCGTACAAAATCTGACCTTCGCTGATATTTTTCCCGCGCTCTTCCTCCGGTACAAGCGTTGCGTGTGCCAAAATTGCTCGCTCCACAACACCTATCTGCTCGTCTGGAATATCCTGTTTGTGCAGAAAATCAACCGCCATTTCGGCTGACTTGATTTGATGATCAGTGTATCCATGTGCCACCGTAGAGATATCATGCAGATACGCAGCAATCACAAGGGCATCAAGATCCACAGCAGAGCTTTGTCCTTCCTCGCTCTCCTCCTCATCCTCTATCTGTAAAGCCAACATCTTGCAGTTTGCAACGACCGCGCTGGCATACCGAAAACCTTCACTGCCTAATACCTCTCCTGCATATCGAGCAGCGGCTTGCACGACATCTATATTCATACATATACCTTCCAAAGTATTAAAATTCTCATCCTATGAAGCTCAGCGCTGGCATAACCCACGATATCTAACGAAGAGGACGCCTGAGTCTCGCTTTATCCGCCCAATAGTACTAGGGCATCTGCTAATGATTGCTGCATCTCCACCAGAGTATGCTACCATGATAGACGATACATTACTCTACCGCAAGTGTACATGACTATTCTAGCATGTTACTGATAGCGTTGGTTGTCCGTTCCACTAGACAGAAGGAAATTGCATTTCCATAGCTGTGAGGAAGCTCCAGGGGCCAGAGAGCTCTGAAGTTTCTCGCGCGCGACCGGAGATAGGCACTGTCTTCTCTTGCATGGAACGGGCAAGAAATTAACAGTAGCTATCGAAGGGATTGTAGCGCATGGTCCGGGTGGAAACCAGGGAAAACTCCTGGTCTTTTGAACAAATTTACGACGAATATAAGACACCTATTTATAACTATGTATATCATCTGGTAGGCGATCGTGAGCAGGCGGATGATCTGACTCAGGATACCTTCTTGAAGGCTTTTCGTGCTCTACCAAAAATGGATGCAAACTTAAAACTATCGGCATGGCTTTATCGTATTGCAACAAATACTGCATATGACGCGCTTCGTCGTCGTAAGCTCATTGCCTGGTTACCCTGGCAGGATCTTGATCATGAGCCAGCCGATGTTGAGAGTGCAGATCCACAAGAGATATATGGAACGACAGAGATGGTCCGTGCGGCCCTCCGTCGTATGCCTCAGCAATATAGAGCGGCGTTACTCCTGTACACACAGGAGGGTTTCTCCTATAGTGAAATTGCTGACTCACTTAATATCGCTGAGAGTGGTGTCAAGATGTATCTTTCTCGCGCACGGCAATCATTTAGAGAACAGTATAAAGCTTTGGAACAAGGAGGAGGAGCAAAATGAGTTGCGAGCAAGTCAAGGAATTGCTGAGCATGTACCTTGACAACGAGCTCGCATCAGAAGATCGTCACAGCGTCGCCTGCCACCTGCATTTTTGTACTGATTGTAACGCAGTTCTGGCAGACTTTCGTCGCTGTGATGCGCTCCTCTCTCACTTACCTCTTGTTGAGCCACGGCGCTCCTTAGAGGAGAGAATTTTCTCTTCAACTGAATATAAAGAGTTGACTGGTACCTGGGGCGGATACTACTACGGAGGAGGTTATAGATTGCCTTCTTCTCGTAGACTTCGTGATGATCCCGGTCGCCCAAAACTTGTTGCTTTACCAGGTGGACAGCTTGCGCAGACGTCAGCGGAGGTACACAACGTAATAGTGCTTCCCAGGCGTCGTCGTTGGCTTTCTACCATTGTACGCTTCGTTCGTATCGCGATGACGATCGGTTTTCTTCTCACACTTGGCATAAGTGTTGTTATCGGTTGGATGGCATCCGCAGCAAAAACAGTTCTAGGCTTGTTGTAGCTACAGAGGAGCATCCAAATAACGGTTCTTGTCTCGTGGGAATATGGGATATGTGGTGCAATTGGAGGAGGGAAACATGGCCGTAGCACAAACCTTTTCAGCCAGCTCGATTAAACCTGTTCTGGCTATCGCTAATCCAGAGGAGATCGCTCAGCGAGGAGTTTTCGCAGTCTTTCGCACGCGATCGATGATTCCTATTCATCATTTATTAAGTTGTGTTGAACGCCGCGATCGAGCCATCCTTCTGCTTCTGGATGGAAGGCGTACATTACGCGATGTAGCGCGGTTGACTCGTCGCAATGAGCTCGAAATGGCGCACGTTCTGGTTCGTCTTCTAAAACGCGGGTATATCGATTTTTTAGCACGTCCGTTGGAGGCGCAAAGAACTTTCTAGTGGGGATGGCAGAGGAAAGATGACGAAGAATTTGAGTGGAAAGATTGACGAATTCTTCGCATCAAAAATTTTGCTCTCAAAAACGATAACAATTTACGTGCTTATACGTTATAATACATATGCCTGGGATGGAAGCGGGATGTGCGTGAGCAAGCAGATCCACCTCGACGAGTGGCTTGTAACGTATGTCTAGATTTTACGTGCGACCTTTTCCCCATGGGGTTCGCATGCGCACGTCTTAGAGCTTCGCGTGGCGCTTTACGCAGACGCGTGGTAAGGGAAGGACGAGCTGGCACCCCGTCCTGCCCTTGCTTTTATCATGTAGGAAGGGTCGATGCAATTCACGGTACGATCACTCGGCGGCAAGTTGATAATTGGTGCGATGTTGATTTTCTTGCTCTGTCTGCTCCTTTTCTCTTTACTATCCTGGGTTCTGTTCAGATCTTACTCTGAATATCAGGCGAGGAGAGACGCTCAAACACATCTTACGCTTATCCACGCATCCTATCAAGCTCATATGACTGGACTCATCCGTGATTTAGCAGGTGTTACTTCCGATTCGCGTGTCGTAGCTACACTGAAACATCCGCCCACCCCAGATGATAATGCTTATCTGCAAAAACTACTCGTGACCTATGCTGTGCGTGATCATATCTCGACTCTCAATGTCATTTCTACAGGCAAGCATGAACTCGTGGCGCATGGAGATCCGGGCGCTTCGCTCTCAAAGGATACTCTTCATCTAGTGGATCAAGCATCTAGGGGAAGACCTGCTGTGGCTCTCCATCCAGGCACGCTTCCAGCTCCGGGTATATCTCTGAGCACGCAACCTTCCGTATTTGATATAGCGCTTCCTATTCTGGATACAGAACGAGTTCCACGCGGAGTACTTGAGGCTGTGCAACCGATTGATGGCTACTTCGTTCAATTGCTTACTCAACAAACAGGCATTCATAGCATCTTCTGTGAATCAGGGCACATTATAAGCACGACAGATAGAGACCAGTATACTTCCAATCCTGGTCAGAGCCTATCTGAGCAGCAGCTTTGCACTTCCGGCCAACCAAGACTTCTTTCACGCCCTCAATCGTCTTTGTTACTTGCTGCTCCAATGACTGTCAATGAACAGGCCGGAGATTCTCCTACGCTGGTCATTGCAACCGTGGAACCACTGATAAATGCTGACAGCTTCCAACCACGTGTGCTGCTTATTTTCGCGGGCGTGGGCATTTTCGTCTTTGCATTGGGCGTCATTCTCTATGCGTTTATAACAAGTGTGCTGCTCATTCGCCCGCTACGACGCCTACAGGCTAACGCACAGGCACTGGTCACCAGTAACACAGGTGTTCAGATCGGTTTGCCGCTGACGAATGAACTGCATATGCTGGCTAGCTCCTTTCAATTGCTGGTTGAGTCTCTCTACAGCGAGAGCCAGGCCCTGACTGATCAGATGAGCAATCTCTTGATTATGAGTGATGCTCTTATGTCGACTATCAATCTGGAGCATCTGCTGGCGGAAATTGTGACGCAGACGGGGCAGATTATGCAAGTCAAACATGTGACACTTCTGCTCTATGGACGCGAGATGCTCTCACCCTGGGCAGTGGCGCACTGGCCTGGAATGGCAGAAAATAGTACTGATCTAGAAAAATCAGCGCAGGGGGTTGCGACCGTTTATACCGATCCTGATGGTGACATTACGTTGGCGGCGACGACAAAAATGGCGGCTATTCCAGCTCCACAAGCCAAAACAGCAAGTGCGAAACGGCGTGCTCTTCGTGGCACAAAATTTTCTCAAGCGAAGACTGCTTCTGGTGATTCTTCCTATGGACGACACCGAACGCGCATTCCACGCCAGGTTTTACGCGATCTGGATATGATCCTGGCTCGTATGGCTATTCATCGTCAGAAGATTGTGTATGGCGAGGATATTCACACGATTTACCAGGAGCGCAAGGATTCCTGGGCCCTTATGGCTCTAGAGATGGGTTATCGCTCCGCTATCTCTGTTCCCTTGCTTTTATCAGACCAGCCAATTGGCGCATTTATACTTTATATTGATGAGCCTCATCCAATCAGTAGCCGGGATACCTTCCTGTTGACCACGACGGCACTACAGACTGCGATGGCGATTGAGAATGCATTGCTCTTCGCTGAAGTGAAAGAGAAGAATACAGCCCTCGAACGCGCCAATCACTTGAAATCACAGTTCCTTGCCAATGTAACTCATGAACTGCGCACACCCCTACACAGCATTATTAGCTATGGTGCGTTGATACTAGAGGGCTTCGTGGAGGGGTCGTTGACGACGGAGCAAGAAGAACATATCCAGTTTATGGTCAATAGAGCTGAAGATCTTTCGCATCTCGTAGATGATATGCTTGATCTCTCTAAAATTGAGGCAGATCGCATAGAGGTGAAACCAGAGCCAATCGAATTACTCCCTTACCTTACTGAGGTGGTCAATCAACTGAAGCCGATTGCAAATAATAAAGAGCTGTATCTACGGCTGGAGATAGAGAAGGCACTCCCGCTGGCGTTGGCCGATAGCCATCGTTTGCGCCAGATAGCACTCAATCTGGCCTCTAATGCCCTCAAGTTTACGGAGAAGGGCGGCGTAACTATCCGTTGTAAACATTTGAAGCAGAATGATATGCTGCACATCTCAGTCAATGATACAGGTATTGGCATCTCACCTGCTGCTATCAGCTATATCTTTGAGGCATTCCGCCAGGCTGATGGTAGTACAACACGCCGTTTCGGAGGCACAGGCCTCGGCTTGACGATTGCAAAAAAATTGATCGAACTGCAAGAGGGAGAGATTACGGTGGAGAGTGTGCCCGGCGAAGGCTCAACATTCGCATTCACTCTTCCAATTGCTCTCCTCTAAGAGGAAAAGCAAAACACGGATGTACCTGTCTTGCTCTACCATTTCAAGCAATTCAGAGAAATTTACAGATACACGAAAAAGGACAACGAAAGATATAATTCTATGAATACATCTATCCATAACGCACAGCCTACCATCCTCATAGTCGAAAATGAGGCGTCCAACCGCATTCTGATCGAACGAGTTCTGTCAACACGTGGCTATCGCTGTATCTCTGCCTCTAACGGTCGTGAAGCACTCGACACGCTCGACCATGAAAAGGTCGATCTTATCCTGACCGACCTCTCTATGCCAGTTCTGGATGGCTATCGCACCACGCAGCTTATTCGTGCCCGCCCAGGCTTAGAGAACGTCCCTATCGTTGCCGTCACCGCCTTTGCCTTGAGCGATGAGGGCGAGGCAGCCAGGCAGATCGGCTGCACCGAATATCTTACCAAGCCATTCAAACCCCGCCAGCTCTTAGAGGTTGTCGAACGCTTGCTCACGCCCAGTTGATATGACTACCCGCCACGACTGTGGCTTGTCTCTGTCGTAGCTTCGCCATCACGCAAAACGATTACGTACAAGCACCTTGCTGGCACCATCGTGTGATGAAATCCGCTTGACAGCGATGGACACACGATTTTCAGCATTGAGGATAGCCCAATAGGCATTCAACACCTCCTCAATGCTGCCAGTGCAGGGTAGGAACAGCGGATCACCACGAAAGCTGGGGAGAGGATTGCCATCGCCCTGATATGTTGTCAAACCGAATCCATAACCACGCGGCGGCCTGGCTAGATAATAGATGAAACGATCCGTGAGTGCTGGATCAGCCTGATTCGCTTTCAAAATGCTTAGAGTTACTTTGTCTTGACGCTCTCGCAAGTCGAGCATCCCACTGATGCGAGGGGTGTAGTGTGGAGCATCCGGTTCGCGTTCGCGCTTCTCCAAGGCGGCAGTAAACGTGCTGTCTGTAAGCAACGCGTCGTAAATAGTACGAGTCTGGTCTCCGTTGCTCACCAGGTAGACGTTTGGAAGCTCTAGCATGGCATCGTAGATAAGCAGCTCTGGATTGTCCATCTGGCGGATATCAATGGGTTCGGTCCTTACTGCCGTATCATCTACCACAAACTTTCGGTTGCGGCTCCCCGCACTTCGCCCCATGATCCAGTAAACAAGCAGCCAAGCATCTTCGATTGAAGAGCGGCCAATAATCAATCCTCTGCCAGGATAGGGATTCTTTCGCAAAAGCTCTACATTCGCTGCTGCGATAGTGCTAGCGTCCATAATCAATACTCCTATTATAGAACACATTCTACGGGTTTCTTACGTCTCTTGACGTTTTGTGCTGAGAGCGTGTTGAACGCCCACCACCTTTGCTTTCTTCTCTTCCTGGTCCATGTGCACGCCTTCGGCGTGTCCTTCTTCTGAGAGGATGTATTTACATTTTTCATACTTTTCTGTGCTCTGCACAGAAAAGTATGAAAAATGTAAATACATCCTCTCAGAAGAACTGTTTCAGGCAGCGAAGCTGCACACTACCTTCTGTTAAAACGTGGATGCGATGGCCGCCCAACACGCTCTCAGCACAAAACGTCAAGAGATGGAAGAAATAGATAGAATGGAAAAACGTTTTTAGGACGAGTGGGCATGTGCTCGTTCTAGTACTGCTTTAGCAGCGAAGAAGCCGCACATGCCATGCACGCCACCACCTGGCGGCGTCGAAGATGAGCAGATAAAGATGTTCTTTGCTGGCGTGGTATAGGGAATGGGCCGGATGGTTGGTCGCGTGAAGAGCTGCAATATGTCCTGCGCGCCGCCGTTGATGTCGCCACCAATATAGTTTGCATTGTACTCTTCTAGACCAGCTGGATCTGTAATAGCACGGGCCAGGATGCGTTCGCGAAATCCTGGCGCAAAACGCTCTATCTGCGCCTCAATCCGCTCTGTCATATCGAAGCTTGATCCATTGGGGACATGACAATAGGCCCAGACAGTGTGCTTGCCTGCGGGTGCGCGCGAGGAATCTATCAAGCTTTGTTGCGCCACCAGTACATAAGGGCTTTCAGGAGGCTTCCCGCGCCATGCCTGCCGCTCAGATTCCGCAATCTCCGCTAGCGTTCCACCCAGATGTACCGTGCCGGCTCGCAAGCAGTCCTGTGCACGCCAGGGGATAGGGCCATCCAGGGCGAAGTCGATTTTGAATGATCCCATACCATAGCGATACCGCTGCAAGCTCCGCTTGTAGCCTTCAGGCAGGCGATGACCGGCGATGCGCAGTAGCTGGCGGGGTGTGACATCAAATAAAACTGCACGTGCCGCTGGCAGCTCATCAATGTTTTTCACTTCGATGCCCGTGACGATCTCTCCGTTCAGTGAGCGCAGATATGCCGCCATTGCATTCACGATCATTTGCGATCCGCCTCGTGGCACGGGCCAGCCAAACACGTGCCCGGCCGTCGCCAGCATAAGACCCGCCGCCGCACTCGCTACAAAGTTTAGTGGAATCTGGGCATGGGCACAAATGCCGGCAAGCATAGCCCTCGTCCTCTCGCTTTTGAATGTGCGCTCAAGCAGCATTTGTGCCGGCTGAATGGCTGAGAGACCAAAGGGAGCGAGTGCAAAAGGATGCAGCAGGGGTGCTATGCGCAGTGGTCCGAGAAAAGCATTCGCTATCGTATTCCAGTTCTCGACAAACGGTTCTACGAGCCTCTCATAGGCGTACGCGTCATCTCCCAGGGAGAGGCTGGTCGCTTTCACAGAACGCTCTAGAAGCATGGTGCTCCCATCATCGAGCGGATGCGCTAACGGAACTTCGGGATGCAGCCATTCCAGGCCATATTGTTCAAGAGGGAGAGTGCGCAAGAAGGGCGAACCTATTCCCAGCGGATGCACGGCCGAGCAGATATCTTGCATAAAACCAGGCAGCGTTAGCTCTTTTGAACGTGAACCGCCTCCAATTGTGTCTTTCGCCTCTAGTACAAGCACCGATTGACCGGCCTGTGCGAGCACGATAGCCGCCGCGAGACCATTTGGTCCCGATCCTACAACGATCGCATCATAATCCTGTCGTACCATTGTATATTCACTGCTCTCTCTATCGATTTTTCAAACGAGCTCGTTACCATTCTTTGGGAGGAAAACGGCTCTCTTTAATTGTAGTTCGAATCGTAGCTCAACGCCACATGGCTTTCCAGCAGATTTATCGTGTGCTCACTTTGTGTTATAATCCTTGCATGAAAATTCACATTCGTTATTTTGCTTCAATTCGCGAGATTATGGGGCAAGCAGAAGAGACACTTACTGTTCCTGACACTGCCAGGGTAACCGATGTGCGGGAGCTTCTGCTGGCACGCAATCTGGACACTCACTCAGTCCTGCAATCAGTTTTGGAACGCTCGGTCGGCGCGGTCAATCGTCGCTACGTGCCTGCCGATACCGTGCTCAACGATGGCGATGAGATTGTCTTTATTCCCCCAACAGGAGGAGGCCAGCTCTTGGAACCTATTGTTCTACTGACACGCGAGCCGCTTGATCGGGATGGACTGATCGCCTCGGTGAGCCATCCGAGTATTGGTGGTATTGTGACGTTCGAAGGAGTTGTACGTGACAATGCTCGCGGGAAAGAGGTGCGCTACCTCGAATACGAGACGTATGAAGAGATGGCGGTTCAGCAGATCCGCACTATTCTTGTTGAGGCGGAGCTGCGCTGGGGTATAGAACGCGTAGCCGTTGCTCATCGCTTCGGACGTTTGGAGATTGGTGAGGCGAGCGTGATAATCGTTGTGGCCAGCCCTCACCGGGCGGAGGCGTTTGAGGCGTGCCGCTATATTATTGATACGCTGAAAGCAACTGTGCCTATCTGGAAAAAAGAGGTGGCGACGAACGGCGAGGAATGGGTTGAGGGCTAGTCGGGCGTAGATCCTGTCTCGCCCTTTAATCTTTCATCGCAATTTTTTTGGAACAAATAACCACATAGTGCCTACTTTTATGGTATAATTGTATGAAAAGAAGGTGCCTTTTTTATTCGGAGGTGCACCAGTCCATTTACGGGCGGGCGAACGCTTCTGGATAAGAAAAGAAGAGTACATAGATGTTCGAATAGTGCGTCTCTCGTTATAGACCAACGATCTGGGATAGGTCATCGGTTTCTCTCGGAGCTTGTTGATGAACTTATTCGAAAAACAGTCCCGCCTCAATCAGTTCTTCGCGCAAAATCCGGTGAATGCAGCCTATGTGGCGGGCTCGCTCACCAATAGAACAACTTTTGGTCATCTCAGCGATATCGATATCGCGGTTCTCCTGATGGATCAAATCAAAGCCGATCAATTTCTCGATTTTCAACTTTACTTTCTCAGTGAACTCGCCAAACGCCTGGAATCAGATTATATCGATGTCGTGATCTTAAATCAGGCTTCCCTCCTCCTCAAGCTACAGGTTATTAAATACGGACAGATTCTCTTCAGTCGTAGTGAGAAGCAGCGTGTTTCCTTTGAAACAAAGGCAGTGATGGCCTATCTGGACTTCAAAAAGTTTGATGATATCCAGAATCAGGCTCTGAGCCGCCGCCTCTCAGTGCAGGTGCTCCCCATCGATAAAGAACTCATTCAGGGCTCACTTCAACAGTTGCGCGCATCTACAGAGATTTTACAGGACCTGGGAAAAACGGAACGCTCAGATTTTACAGCGGATTATCACTTCTATGGGCTTGCAGAACGCTATATGCAGTTAGCTATTGATGCGTGCCTGTATATCTGTAGTGTTCTGATTGCGTCGCTTGGACTTAGAAGGGCCGAGGGCTATCATGAGCTCCTCAGTATTCTGGCGGCCCAGCAGATTATCCCGCGCACGCTCTCCTATCGTTTAGAGACGTTGACAAATCTGCGCGATACTCTCATTCATGAGCCCACTGGCCTCAGCCACGATCTTCTTTACGACCACATTCAGCATAATCTGGATGACCTGAAAGAGTTTGCAGATACGATAGAGAAAAGGCAGGCTTGATTCTTCAAACGAAGGGCAGCCCGGAGAGATACTTCATATATAGGATATATTATTTCTCGGGACTGCCCTTCGTTTTTTAGGAAACTGCTTCGTTTAATGAGCGCAGTGTGTTTACCTGGCTCATTGCTTCCGCCGCCTTTTCCGGCTGACCAGTCTCTTCATAGATTTGTGCCAGAGTCTCATATGCGAGCAGCATAGAGGGCTCCATAGCAATCGCCTGCTGGACGGTATCCAGCGCCTCATCGTAGCGTTTCACCTCACGGAGAGTGTCGGCGAGATCATTATAGTAATTAGCGTTAAGCGGGTCGCTCTCGATGGCATTCTGATAGTTCTCTATAGCCTCATCATAGCGGTGCAAGCCATCATAGGCATTCGCAAGCTGATAATAGCCTTCGGCATCATATTCAGAGCGCTCTAGCAAAGTCTGAGCTGTTTGAATGGCCTCATCATAGCGGCCAAGCGAATTATATGTGTCCGCCAGACCAGCATATGCCGCCGCGACATCGTCGGTTTGCAGCTCTCCACGATCCGCACTCCCCACGAGACCTTGATACACTGCTAGTGCTTCGTCGTAGCGCTCAGTCTCCAAATAAATCTCAGCTACGCTAAAACGACTGGTAATACGTTGAGGATCTAATTGGGATGCCCGTGAGTATGCCTCAATGGCTTCATCGTTATTGCCCTGAAGAGAACGCCAGGTACCTAGATGCTCCCAGGCTTCAGCATCGCTCGGATCAATAGCTACAATGCGGTTATAAACTTCTGCCGCTTGATCGCGCTCGTTCATCTGCTCATAGATAGCAGCAAGTGTATCATAGCCAGCACGCGAATCTGGATCAAGCGATAACATCTGATTTGCAATCGAGAGTGATTCGTCGTAGCGATGCATATCTAGATAGATGTTGGCCAGTTCGGCATAATAGGCGGGCTCACCAGGGTCGTCATCAATACGAGCCTCTTGAGCCATCACGTGATGCCATTGCTCATTGACACGCTCGCGTACATCACGCAAATTGTCCCGAGCAACTGCATTATCTGGATTCAGCATAAGCGCCTGCCGATACGCCTGGATAGCATCCTGATACAAGTTCTCAGTACGATACGTATCGCCGAGGCTTAGATAGAGCTCCTCGTTCTCTGGAGCCAGTTCTAGTGCTTGCTGGAACGTCTCTAAAGATTCCTCGTACATTCCGAGCTCTCCATAAAGATTGCCCAAATTGGCATATGCCTCAATCAACTGTGGATCAAGGTCGATGGCGCGTCGATACCCTGCAATAGCTGTCTCTTTATCTCCCAGATACTGCTGAGCCAGCGCAAGGTTATAGCGTGCGCGTGCCTTATTTGGGCTCACTTCCACCGCCTGGGCAAAAGCTTCCGCCGCCGTCTCGTAATCGTTCTCCTGAGCGGCTGCATTCCCTCTATCTGTCCAGGATTGCTCATCACCAGCTAGCTCACCACGGCTCACAAAATGGACAGGAACACTATTATTGGTAGTAGCATTGGTCGTAACGTCGTCTTGCATATCACTCATATAGCACTTTTTCTCCTCTATGATTTACATTCTGCTATGAGCAAAAATAAAATGCCTTGCGTAGTATAGCACGATAGCCCATCGTTTCATAGCACTACTAGAACGAAGGAGCTGGGCAAACTATAGGCCCAGCTCCTTCTATTGCTCTTGTCGTTTCACCAGAAACGTACTCTATCGAGATCCGATCAGTGAGGTCTTTCCCTTCCCGTTCTGAGATACGTACATGCGCACCTCTCGGTGAGTACATGTCGATTCCTTAGCGGGTAATGCGTAAGGTCAGACGAAAATCGTAGACATCGTCGGGATAGAAGGCTTCAGTGTATTCAATAGGAGCGCCCGTCTCGTCAAATGCTGTGCAATAGAGACGAATGCCCACCTCATCGGGAGAGACGCGCAACAATTCTGCTTCGCGGGCCGAAGCGCGCCCAGCCTTGTATGATTGTTCTGCTATATATGGCTGCATCCCCTCAGACGCCATAAGAGCATAGAGAGAACCGTCCGCTACCTCTTTCGCTCGTTGATAAATGCTATTCGCCCGAGGATAGGGCAGATAATCAACTTCATACGCAACAGGAACGTCATCGGCTGTGCGTAGCCTCTCCAGCCGCACAACTTGCTCCTCATCAGTCAAACGCAATTGTGTGCGTACTGTCTGTGAACCCCTCACCAGTTCACTTACAAACAGCATTCCGCCTGGATTCTTTCCGCGACGACGCAGTTCTTCAGAGAGACTGGTCAATTCGCTCACCGTTTGCTGCTGCACACGCGGCTCGCACACAAATGTGCCACGTCCATGCTGGCGGTACAGCAATCCCTCATGTACCAGTTCTGTTAATGCCTGACGTACTGTAGCCCTGCTCACATGATACTGGGTTACAAGTTCTGGCTCTGAAGGAATTGCCGTATGCGGTGCCAGGTGACCAGCACGGATTTGTTGCTTCAGCACTTCTTTCAATTGATAGTACAGCGGTAGAGGGTTTGAGCGCTCTAAAATTGGCATATACGGTTCCCCTTATGTCCATACAACGGATTTAACACTGCATAGCAGTCTGGGAAGAATATATCACAAAACAAGCTAATAGTCGAGGGGGTAAGCACGAAAAGTGGGTGAGATATAATATTTAGTAGAATAGATAGGAGCAGGCCCAGCAGTTTCTCTTTTATGTTCGCTGGGCCTTACTCTTCTGTTTCTTTTTCTGCTTTATGCGACTGCGATGCCGTTCTCAGACAGCACACGATCAATCTCGCCCTTTAAACGGGTGGGATGAGGACCAACCAGGCGACCAATCGCTTTCCCGTCTTTGAAGATCATCAGAGTTGGGATCGCTTGAATACCGAGGCTACCGGGTGTCATGTTATGAGTGTCGATATCCATTTTCGCAAATTGCAGCTTGCCGTCATACTCCTGGCTCAAACGCTCAAACACTGGAGCGATTGCACGACAGGGCCCACACCATGCGGCCCAGAAGTCTACGATAACTGGAGCACTCGACTTGAGCACTTTGCTCTCGAAATCCTGATCACCGACATGAAACAGGTTGGCATGTGTATCCATACTATTTCTCTCTCTTTCCAAGTTAGAATGCTTTATCTGTCGTCAACTAGAGTTAGCACTGATTTATACTTTACTACTCTAGACAACGTGATGGCTTTCTCGTTTATTCCCAGGCATTCTCGATATTACTACCGAAACGTTCTGCTCTACAGTTCCTCACAAAACTTGTCGTTGTCGCTACTCCAACACCTAGCGGCGACGGCCACCGCCGCCTTGCAGAATGGTGAGCAACTGCAAGATGTACAGGAACAGGTTCAGGACGGTGATGAACAGAGAAACGGTCAAGCCAATGGCATTCGGAAGTGTATCTGCCATATATTTTGCGCGTTGGATATAGTACAGGACATACCCAGAGAAAATGGCAATACCGATTACAGAAATCACTAATGCAAAGAGCGTGCTATGGAAGAATATGCCGACGATGCCAGCGACAAGCAACAGGATGACGCCGAAGAAGAGATAATCGCCGAGGCGTGTGAAATCACGCTTGGTCGTCCATGAATAGAGCGCCAGGGCTAGCGAGGTGAGCGCCGTTATAACAAAAGCCTCTCCCAATATCTGAGTCAGAGCTGCTGATTGTGTATAGATGGATATGATCGGGCCTAATGCCATCCCTTCTAGAAAGGTGAAGAGATAGAGCAGGATCAGGTTGATAGGTGAGCGCTGGATCAACAAATGCAGCACAATCAGCACGACCAGGCCCGCTATAGCGACAATCCAGTAAGTCCCAATACCCACAACAAACTGCGTACCGACCAGTGCTCCAATTGATGCAAAGATGAAGGAGAACGCTAACAGTCCCATCACTTTCCCAATCAGACCGCTCGTCTGTGATCCCTGATAGGCTGGCGCAAGCGTATCATATTGATAGCGAGAGCCAAACGTATTATTTCCTCTCCCATAAGGGTTCCCACCATAGGGATTATTATTTCTCGGGTAATTATACATAGTAAACCTCACGGTTGTAACTGAATTTCCGCCAAATTGTCCCATTCAGCTATTCTAAACGGGGTCCTTCACCATATATATACGTACAAACCGCTGTCAGGTTACTACATCACACTCCAGACGCCACAAATTTCACAGAAAGCGATGCCCACTTCGCCAAAGGTTTTGCTACGCGTATTCCAGCGATCGTACACAATTGCGATCGAGCCACAGCTCCAACAGCGAGCACGCCCACCCGCTTTACTCTCGTCCGACAATTTCTCTAGCAGTTGGCTACGTGCCTCGTCCGAGCCCGTATAGCCAGGATTGTAGGCCAGGTGGAGCAAGTTTCCTAACGGCAAGCTAATCTCGTGTGAAGGGGCTTGCAATGCAGGCTGTTGAGGAGCCACCGTATTTACTGGTTGTGACACCGGAGGCTGGGGTGGACGGCGGAAGAGCTCTCCGCGCGAAGTGCGGCGGCCACCTTCGATCGTTGGTGTGTAGTCGTGGCGTGGAAGGCGCTCTGGCCTCTCTCCAGGCTCTTTTCTTTCACCGTTTATTCCTGGCGTTATCGGAGGCGATGCAGGAATAAATGGCTGATACGGAACTGGGGCGCTCTCCGCTATGCCACTGGATATAGGATCTGGAGAAGCTGATATCGTCTGAGCACTATTTTGCCCCTCTAGCGGCTGTACATCTTCTGGTGCTTGCTCGACTACCGAAGCTTCTGGCGCTTTTTCCGTCTGCTCACTTACTTGATTGTTGTTTTCTGGCTGCTCAGGTGGATTGACACGTTTTTTTCGCGTGATTGGCATAGAGGTTTACTCCGTATGAAAAGAAGTTGAGTTTACAACTACCGGCTGAAGTTCTTAGCCTTTGAAGAAATCTGCGTTCACTTTGATAAAGCTCTTCCACTCGTCGGGAACTGCGGATTCCTCAAAGATCGCAGTGACAGGACAGGCGGGCTCACAGGCACCACAATCAATACACTCGTCGGGATTGATAAAGAGTTGTTCGGCCTCTTCAAAACCAGCCTCACTCTGCGAAGGATGAATGCAGTCTACCGGGCACACATCCACGCATGAAGCGTCCTTGACGTTGATACATGGCTGGGTAATTACATAGGTCATTTTCTAAATGTCCTCCTCTTAGGAATACTCCGCTCAAGTAGAGCAGGACGTGAGGTTTTGCTTTGAACCGTTCCTGTATAATAACATGTTTTACGCGATGTGGCAAAGCTTTCGAATCGCCTATTTAAGAGGGTCAATGTAGAGGCGCGAGAAGGCGACTTCAGTGCCTTGATTCTCAACAAACAGGCCAACCTGCCCCGATTGAAGTGGTAAAGCACTGACATCTTTCATTGGTGCATCTACTGCCTTCCCATTGACGAGAAAGCTAAAGATGTCCCTCCGCGCCTCAATAGTAAGCGTATTACTCTTCCCTGCCTGGGTTACCAGAGAAGGAATGTTTCCAGACTTGATATGCTTCCAGTGGCCACCATCGAAGCGCCAGAACAGATACTGAGCATGATCAGAGGGAGCAATCTCAAACAGGTAATAGTGCGACTGGTCGCTGGTCGCTCGAAATACGATGCCGTAGTAATCCGTTCCCCCATTACTCTTTTGCACTTCGAGAGTTGTAATAGTGAGCCGGAAATCCTGAAATTGGTGATTGTAATAGGGGGCAAGCGCTACACCCGCTGGCAATTTGTTGATTACATGATAGCTTTGTTGCTGCTGGTCGTAAAAAAATGTACTGCTCGACGGCCAGCTACTTGTACTGGCCAACCTATCTGAGACAGATTTCGTCACTTTTCCTATTGATGTTGAGGTTGCGACTGGCTTGGGAAGAGTTCCAGGCACCTGTGCACGGCCCGCTATGTATCTGGTTGTAAAACCCAGTGTGGACACGATGATGATACATGCAATTCCTACGAGCAGCATACGCACTGCATGCCGATGGCGCGTCCACACGGGACTAGCTTTCACCTGTGACTTATCAGCAACAAGTCCAGCATATGGGTTGCCCGAAGGATCTTCTTCCTCATCAAAGATATGACCATGCTGGTGGCGCGTAAGTGTTTGCTTGCCTTTGCCACCACTCAGTGCAGTAGTGAAGGCGGCACTCAACTCGCCTGCTGATTGAAATCGATCGTCAGGATTTTTCGCGAGCGTCTTCTTCATGATCTCGTCGGTATCCTCTGTCACGTCTGCGCGTATCAATGCTAACGATGGTGGTGGTTCATGAACGTGTAACAGGGCCAGGGCGATGGCTGAGTCTGCGCGAAAAGGCAAGCGCTTTGTGAGTAAAAAAAAGAGGGTAACTCCCAGTGAATAGATGTCAGAGCGGCCGTCTAATGGGCGGCCTAATGCTTGCTCAGGTGAAATAAAGTCGGGGGTTCCTACGAGCGCATCGCGACTCTTCAGTTCGACAGAGTCACTCTCGCCTCGGGTGAGCCGTGCAATACCAAAGTCAGATAACATAGGATAGCCAGCGTTGTCCAACAAAATATTCGCTGGCTTGACATCACAGTGAATACAGCCCTGATCATGAGCGTAGTCGAGCGCCTCAACAAGCTGCTCCAGATACCATTGCGTCTCCTGCAACGAAAGTGGACCTCGCTTCGCCATATATTCAGCAAGCGTTCCTCCCGGCATATAGGGCATAACGATATAGGGAAGTCCATCCTGCTCACCATACGAATAGATTGGAAGGATGTTTGCATGCTCCAGCTCACTCGCCGCCTTTGCCTCGCGTAGAAAGCGCTGATAGAAATCACGTTGCGCTTGACCGTCCATACCCGTGCGTGGAAGAAATACTTTGACGGCAACCTTGCGCCGTGGCATCTGCTGCTGCGCAAGAAATACTGCGCTGGAGCCTCCATACCCCAACGATCTTTCCAACACACATGAGCCTAGCACCTTCCCTATTAGATGCTGTCCCCGCGTCATAGCCACACTATAGCTCCTTCTTCCACTCTGAGAGTGTCGGACGCCCATCGTCTTCGCTTTCTTCTCTTTCCAGCTCATATGCACGCCTTCGGCGTGCCCTTCTTCTTAGAGGTAGTTTTCCATTTTTTCATTGTTCATACTTTTTTGTGCGCTGCACAAAAAAGTATGAACAATGAAAAAATGGAAAACTACCTCTAAGAACTGTTTCAGGCAGCGAAGCTGCATACTCCTTCCTGCTCAGAAAGTGGATGCGATGAGCGTCCGACGCTCTCTTAAAGACTCTGCGCAATACAATGATACATTTCGAGCATTCTTTACACAATAGGAAACATATCTATTGTATGCAAAGATTTTACTTGCTGTCAACGCCTGGAAGAGCCAGAGGGGTGTATAAGGGATGCAGCCTGTTCAACGACTGATCCCTTTGCGGAGTGGACAAGTTCTTAGATGAGAAACTGGCCGTGACGCATGATTAACTGCCCGTCAACCTCAATGTCACAATCAGTTGGAATCACATCGACATGAATACTGGCATCCCAATCTGCACCAGTAAACTGAGGATATGGATTGCCGAAAGCGACGTGTAAGCCCGGCAGTTTCTCGTCTTGCAGAAGGTTTCCTACCAGGTGCTTCAGGCTTGTGAGCGTGCCAATGGCAAACTCTCCAGCGCGGTTTCCATTTGGCACTGAGAACAGGTAACCGCGCACCTCTTGCGCCACCGCCGCATTCTCGCTTGTTACGTCTGTGACGTACCCGTCTTTCACAGTGATGCGAAGCGGCTGCTCTAAGACTCCATATTTCTCTGAGAAGTAGTCACCCAGAACGTCGCAGACCAGGATACCATCTACCGTAGCTGGAGCAGTGTACACCTCTCCCTCCGGCAGATTTCCCCACTTGCCCTGTTCATTATAACGTCCATGACAGGGAACCCATTTCCAATCGGGGTGAAATGTCGCAGTCACATCGCTCCCCTTTGCCGAGGTCACATGAATGGTTTTTGCTGAACGTACTCGCTCATAGATATGATTAGTGAGCGTATACACTTCATCATAGTCGGCACACATGCCATCAGCCATCAGCTTCTCATCAATGCCGATCATATGGCCGTGACGCACATGTAGCTCTTGCACGAGGAATGGCAATAATGGGAGACGGAAGGCGATCTCGCCGGGTTGAGCGGTGGCGATGTAAAAGGTTACAGTCGGTTGTGCGCGTTGAAGATCGTCGCGCAACCGCTCGGAGAATGCGGTGAGGGGCCGCTGACCATAGTGTTCAAGAAAATGGATTGAGACATCGGCGTGCTTTGCCATCGCTGCCTCTGCTACCCGGCTCGCAATACTCTCGCGCTGATAATCAGTGATAATAAAAACGCGATCTTTTTCACCTACTCCCATACAGTGAACGGCGTTCTCCGCCCCCAGTTGAAGACGTTCCTCGAATGAGAGGGCATCTCTGTTCTGCACCTTCTGACGTAGCTCTACATCTTGTATCGTACTACTCATATTTCTCTACGATCTTTCTATTTTACTATGAAAAAGTGTGATCTGACACTTGGGAAGTGCCAGATCATCGGTGAAACGGTGTATATATTTTATTTTATCACGCTAAACATTTAGACGGCCGTGACGGTTCCATCTCCGTTGACTTTAATGTGAACCATAGGCAGCGGTTGCTCTGCAGGACCTTGTACGACACTTCCATTTTTGGCAGGATCAAAAATCGCTCCGTGGGCGGGACAGATCAGCATCTTCGTTGCAGGATCGTAGTTCACATTGACCCCCTCATGAGTACAGGCTCTCTCATAAGCGGCGAAGCTTCCACTGGACAGATGAATGAGTAACGCCATCTTCTTGTCAGCGGGATTGGTAAACTCTGCACTACTATTACCCATCTGCTTCGTCGACCCTATCCCATTTCCATTATTTGCCGCTGGAGCATCCTGCATATTCATCTGCCCATTCTGAGCTGGTGCAGGATTGTTTGGCTGCTGATTGGGTGCTGGCGCATTTGACTTGCTGTTGCCGTTTGCCTGCTGCTGAGTATTCTGAGCGGGAGCAGCCTTTTGATCGCCAGGCTTCGCTGCTGGCGTTCCCACAATATGCCCAAAGTTCAGGAACACAGCAGCACCAGCGGCTGCAACGCCACCGGCGGCAATAAAGGCGAATACTTCGCGACGCTGTATCTTTTGTGGCCCCTGCCCCGACTTTTGCTTTTTTCTCCGCCCGGTTGTTTCGAGGGGCATAGGTTCCGCCGTCCAATCCACCTCATTCTCCATTGAAGGCCGTTTTCCGTTCTCATTTATAGGAGCGGGCGCGGAAGGAGGCGCTTGCACTTGGTCGGACAGCGACCACCACTCGTAGGCTTTTACCAGATCAGATGTATCGGCATTGGTTCCTGGCATAGAATTGCCGGTGTTGGATTGCCCTTTCGCAGGACTTGCCTGCGGCGCAGGTGCAATCACAGCCTTAGCTGGAGACGGCTGAGCAACAGGGGCAGGCCGAGCCGGTGGAGGAAGCTCTTGCGGTACCACAGGAGGCAGAGTGGGTGGCGCTGATGCTGCGGAAGAAGATTTTAAAGCTGGCATGCGTCCTGTGACAATCGGTGGAAGAAGTTGCCAGTTATCCGGCACACCAGAGGTGCGCGAAGCTTGTGCGACAGGACGTGGCGCTTTTATGGCTGGTACTTGACCCGTAACAACTGGCGGTCGGAGCTGCCAATTGCCCGCCATGTAGCCCTCTTGCGGGGTGTCTTGTCCTGCATATGCACGAATTACCTCATCGGTACTTTTCCCCACCTGTCGCTTTTGATAACTTGTGGCACCCCGTGATGCCTGTGCAAAGGCTTCACCTAGCTCCGCCACATTCTGAAATCGTTGTGCTGGATCGCGTTCAAGTGCCTGATGCACAACTGAAGAAAGAGCGACAGGAACGTCAGAAGCGATCTTGCGCAGTGAAGGAATTGTTTGCGTGACATGTTGCCTGGCCACTTCAAGCGGCTTCTCTCCGTGAAATGGTGGCTGCCCACTTAGCAATTCAAATAAGATACATCCAAGTGAATAAATGTCCGACCGCATGTCTACCGCCTGCCCCTGCACTACCTCCGGCGCAATATATTCGGGTGCGGCCAGAAAGGTATCGGCGATACTTAATAGATGCGTGTAGGGCTGGGCGTTCGGCTCGATTCCACGTTGCTGTAACATATGCATCAGACCAAAGCCAGCCACTTGCATCGTGCCTTCTGTGAGTAACAGTACGTTTGCAGGTTTTAACGTCCCATGAATGAAGCCCTTGCCATGAGCGTATGCGATACCTGCCACTAACTGTTCTAGAATCGGCAGCACGAATGCATGCTCGCAATGGCCCTTGCGCTTTAATACATCGGCCAGCGAGCCCTGCGTCATGTAAGGAGTCACAAGATAGGGGTAGCTGCCATACTCTCCATATGCGTAGACCGGTAGTATATGTGGATGGTCTAGCGTCGTAATGGCCGCTGCTTCCTTACGAAAGCGCATGAGAAAAATATCACGTGCATCTATTGAAAAACGTTCGGGGATAAGATAAAGTGCCAGAGCGTCTGTACGCTGCGATGTCAGTTCCCGCGCCAGATAAACGGCGTTCAAGCGCCCTTTACCCAGAAAACGTTCTAAACGGTAATTTCCTAGTACTTGTCCTACAAGCTGATCCACAGATGGTGTTTGCATCTAACGTCTCTCCCAAAGTACAAACTACACACAGCAAACGACATTTTACCTTCCTGCCTGCATACTTCCCAATTCAACTCTATAGCAGAAGAATCCCAGCAGAGAGGCAATAATGACTGCATTGCATACCGCGCATCTCTCGCACGACACGGCTCTTTGGATACTATCTTGTAATGTGTCCCAGCTATCGGCTCATGCAGTTCTGTCAGTTTTTTTGTACGCCTCGCAATTGAGTCTACACTCTGTATCAATATGAGTCAATTTGCGCTCTATAAAGTAGGACTTGTGGGTTTCTGAAATGGGGCTTTTCTTAACCTGAACTGCTTCGTTCGGCTACACGACACGCTTTCCCGCCCCCAGGCGGTTGGGTGGGAGAGAGAGGAAAACCCAACCGCCAGATGAGAGTACCAGGGGGATCGATCGAAGGAATGGCCAAGCACTAGCCATTTAGAACCCGTTCGTTTGCGAAATTTCATTCGCAATTCGAACTTATGTTCTACTCAGAAGAATACTCTACCACGATCATTCTGTCAAGTCTTCTTCCCTCGTCATTTCTTGAATTGCTCTCAGCCATTAAAAATCCACATGTATCTATTTATAAGGCAACCTTTGATTCTGATTCTAAGCTAGTGACCGCTATGATAGAATGGGCATGGTGCGTATATTTTATGCAATCTTAAAAAAATAGCTATCTCTACTGGAGACCGGCTATTTCCTTATATTTCTGGCTTTCTGATACAGAAACTTCATGCTTTCGGCATGAGAACAATGAAAAAGTGGAGTATTGTATATGGCAGATGTTCAGCCGCTACATGGATTGCGCTATCAAACTGATAGAGTTCGTGATCTGGCACAGGTTCTCTCACCGCCCTTTGATGTGATCGATACAGATGCTCAGAGGCGCTACTATGAACGGAACCCCTACAACGTTATTCGTTTAGAATTGGGTGAGCAGTATCCAACCGATACTATGTTGAATACTGTGTATACACGTGCGGCTACAACGCTCTCAGAATGGCGTCTGAACGGTATTTTGCGCCAGGAGTTGGTCCCTTGCTACTACCTCTACCAGCAGAGTTTTACACATGGTGAGACAGCTTATAGACGCACAAGTTTGCTGGTTCGCGTTCGCTTGGAGTCCTGGAACGCTGGTGTCGTTCTGCCACATGAGCAGATACGTAAGAAAGATAAGGAAGACCGTTTAGAGCTTCTGCGGGCGTGCTCAACCAATTTTAGCCCGATTATGTGTCTCTATGACGATCCTGACGGTCTTATGCACAGCTTGCTCGCTCCCTATACGAAACGATCTGAGGTGGAGCTTTTCGATGAGGTGGGTGAGGAGCATCGCCTTGAGCCAATCATCGATCCTTCATCTATAGCTCGGATTCAAGATTTCTTTACTGCCCGCCAACTCTATATAGCGGATGGCCATCATCGCTATACGACGGCGTTGCAATATCGTGATGAGATACAAAAGCAACATGGACAGCTTGATCCTATGGATGGTGCGAACTTCGTTTTGATGGCGTTGATCTCGATCGATGATCCTGGCATGCTCGTTCTGCCTACTCATCGCATCCTGTTTGACCTTCCTCAACACTCGCTTGCCTCTCTGACTCCGCAGCAGCTTGCATCCTTTTTCACAGTGCAATCTATAGAAGGCACAGCCTCGCAGACCTCTGTCTTAGAACGGCTGGCGCAGGCGAGTCAGCCTTCCTTTGTTCTAAAAACGGCCGAACAGACTCTGCTGCTCACTCCCAACGAGCGAGGGCTTCAGCTTATGCAGCAGAGCGGACATTCGAAGGCATGGAACACGCTTGATGTTGCGGTTGTGCAGTACTTACTCCTTCATACACTATTGGGAATTACCGACGAGGATATTGCAGTTGGCAACTATGTCCGCTATTCTCACGACATACAGCAAACGCTACAGGCGCTCGCGAGCGGTGAGGGACAGGCCATCCTTCTTTTGAACGGGCTTCCATTTAAGCAGGTGCGTGATGTTGCGCTTGCGGGTGATCGCATGCCACAGAAGTCGACCTATCTCTATCCTAAATTGATAACGGGGCTGGTGATGAATCCTCTCTGGTAAGGAGTTTCCTTTATGATTATTATTGTTGGCGCGGGACTGGCGGGCTTAACCTGCGCGAAGATCTTAGCTGAGGCGAAGCAAGAAGTCGTTGTTCTGGAGGCCGCCGATCAGGTCGGTGGACGACTGCGCACAGACTATCACGAGGACGGATATCGGCTGGATCGCGGCTTTCAAGTGCTTTTTACATCGTATGCAGCGGCTGCACGTCATCTTAACTTTGAGCAGCTTAAGCAGCGCGTCTTTGATCCTGGTGCGGTGCTGATGAAAAATGGAAAGGGCCACGAGATCACTGATCCATTGCGCGATCCGGCTGGTCTGTTGCCCAGCCTGCTCAATCCGCTTATTCCTATTCAGGATAAAGTGCACGTTCTCACGCTGAGCGCTCAACTTTTGCAGCAGAGTACGGGCGATACCTTTGCAGGAAAGTATCAAGCGAGCGGCCAGGATGAAACGACGGATGCATATCTACATCGTATCGGCTTCTCCGATGCGTTCATCGATAACTTTATTCGCCCTTTCTACGGCGGAATTTTTCTAGATCGCTCACTACAGACCAGTGCCCGTATGTTCCAATTTACGTTTAAGATGCTAGCGGCGGGAGATATTATTCTACCAGCCGAAGGCATTCAAAGCATTCCAGAGCAACTGGCCACACATCTGCCAAAAGGCTCAATTCGTTATCATGCGCAGGTTGATGAGTTGCTTGTTAACGGGAATCGCATTCGAGGAGTACGCCTGGCCTCCGGCGAACAGATTGAGGCCGAGCAGGTTGTTCTTGCAACTTCCAGTCCTATCGCCGAGAAGTTTGTTCAGCAGCAATTACCCTCTACACCGGTTGGCACCATCTGTTTGTACTTTGCGGGAGACGAGCGCTTATACTCTCAACGCAAGATCCTTTTGAACGCTGATCCTCATGCTTATGTGAATAATGCTGTCTTGCTCACGAACATAGCGCCAACGTACGCTCCTCCACGCAAACATCTGCTCTCAGTGACAGTTGCGGGCAATCCAAAGGACGACGACGAAACCATTGCAGAACGCAGTCGTGCCGAAATTTCCCGTTGGTTCCCAGATTATGATTTCGCGCATTGGCAGCTGCTAGCCCTTTATCGGATTCCTTTCGCCCAGTTCGCTCAGCCTCCAGGAGTCTACGATAAGCTGCCGCGCAATAGCACAGACGTTGAAGGACTGTATCTAGCAGGTGAATATACTCAATCCAGTAGCATTCAAGGAGCGATGCATAGTGGAGAGTTTGCAGCGCGTGAGGTTCTAAAGCAGCCAGAGTATGCTTCGAGACGATAGTCTTATCGATACGCGAGATGTTGTAGCGGTATGGTTGGCTATACCGCTGCAACATGCTTATTCCTGGCCGAAGAAGTCCAGGGTGGGAACCTGAGCGTTTGTGTTATGCAAGGACTCTATCATTAAACGCAGAGGCCCCTGCTCTATCGAGAGGCGCATGAACGTTCTTGGAAAGGACTGCTCTCTTAAGGGAACGGGTGAGTCTGGATGGAGTAATGCGGCACTTGCACGCAGCAGCATCGCTTCTTTCCGGTCGGCTAACTGGAAGAGTGCAGCCTGACGCCTTAGACGGGTATCATAGAGCTGACGCCATGTATCATCGACCAGCTCTTCTAATGCTTCATTGATCAGTTGGTCCAGCAAAAGCTGTTGTTGCTCCTCTATCTTTGATTTTCCTCGGCGTTCTTGTGAGGCTGAGAGTGCGGGGCTCGCCCAATATTTTGCGATAAATGGTTCAATGCGCTCCAAGGGCTCGTATAACCACGAGGCGAATTCTTTGCCCTGATAGATCTCTTCGCCTCTTTGGCCCAATGCAATCACCTCTTCACTAAGCTTTAGCGGTTCAGGCAGCGTTGCGGGCAGCTTCTGTGCTCTTTTCTTCTCGCGTATACCTGCCTCAATAAGTGGTCGCCAGATTGAGTATGCGATAGATAATTTATATCGGAATCGCTTGTTGAGCGCGCGCGCCTGCATAATGAGTGCACGTGCATACTCAAAAGGAACACGAAAAGTGGAAAAGCCTTGCTCTCCTAGATCTTTTACCAGTGTGTCCCATTGCGCTACATCCATTTCATCCACACCATAACAGTCTTTAATCCCTTTTTGATCCTGATAGAGGACGTTAATGCCCTTAATAAGCCCATCTTTTCGCGACCAGGAGAGCATAATAAGCTGTGCGCCAGAGCCATCTACGACACTTACGCGTGCTTCATAGACTGGCAATACATGCTGTCTTGCTTCCATCGTCGCAATATCTTCAGTCCCCAGCATTGACTGCATAGTTAAACGCCCAAGAGTAGCACGGGCGTGTTGCTTCAATTGCCGATTTGAAGTGCTAGCGATAATGTGATTCAGTGCGGGTAGCGTCTGGTTCACGGCTATCGGCCCTAATTGTTCTAATGCATCGATAACCGCAAACACGATCTTTCCGCTCTGATTCTCAAGCAGAGGGATGAGCAGACTGGCTGCCCGAGGATCGCTACTACTTCCTAGCCAACCAACAAAGGCAAAGCGGCGCTCTAACGGCATGGAGACCACATCTTCCAGGATCGTCTCTACGCCCATCTCGTTTTGCCCCACCAGTTCCAGCAGCCGCATCTGCATCTGCCGAAGAGAACCTGCTGGATCATTGAGATACTCAACGATTCCATCGTCGGCCATCTCTGATCCCAACGCCTTTAAAATAGGGGCAAGCGAGAGCTTTGCAAGATCACTTACGGTGGGATCAGTCACAAAATCTTCCAGTCCCTCAAGATCAAAGTCCGTAGCTAGTTCAGCTAAGATACGGAGTGCGCCCGCCTGGGCCATTCCATCATTACTGCGCAGTAGATGCAGTACTTTCTCTCGTGCTCCTTCAGCCCATTCTTCATTCAAGCGATCAAGATAATGCGACATGGTCTCTACATCAATGTCTTCACGGCGGCTGATAGCGAGCAGAATACTATCAACACTTTCCTGAGGAGATCCTTTTCGTCCTCTCGGCATGGCTGTTCCTCTCCTTATGGCCTGTCTGGGTCCGCTCAGACGTGGATTACAGAGAAGATGGGCAGAAGCTATTCCATCTCCACAAGCTCCCGGCTCTCAATCCTGACTCTTGGCGGGTTACATCAATGCAGGGATTGTACCACGTTGATCCTCTAGAGTCGAGATTCTTTTTGCGGAAGACATATATCCATTCCGGTCACTGTTTGTGCACAGGCAGAAGAGGTTATTTTTGAGATGCCAACATTCCATTCTGAATTATCGCATGCTCGCTGCCAGCATGAACACAAGAAGGGCGGTGACGCATATGAGTGCGAGCGTCCCACACAGCCATAGGATGAACTCAATGCGCCCAGGGACCAGTAACCACCAGCGGAATCGATCAAACGGCGTTGAAACAGAGGCATATTGTGCTTCTCGCCGCCCAGCAAATTCTGGTGTTGTTTTTATCGCTGCCCAGTCTATCTCTTGCGTGGTAGGAGATGATCCATCTCTCTGATTACCGTTCCTGTGCTTCTCTTCGGCGGAGTGGGCATCGGGCATCGGAGGACGCGTATCTAGCTCATCGATGGCTGGACTATGAAGGCGAGTAGCTTCGGAGATAGCGAGTGACAGCGATGACAGGCTGCTCTCTGCCTCATATTGTGGTGTTTCATACTGCCATATTGCTGGCGGTGGTGGCATCGTAGGAATCCTGGTGACGTCGCGTTCCAGCGTCTCTACGTTGCTATACGTACGAGGATATTTTGGACGTACTTTGACGACGCCCGATGGATGAGCGGAGGCACGAGGCGGAACTGCCGTGATAGATGGAGCGGACGCTCGACGTGCGGCTGGGCTGTATTCTCCTTGTAGAAAGCGTCCACGACTATCTCGGAACTCTTTTCTATCGGGGCGGCTTGATCTTGCCATACTCGTACCTCCTTGTTACAAAACGGGACATGTATTCTTGCAGCTAGAACCATTCTGAACACTCTCGTCTTATAAAAGTAAACGAAGCTTTACAGGCAAATTCTCGTCTTTCCGCCTCTGAACTGCCTTCTCCACTTCCCTCCTCTCCTCTCCCGCTCCCTATGTTCTCCTCCTCCCTCAGGACACTGTGGATTTTTCCACAGTGTTTGAAAAAAATTCCAGTATAGCCGCTTGCTTTCAGCGCTATTTGTCTTCATTTCTTCGACAATACGCTCGATTCAAGGGAATTTACTCCTCTATATCCCTACACCTCTATATTGGCACATATCTTGCAGTGTATGTAGGCAGGGGGATGTGCCTGAAAAATTCTCAGGCATGATGTCATAGAGCGAACTCTATCTCATCACTCTGATGAGAGTTGAAGGAGAACTACCTCTGGCATCACTCTTCTCCGGTTACCAATTGTGGAATGGGATTTGAGGTATAAGGAGTTGGTATATGGTAGCCATAACCAGGCAAGCACAGATTGGAACGTTCGCAGATGCAGGGATGCACCCGTATGCATCAACTGGTCTTTGTCGCACTCAGTCACTTACGACGAGGCGCACAACGACACAGACTCAACCTACAGCCATTGGCGACGGTGAGGAAAAATACTCACGTGGAACGAGCCAGGAAGATTTTACTAGGCGGCAGGCGCTTGCCCATGATGCAGATCGTGCCGCGTTCACTAGAAGAAATCAAAAGGGCTCTCCACGACGTAATAAAAGCACTACAACGCGTACAGGCTTTCGTTATGAAGAGGATGATTACTTAGATGAAGAGGAAGAGGAGGAAGATCTAGATGAAGTCGAGAACGCTATTCGGCAGTATCTAGCCGAGATTGGCAAGTTTCCACTCTTGACGGCAGAGAAGGAGATACAACTGGCACGTAGGATTGTAGCGGGAGATATGGACGCGCAGCAATGCCTGATCGAAGCGAACCTGCGTCTCGTTGTCAGTATCGCCAAGCGCTACAACAACCACGGCGTCTCTTTGTTAGACCTTATTCAAGAAGGGAATCTAGGCTTGATCCGTGCTGCACAGAAGTTCGATCCCGCGCGTGGCTTTCGCTTTAGTACCTACGCGACATGGTGGATACGCCAGGCTATTAGTAGGGCCGTTGCAGAGCATACACGCACGATTCACATTCCAGTGCACGTAGTTGAGCTCATCTATAAAATGAAGCGTACCACTCGACAGCTTTATCAGGAACTGGGACGTGATCCATTTCCTGAAGAGATTGCGAGCATGATCCATTTGACGAAGGAACGTGTGGTGGAACTACAGAGCATGGCCGAAGCGCCAGTCTCTCTCGATGCTCCTCTGCTCGACGAGGAACAGTATCACCTGGCGGACACAATCGAGGATACTCATGCGACTGCTCCCGTCGATGCCGTAACGCATCAGGTCCTGCGTGATCAAATCTCGCACGCGCTTGAGACGTTGAGCCAGCGGGAACGCCAGGTTATCGAACTACGCTATGGGCTCCACGACGGCTATTGTCACACGCTCGAAGAGTTGAGCGTCTACTTCAAGTTAACACGCGAACGCATTCGCCAGATTGAGGTGAAGGCTCTTCGTACTCTTCGTCAACCAGTTCAGGTCCATCTACTCGGCGATTTGGCTTAGTGACCTTCAGGAGGTCTACCGGACACATCAAGCACAGCTTTTCTAGTTGTGCTTGATACATGAGTTCTGCTCATCATCTCTCGATAGAAGATACTATCCTTCCATCAGGCTCATCAATTGAGTATTCAGAATGGGGTTTTTTATGCTAGCACGCGTTTACGGCTTTAACTGGGATGTCTATACAGACACGATTATGCCTGCTTTTACCCGCTGGCTTGTGCACGAAGACGAGCAAATGATCCATCAGCTCTACGAACAAACTCGCTGCGCCGGCGAGGAACAGTTTACGCCCGCTCTCATGCAATCTATACGCACATGGCCGCGCGCACAGGCATTTGTGCAGCAGCTGCCACAAAGTTCCTACACTCAGCGCGAGTATCAGCTTCTCTGCGATCCAGAGTCTTTCACTGCTATGAGCGATATTTATGTTCATCATCATCCACCTCGACTCTATCGACAGTCAAATGCACTACGCGTGATTTGGGGAGCGCTCATCGAGCATCATTGTCTGTGCTGTTTCACGCTACCTGATCTCGATGATACATCGGCGATCTTTGAAGGGCAAGAGATGTCTCTGATGGCAAATGGTGCTGTTCTCGGTCATCATCCTGCTACAATCCATCTACGCGGTTGGCTCGCGACGATCTCGGTTCGCGCAATGGCCCTCTTTGAGTTCCTGGCATGTGGACGCCGCTGCATGCCTTTTGGCTATCGATCGGGCGAACCCTATGAAGATTCCGTTGGCTATCTCACGCCACTTGAAGTTTTACGTCTGGCAACATGCCTCCGTCATTCAGAAGCGCCCGAACCCCTTTCTGCCGAACGGGACTATACGCATTTCCGCCTGATACAAGATAGGCGCATTACAGATCCTCGCCTGCTCGATGAAGTCTTACCTGCTCACGCGGGTCCTTTTCTAGAGATTGTGCGTCTAGCCGCTCAATCTAGTATTGGGCTGCTCTGTCGCGTAGAATAAGAGGAGAGGAGAATATACGGATGTAGTGAATTTGAATTCTATCTCTAATATCCATAAAGCTATCCACTGCCTCAATTGACATTTGATGCAAAATACCGTAGGATTGTTTTAAGTTGTATTCTCATCAGTACATAAAGTGAAGGAGAAATTCAATGCTTACACGTCCAGAAAGAAAGAACCGGCGCTGGTTCTTGCTTCTGCTCATCATTCCTTTCATCGTTCTGCTCTGGCCTCCTTTCTACAGCTTTCGAGAACCGACCTTCATTGGAATCCCTTTTTTCTACTGGTTTCAGATGCTTTGGATCATCATTACGTCCATTATTACAGCCGTTGTATACTTTTTAGGTATATAAGTACCTTTCTATGCATCGCTGAGTAGAAACGGCCTGGGCGTTTACTACGTCCTTATCATCTATCTAAGGAAGGAAGAGTGCGTCAATGCAAGCAGACGCTATTGCAGTTTTTATTTTCTTTTTTCTGCTGGTGACGGTTCTTGGCTTCGTTGCTGCGCGCTGGCGGCGTGGCGACCTTAATCTCTTGAATGAGTGGGGCTTGGCGGGTCGGCGCTTTGGCACGGTGATTACCTGGTTCTTGCTTGGAGGCGATCTCTACACTGCTTATACATTCATCGCTATCCCTGCAGCTATGTATGGAGTAGGTGCGGTGACTGGCTTCTACGCGGTCCCTTACACTGTCCTTGTCTATCCTCTAGTCTTCGTCTTGATGCCCAAGTTCTGGTCCGTTTGTAAGCAGCGGGGCTACGTTACGGCTTCGGATTTTGTGCGCGATCGCTTTGGAAGTAGAGAATTGGCGCTGGCGATTGCCTTCACTGGTATTCTTGCTACGATGCCCTACATTGCTCTCCAGATGTACGGTATTCAGGTCTCTCTCGCCGCACTGCACATCCCCCTGACAGTATCTATCCTGGGCCTCAACGTCGATCTGCCATTATTGATCGCTTTTGTTATCCTGGCGGCGTATACCTACACAAGTGGATTGCGCGCTCCCGCGATGATTGCCCTGGTGAAGGATGTGATGATCTTTATCGTACTCTTTGCGATTATTATTATCATTCCTGCACAGGTCGGCGGCTTCGGCCCTATCTTCGCGGCTGCTCATCAAAAGGCGCTTGCCAATCCAAAGCTGTTCACTGACCTTCCTGCACCCAGTCAATACCTGGCATACTCGACGTTGGCGCTTGGCTCTGCCCTCGCCCTTTTCCTGTATCCACACTCCCTGACTGGAGTTTTGGCTAGTAATAGTCAGAGAGTCGTGAAGCGCAATACTGCTCTTCTGCCCATCTATTCTTTGATGCTTGCACTCTTGACACTTACTGGCTACATGGCGATTCAGGCAAAGGTAAAGCTCATTCCAGGCTTTGGCAATAATAGCTCTGTTCCTGCGCTTATCAATGCAGTCTTCCCATCCTGGTTTGCGGGTTTTACGTTTGCTGCGCTGGCTATCGGGGCGCTGGTGCCCGCTGCTGTGATGTCTATTGCAGCTGCAAATCTTTTCACGCGCAATATCTATAAAGAGTATATCAAGCGCAATGCTTCGGATCGCGAGGAGTCTCAGGTGGCGAAAATCACTTCACTCGTGGTGAAATTTGGTGCCTTGCTCTTCATCGTGTATGTGAATCCAGCTCAGGTGGTCTACTTCCAGCTTCTTGGTGGTATCTGGATTCTTCAGACTCTACCCTCTGTTTTCTTGGGTCTCTACACCCGCTGGTTCAATCGCTGGGCCTTGCTGATTGGCTGGCTGGTGGCAATGATCTACGGTACAGTGCAGTTTATCGCTGCAGGCAACAAGCCTACCGCTGCCGTGCCGGGTATTGGAGTAGCCTACATTGCGGTTGTAGCCCTGGTCATCAATCTCGTTCTCTCAGGCGTTCTGACACCGATCTTCGAAGCTGTTGGCGCGAGGCGCGGCAATGATGTTACGTCTCCTTCAGACTACGAGGAAGAACTTGCTCCTGTTGAGCCTGTGGAAGCCGGACGTGAGGCGCTGGGCTAAGCGTTAATCTCCTGTATTGAGAAAAAGGGATAGCATTGTGTGCCATCCCTTTTTGTATGGAAGAATATTCCTCCTTATGAAACAGTCCATCCAGGACACACCTCAACAACAGGTGTGAATTTAGTGTAAGACTCCCAGCTACCCAGATGGAAACCATAGACAACCTGGCTCGTTGTGGTGGTGTGGACATCATCTATGCTAACTGGTATTTTGTAGTGGCCCTTGTAGATTCCGTTAACCCAAACATATACTCCTGGAGCTGCGATCTCTCCCACTCCATCCCATCTTATCGTTACAACTTCTCCACTATTTGCTACCAGGTATACGTTTTGTCAGTATGGGAGTATATGATCGAAATAATTTGAGCAAGTTCCATAGGTGCCGAGCGCTTGCCCACCAGGATAGGCGTAGGAGTTATCTGCCTGCGGCAGATGCTGTAAGGTCTGATTGGCGCTGTCAATGGCGCGATTTGCTCCCTGAATTCCTGGATCGTTGGCCGGGTCGTTATCCGCATGGACCCTGCCTGCACTGAGCACAAGTAGCAAAATAGCCTGCATCCCTAGAAAAAAGAGGATACGTTTCAATCGTGCCATGATTCGGCTCTTCCTTTCGTCTCTCTATGTCTTCTTCTGAAATAAAAAATGCTGCTTGTGCACCTTATATGAAGAAGAGCAAGCAGCACCTCTCTGGGCGCTTTCACTCTCTGGACGTTCCAGGAGTACGCACTCCCTTTCCATTGCATCAGATGATATGATCTACTATCGCCTTCTATTGAGTGATGTCTATATTATACTTGTACCCTGCCCTAAAAAACATATCATGTATATATCAGAATGGAATGTATACGACTTGATAAGATGGCTGTACTCTCACCTGGTTACTTGCATCCCTATGCTACGATTATTGAGAAACGCTTGATATGAAGCTGATAGGAAAGGGATATGCTATGGATATTGATGATGAAAGTTTGAGAGATACTATTGAGACAGGGAGCGACGAGCTTCTGTCGGATGATAGCCTGCGCTTGCCGGATGATGCTAATGCTCTTGTCCGCCTGCATGCGATGCGCGCATGGCTGAAGCGCCGACAAAAAGAGTCCACACTTGAGATGGGTGAGGCGGCGCTGGCATTGCAGCAGTTGCAGTATGAGGATAGCGAGGCTCCCCGCATGCGCCGCCGCGAGCGCGAAGAACTCCTGCAGCGCGTACAGCAAGTACAAGACTCGTTACAGCGAGCACAAGCACATCTAAACGCTTATGAAGAGGCAGAGGCAATGCTGGAAGATTGTGTGAATCATCTTACTGTCGGAGAACGCTTGCTCGTTGAGTACTATCTGATCCTTGAAGATACTGTTCAGACATCTATTGAGGAAGATCAAGAGAGTGCCTCTTCTCCACGTATTGAAGCACTCCTTGATGTACTGCAGCGTGTTGAGCGCATCGGCTCACCACAGGATGATTAAGAGCCTGGATTCACTGGAAATTGCACACCGTTAAATTGTATTTTTAGTGTTGCCAGGCTCACCTGCTCAGTCACTGGAAAATCAGCAAAACCGCTCTGCCCTTGACCCGGAAGCTCTGCGGCCTTCACTGATAAGAGCTTTGGACCGATTTTAGCGCCGTTTGGCAGGACCAGATACACCAGTGATGCATACTCTATTCCTATACTACTCTGATTGTTGTTCTTTGTGTCCATAAAGACACGTACAGTATATTTTCCAACATTTCCGACACTTTTTCGATCGTCGGAAAACTTTTTAGCCAGCATGACCTGCCCGAAGGCGACATGCACTCCCTGGTAGTCAATAGCCCGGTTGACATTCGCCTTCTCAAGCAGACTTGTCACCTGTACCGTTGGTGTGGGATCGTTTCCAAATAAAGTATCATGCTCCGCCTCTCTTGGTCCCGAAATGATTATAGAGAGTGCAGCGAGGACGATAACAGTTATGCCTATAATAGTGCCCGTCCTGGGCGAAAACAAACGACGCTTCTTTGTAACCTGTTCCATAATTTCTCTCAGCTTCCAGTTCTAGTCCTTATTACTTATCCATATTATAGCAAACATGGTACATATTTCTTGCTCATACACATGCCTTCGGCATGCAAATATCTTAAGAACATAAACTACCTGCATTTCATCTTTTCAATCCTTTTTGTGCTTTGCACAAAAAGGATTGAAAAGATGAAATGCAGGTAGTTTATGTTCTTTTGTGTTCTTAAGAGAGAACTAATTAAGCTGACGCTAAAAAGTTTTGCGCGCCAAACGTGCCGCCCAGTACATCTTTGGAGGAGGCTCCCATCCAACGATCCAGGACAGTCGCGTAGACCGAACGGAAGTCGATGGTGTACTTCAGGTTGCCATTATTGTCCAGGCTATTAAGTATGGGAGGTTCGCCGTAGATGCCTTTGTTCACAGCATTCCCCAGCACGAACATTGGAGCAGCAGTTCCATGATCGGTTCCCAGGCTACCGTTCTCATCCACTCGCCGTCCAAACTCAGACCAGGTCATAACAACGACGTTATCGGCCTTGCCGTGCTTTGTCAGATCGGTGTAGAAGGCTGAGAGTCCATCGGCGAGCGTTTTCATCAGTGTGGCATGCGTGGCTTGCTGGTTGGCATGTGTATCAAATCCGCCCAGGGTGACGTAGCCTACCCGCAACCCCAATCCTTGTACAATCGCCTCTGCTAATACTTGCAGACCTGCGGCAAAAGGATTCTTCGGATAGGGAATGGCGGCATGATAGGCAGTACTGGCCTGCTGAAGCTGGTGGCTTCCTTCCTGTGCTCCCAGTGCCGTCGTATCCAGTAGTGCGGCATATGGAGAGGATTTCGGATAGGTATTGTACAGTTTCATCAATGCCTGCACACGCGCATTGCCACCATCATGCTCAGTCGGGTCAGGAGCGATGCGGTACGTCTGAGTGCTCGATAAGCTGGGTACGGGCGTCGAGATCGAGGAGAGGGCCTGGGCGGTCTGCACACCGATATTCATAGCTTGAAATGGATGTCCATCCTTATCAACCAGACCGGAAACTAGTTTGCCCAGCCAGCCATCGGTCCCAGTTCCATTGAGATCGAGTGTCTGCCATATATCCATTGCCTGGAAGTGCGAGAGGCTCTGGTTGGGATAACCGACTCCTTCGACGATGGCCATATGGCCCTGGTCCCAGAAACTTTTGAGTGAGGCGAGATTGGGATGTAAGCCTAAACGCCCATCCAGTTGTAACACCTGGTTTTCTGCGATGCCGATCGTGGGGCGCAACTTGCGATAGGTTGGGTCGGTATAGGGCACAACGGTGTTCAGGCCGTCATTACCTCCGGCTAATTGGACGACGATTAGCGTATGGTCGCTTGCCGCAAATGAGGACCGTGCCCCATCCAGAGTTAATGTCTTTGCCGAGGCAACACCGCGACTGAAGATGGCAGGCATGACCATACCAGCCGATACGACCAACATGCCGTCCCTTATCATAGCTCTGCGAGAGAGTTTCATCTTTCTTCTCCTTTTAGTTAAGCTGGTACTCTGGCAATGCCGTCATCAGGTATACAGTACCACGCACTTTGCTGAGCGCATAGCTCTGGCCGTTCGTCAAGGTAATCTTTCCTTTGCCTGGCCTGGTATCTTGCGCTTTGAAGTAGTCTACAAGCTGAGCTTTGCGATCCGCCGCCAGATTTCCGTCCAAGAGGTAGGAGGCGAAGTAATCTACAAAATGCTCAGGTGTTTCTATATGGTTGGCACTCACAATGCCCTGAAAATCTATGGATTTGTATGCGCTGGTATTACTGCGGCCACCGTTCAAGAGCAGGTTGACGTAGTTGAGACGGGCCATCCAGGTTCCGCTGTTCAACCAAATCGCGCTGACTTTGTCGGCGGGCCAGCCGGCTACATTGGGTGGATCATACAATGTTTGACCCATGACAATTGTTTGATATGGCAGCTCTTTTCCGTCGCTGCTTACGTTGAGTGCGTGATAGGCTCCGGCAACAAATTCTGTAGGTGACTTTATCCGTGCACGATAAGCCTTCGCGGAGTTAAATTGCGGTGAGAGGAGCAGAGTCTTCATCACTTCGCCCATGTTGTGATTGCTCTTTACATAGGTATCGACCAATGGTTTGAGATCGTCGTTGCTGGGATTCTCGTACGCAAAAAAGGTGAAGAGTTTTTTGCAGATGAACCAGGGTGTGGCGGGATGATTAGCCAGGATGCGCACAATATCTTTGTAATCAAAGGCACCCTTCTGACCCAGGTATGTAATTTCTTTTCCACTATGATCTTTTGGATAATACTGGGCGACTGGCGTTTGCCCGGCTTTTATCCGCCCACGCACATGCCAGCCTGTTAGAGCTGCGGCCCCTTGATATACATCTTGCTGCGTATACTGACCAAGTCCCAGAGTGAAAAGTTCCATTAACTCACGAGCATAGTTTTCATTCGGAGCTTTCTTTGTGCTTTTGGTTAGGTCCAGGTAGAAGAGCATAGCCGGGTCGCTTGTGATGCCCAGCAGAATGTTGTCATAGCTATCAAAGGCGTGACTACGCAAGAAGTTATTCTGCGTGTTCATTAGTATGGGCTGGGCGCCAGTTTTACGATAGCTACTTGTCAATACTCCATGCCAGAAGAGTGTCATTTTCTCCAGCAGAGGGCGTTGTGTCCATGCCATGCGCAACAACCACCAGCGCTGCTGATCCTGGACTTTACTGAAATCCAGGTTAAGTGATTTGAGTCGGCTCTCCATAGCGTCATCTGGCACCTGCTGATAATTGATCAGGCGATCTACCGCGCCGTTATAGCCGAGTGCTGCATATGCGGCCAGTTCGTCTGGCCGGGCACCGAAGCCTGCGCGGCGCAATAGATGACCAATTTGTGCTGTCGAGGCCGGTGGTCCCTGATAGCCCAGACCTCCATGCTGCTCCCACTGCTCAAATGCAATGCCACCTGCGACTGCAACGGCTCCTGCGCCAAGCAATCCTGTAAAGAGTGCACGCCTTGATAGACCTTTATGCTGTTGTACGCTTGCTCCGACGACCGATGCACTTTGTGGGGCGTGCGTTTGCCCTTGCGCCTCTTTGTCTGGCTTCCACGGTTCTGTCGGTTGTTCATATATATCCATGCCAATGGCTCCTTTTTCTAGGACCAGTTATGAAAATTAGGAAGAAAAAGCTATCGTGTGATTAACTATAGGTATCTTTGACGGTACACTCTTCTCTGTGCTTACGAGTGTATTTTACCAAACAGAAATCAAGAAAAGATCAAGAGGATTTAAGGGTTTGCTCTTGCTTGATACAAGAACTAGATGTATAGTTAGCTCATTACATGCGGAGTGGATATATTGAATACAGCACAGGCTCAAACACAACAGAAACGAGATCTGGTTCTCTCAAGCGCGAAGCTTTCTCATTTTTTACCCTTCTTCATCCTGCTGGCAGCATTGGTTGCGTTTCTTTTGACCGCTGCAGTACTCCCTTTGTATGGTCTTGGGTTCTCCTCGGCACTTCTTCCGTCTGGCCTGCAACAATGGCTGCTGCTTCCAACCCAGTTCCTCTTTCCTCAATGGCAGCTGGCACCATCTCTTCTCGGTCTGCCGGGTAAGCCACCAGCCATCCCTCTTAGCTGGTATGAGACTGCACTGCTCCTGATTGCTTTCTCTTCAATGCTGGCGGTATATTTTGTGGCTCTGCGCGTTTTGCCCGAAGTCATCACAATGCGCTATCTTGTGCTATCAACGACTCTTCTTTGCATCGTCTGCGTCTGTATAACGATGGTGACATCGCAAGATATTTTTTCGTATATTATCTATGCGCGCATGGGTATCATCTATCACCTCAGCCCGGTTACGACGCTTCCATTGCAGATACGCCACGATCCCATCTATCCGTATATCTATTGGCGCGACCAGCCCTCTGCGTACGGCCCGACCTGGGTCATTATTACCAGTGCCCTTCAGTGGTTCACTGCGCTCTTTGATGCAGGCAGTATTGCCTATATGGTTCTGGCTTTGCGCCTGCTCGGTCTGCTGACACACCTGTGCTCAGTCTTCCTGGTCTGGTCCATCACTGGTTCCCTTCAGCGTTCGAATAAGACTATTTCTGCACAAAAGAGAATGCTGGCAACGCTTGCCTTTGCCTGGAATCCTTTACTGCTTTTTGAAGCTTGCACAAATGCACATAACGATACGATCCTCCTGCTCTTTTTGCTACTCTCTCTCTGGGTTTTGATCCGTGCTCCAGTCTTGGATAGGCGCACCGCTCTCTCTGTCGCTATCTTGCTTGCCGTGGCAACATGCTTGAAGGTAAATATCGCTTTGCTGTTCCCGGGCTACCTTCTTTTTTTATGGAATCAAGAGCGACGCGTTCAGATGGCTGCACTGGGGCTGGCTGTCTATGGCGCTACTGTGGTTGCTCTCTATCTGCCATTCTGGGAGAATGGAGCGATTTTCAATCTGGTCCATGTGAATCCGGGTACGTATCGGAATATTAATACTCCGGCTGAATTTCTGACACAGACTATTAATAGTTTTATCTATTTTCTTGGAGGTCCGAAACCGCAGGAGATTGGCTCTCCAGCCGAAAAGATCATTCATACAATCTGTCTAGTCGTTTTCTTGCTGCTTTACGCGCTTCTCTGTCTACGCACACTGTCGCCGCGCTATGGCTTGCAAACGCCGCTCCGACTTATTCGCTGGATGGTGTGTGCGTGGTTGCTCTATTGCGCCATTGGCTCTCCCTGGTTCTGGCCCTGGTATCTGGTGACTTTCTTTGGGCTTTTTGCACTCCTTGAGGCGGCCGATCCACTTATAAATCAGCGTATAAGTATTCTGAAGCCTGGATATCTTCCTCTGCTTGCCCGCCTCCTGGCTTTTAGCATGCTTGGACTCTACTGCTTCTATTCATGGGGACTTTATGCAACGATGTTACCCTGGCCACCAGCATTGCGCTGGGCTTATTTCCGTGGTCTATGGGCCTGGATTCTTCCCTTTCTGCTTCTCTTTTTGTATACTCGCATTCGTCCACAAAAGCAGCGCATTCTGCCTGCAACTGAAAAAGAAAATATATAGCCTCCTTTGTGTGTATAAAGAAGGCTATAAGAAACTTCGGATCTGTTTTGCTACTCCTACTCTTTAGTAGCTCCATCCGCCTGCTCATGTGCGTGATAAGAACTGCGCACAAATGGTCCGGATTCTACGTGCCGAAAGCCCATTTTCTTCCCTTCAGCTTTGAGGGCGGCGAACTCTTCCAGTGGCACATAACGTTGAATTGGGAGATGTTGAAACGAGGGACGCAGATACTGCCCAATGGTGAGAATGTCAATGTCATGTTCACGCATATCGTGCATGACTTCGAGGATCTCATCCCATTCCTCACCTAGCCCGAGCATGAAGCCTGATTTTGTACGGGCGTCAGGGTTCATCTCTTTAGCCCATTTGAGTACTTGTAACGAGCGCTTGTAGATTGCCTGTGGGCGAACGCGTTTGTAGAGCCGGGGAACGGTCTCGACGTTGTGATTGAATATTTCAGGTCTGGCATCGATGACGACTTTTAGTGCATCATACGATCCCTTGAAGTCTGGTGTAAGGACTTCGACTTTGCAGTCGGGATTCATGCGCCGTATCCAGCGAATGGTGGCGGCAAAGACGCCTGCGCCTCCGTCTTTGAGTTCATCTCGGTTGACAGATGTGACGACAGCATGCTTCAGACCCATCTGCTGCGCGGCCTCAGCTACTCTCCTGGGCTCTTCCCAATCTAATTCCGAAGGGCGTCCAGTCTCTACAGCACAGAATCCACAACTACGCGTGCAGACGCGGCCCAGTATCATAAATGTCGCGGTCTTGTGACCCCAACATTCGCCGATGTTTGGACAACGCGCTTCTTCACACACTGTATGCAGCGCCTGACCACGTATCAATTGCTTCAGTTCCTTGTAGTTCTCTCCCTTCGGGGCACGCACATGCAGCCATTCTGGGCGACGCTCTGGAATAATAGTTGTCATGGAATTTTCCCTTGCTCTAAAGCTAAAATAGTGAAGCCACTTTCCTTTACTTCTTAATATATACAAGAAAACTGCTATCTTTTTAGTAAATGTCGATCTCTCGTCCGTAACTCTGTAGCTTGCTCCGCACAGCTTGTAAGAAGCCACCCGCGCCCGCACCATCCAGTATTCTGTGATCGAAAGAGAGAGAGACATACATCATGGAACGCACTGCAATGGCATCATCTTCAATCACAACTGGACGCTTGACGACGGCATCCATGCTGAGAATACCTGCGTGTGGTTGGTTGATGATTGGCATCGATATAATTGTACCAAATACACCCGGATTGTTGACAACAAACGTACTGTTCTGCATGTCCTGGATGGTCAGTTTCCTGGCTCGCGCGCGCTGTGCGATGGCGTTTACTTGTCTAGCTAAACCGGCTACTGTGTACTGATCAGCATCATAAATAGTTGGCACTACCAGACCATCGTCGGTTGCGACTGCCATGCCCAGGTTGATGCGCTTCTTGATGATAATCTTGTTGTCTGTCGTCCATGTTGAGTTGAGGATGGGAAATTGACGTATACCTTCACACACTGCTTTCATGACGAAGGGAACGTAGCTGATTCCATAGCCCTCACGCCGCTTGAACTCTTCTTTCTGTTGCGCCAGCCACTTTGTGATGTTGGTCATGTCAACCTCAACGACTGTGGTGGCGTGCGGCGATGTGCGTTTGCTGCGCACCATATGTTCAGCGATGGCCAGGCGCATCCTGCTGGGCGTTACCAGCTCTTCGTCTGGTCCCGCGATGCTGCTTGAGACAATCTCAGGCTCTACGGAAGGCCGTATAGTCGATGCTGGAATAGTCGGAGCGCTCTGCCGCTGCTCGACATACGCTAAGATATCTTCTTTTCGGACGCGTCCTCCGGCTCCTGTACCCACGATTTCACTTAAGTTGATGCTGTGCTCATGTGCTAAGCGGCGTGCTAGTGGCGAGATACGCTGGCGCTCTTCCTCTTCAGTCCCGGCTCCATTTTCTGATGCTCCAGCAGATCCATTCGGATTTGTTGCAACACCCACCACTTCTTCAGGAGTGAGCACCTGGGTTGCGGCCTGGGCGACATCTCGTACTGGTGCCGCATCTGGTCCTGGTGCTGGTTGCACATCAGCCGAGAGAGGGGCGGCAGCGACATCTACGCTCTCTTCAATCATTGCGATATCGATGCCAACTGGCACCGTTTGATCGACACTCACCAGTATCTTTGCGAGACGGCCCGCAGCGGGCGATGGAAGTTCGGCGTTGATTTTGTCTGTAATGATCTCTGCCAGGGCCTCGTCCTTCTCAACCAGATCGCCCTCATTTTTTAACCACGCTCCGATTGTTCCCTCCGCAACCGTTTCACCTAAGCGTGGCATCTTTACCGACGTTGGCATAGACCTGCTTCCTCCTATTTTCCGTTCTTAAACTGCGATGAAATAGCCTGGCACAACCTCTCTTGCTCTTCTCAACGCCTCTTAATATGCTGCTAAGATTCTGGCGGCCGAGAGAATTTTTTCAGCATTCGGCACGTAGGGAGCTTTGGCGGGCGGTGTGTATGGAAATGGAAGAGAAGAGGTTGCTACCTGCGCGATCGGCCCATCCAGATATTCAAACAGATCTTCTGCTACGAGAGCCGATAGTTCCGCCCCTATCCCTTCCGTCAGGATATCTTCGTGCACGATCAACACTTTGTTCGTTCGCTTGACCGATTCGATGATCGCGTCTCGATCCAGTGGTGAGAGCGAACGAAGATCCAACACCTCAACCTCCAGATCATCATCCTCTTCCAGAACCTGTGCTGCCCTCAGACACTGATGGACCATCGCCCCATAGGTCAAGATTGTCATATCCTCGCCCTCACGGCGGATGATTGCCTTCCCCAGCGGCACTATATAGTCTTCTAAAGGCAATTCCTCGCGCAACTCTGGCATTCGATACAGATGTTTGTGTTCCAGGTAGAGAACCGGATTATCGTCGCGCACAGCCGCTTTTAACATACCTTTGGCATCATATGTAGTAGACGGTGTCACCACTTTTATGCCCGACATTTGAAAAGATGACGCATCTTGACCAGCAGGGCGTACGTTCCCACCTGAGAGGCCGCGTACGACTATAGGAAATGGGGCACCGACCCGCCAGTGCATCCTGGTGGCCATATCAATGAGCTGATCAAATCCACAAGTGATGAAGTCTATGAAGCGCATCTCAGCTATTGGCCGCATGCCCATGAGTGCCGCACCTACTGCCGAGCCTATGATGGCAGCCTCCGTCATAGGTATGTTGACGACGCGCTCAGAACCGAATTCTTCAAACGCGTTCCTTTTGAAGGCACCTCCGTACGTGTCAGAATCCTCTCCAATGAGAAATACAGCCTCGTCACGCAACATCTCTTCTCTCATGGCCTGACTTATCGCGTCCAGGTAGGTTATCTTCTTTTCGCTCATTTGCTTTTAATCTCAGCCTTCGCCATTATAGAGTACACGTTCATTCATGCTAACATGCTGAAAGAAATACTGTCAAGTTTCCTCTACTTTGCCTCTTTCGTGCTGGTAGTGCAGTGCGACCCGTCTCCCTCCAGCGCTCTCTTCTTTGTTGAGAGATTCTCCGTCTCTGATCACCTGCCGTAGTTGCTGAATGCTATGTCGATAAGCAGCCTCTGTCTGACTATACTCCAGCTTTTCATCCATGCTTGCATGCCACTTCCGAAATGCCAGCTTGATCTCGGCCTGATACAATCTTCTTATTTGCATCCACTGCCTCCAATTCCCTTGCAAAAGGATATGACGCTCAATCTTCCTGCGTAGAAATGAGTGCTGTAAAAGCGCATATTCATCCACTGTGACGATACCGCTACTAACTTCTTCTGCCAGAAATTCGCGTATGATGGATGCTTCGTGCGCAAGGGATTTGACGAGGCAATACACAATGACCATTTGCGCGATGAATGATGGGACGTAATTTCCTACGCTTACAATAAGCGCGCTTGTGAGGACATTGGTATTTGTGGGGTAGTTCACGACGAGCGCTGTGGCAAAAAAGTTGACAAAATCAAAGACTGAATGTAGGCCTACGGCTACGATATATCCTCCCAATGGAATAGCAATCTGCTGCCACTTCACTCTGGTATGACGGATATATCCCAGGGCGGCTCCAAAGCAGGCAGTGAAGGTTGAATGACTGAGCCAGCCCAGCACAACTCTTCCTATAAGCAGGACTAACAACGACTTTGGATGCGTTGAGAAGTAGCTAAAGTTTTCAACCATAGCAAAGCCTGCTCCGATCAGTGCGCCATAGATGATACCGTCGGTGACGTTGTCAAACTCGTCGCGCAGGACGAAGAAGAGGAGCAATAGCCCTAACCCTTTCACGGTCTCCTCCGTGATGCCCGCATTTAAACCGGCAAAGATGGCATGGACAATATCGTCGGGACGCGGACCTAGAATGATAGGCCGTAGTGAGTCCACATACTGCTCTATCAGGAACGTTGGGGGTATGGCGATGATCGCTCCCCACAAAAATGCTGCCAGGCGTAGAAACCAGGGCTCACGCTCAAAACGATCCATAAAGTTGACTAGCAGGTTGATTCCAAGTGCAGGGATAATTGGAATGGTCAGGATGGCGAGAATGCTGAGTGTGCTCCCTTGTACAAGCGTAGAGATTCCAAGTACGTTGTTTAAAATAAGGATGACTAGCGCGCTCACCAGTAAAATGAGCACGCCAACGCCGCCGACAACGCGGCGTGTGCGCAGTTGAGAACGCCGGAATAGTACCGATTGTAGCGTCGTTCCAAATTTGAAGAGTCTCTCTTCTTCCGCCTTCCACTCCTGGGCTGGATGAAAATCCATAATGTGCTGAATAAGCTTACCATTTTCATCAAGTGCTGAAGTTCCATTCTGTTTTGGAGCAACCAGTTGTAGAACAGTATTGCCCAGCACCAGAAAATCTTGCGGCTGCACAGCTCCATCGCCGCCACTAGATACAGCACACTCATTGATGAAGAGCGTATTTTGTCCGGCTACATTATAGATACGCCATCCATGCTCATCATACACCAGCCGCGCATGTAGCCTCGACACTGTCGGGTCCAGCAAAATAAGGTCGCTGTTCAGTGCTCGCCCAATCGTTGTCTCTTTGCGCGTAAGTAGATGGACCAGGCGCTCCTCCGGCAGACTGCCTACGAGATCTTTCTCCTGGCGTTTCGTCGTCCGGGTCGGCGGACGCATATGTACTATCCGTAGTACACCATAATTTTGACTCGCACTCATGAGCTTTCCTGACGTTCAGGGCAATCATGCCACTGTCGTTTCTATCTCTTTCTTAATAATGTACACTATCCGATGCACGAATGTACACATCACTCTATATTGGCACATTCAATCCTGACAATGTTATGCTTTTCTTTCTCTCCGCCTTTCATAAAGTGGCCGCCTGCGTTCTCTTTGAAAGAAGTAGACAAGGATGATAACGGGAAACCCACCGCAAACTACGGGGTTTTAATCCCTGGTAGATAGGCGGGGGTTTTCTCTGGCTTTAGCTCTTGCTTTTTTTGGGGCTTGACAGATGTCGAGATGAATGTATAGTACCAACTATGGAAACGCACAGACGAGCAAACCCGAATACCAGCGAGATGAGCACCGGGTACACCTTATTGTGTATCATCTCACCTGGTGCCCGAAACGGCGTAAGGCTATTCTCGTGGGCAGGCTTAAAGAACGTTTAGAGCACCTTCTTGGCGAGAAGTGCCAGGAAAAGGGGTGAGATATTCTCACACTGACAATTCAGCCCGATCACCTGCACCTCTTTGTGCGGGTATGGCCCTCCGATAGTGCTGCCGAAGTGGTGAAGGAATTGAAGGGCTTTACCTCCTTCCATCTGCGCAAAGAGTTCCAATCGATCTTGAGTAAGCTGCCTTCAACCTGGACCAGTTCCTATTTTTGCCCGTTGCCACGCGCCTATCATCCGCTATGCACGAGGGCAACCAGAAGAAGGCTATACCATAGGTGCGCCCCTGGTCTTGTGTCCAAACTGTCAGATGCGGGGTCATGCAGACAGGAATGCAAGCATAGTCGTTGGTCAGCGGCTCATATCTCGTTATCAGGAAAAGCCTCAAGCTTCTCTGCCACGTGTAGAGAGGGTCTCGAAAGAGACAGGTGTTTCTCGCTCCCAGGATGCCAAAAGCCGAAAGCAACCATCTAGTGCAAAGGAAAGGCGCGGAGAAGGAAACGGGCATGGCCCCGCCTCACAGGAGGGAACGCTCTGGATGGAAGAGTGCCCTCCCTCTTTGCCTACGCAACTACGGTTGTTCAACGAGTAGTCTCTACGAGGCATATACTCAGACAACCGACTACAGAGGTGAGGAAGAAGCTGCGGGGTTTTAACCCCTGCGGAGTGTCACAGGATAGTAGACAAGGTTTCTCTCGACAACCTGTTATGTTTTCGTGGATTATATATGCAAATAGAAAGACGTTCGGTGGACTCCTGGACTCTGCACATTTTGGAGCAGAGTTCTCATTACTTTGAGCAGCAGAATATTCAGGCTTATCTTGTAGGAGGCTCTGTTCGCAACCTCTTGCTTGAGGTCCCAAGTGTTGATTGGGATATTGTGGTTGCTGGCGATGTTCCTGCATTGGCTCGTCGGCTAGCTAATACGCTGGGTGGCTTCTATGCCTATCTTCATGAAAAAGCGTCTCGCGTCGTGGTAAAAAAGGACCAGCAAGAGGTCATCTTTGATCTTGCGCCACAGCAAGGGGACAGTATAGAGGCCGATCTACATACACGCGACTTTACTCTCAATGCCATTGCTCTCGCCCTTCCCAACCTTGTTCACCATCTTGTTCATCAGGCACCGCTCTCCTTCCTCGATCCCTTGCACGGCGTGAATGATCTTGCGCAGCGCAAACTAAAAGTAGTGGCAGACAATGTCTTTCAAAACGATCCCTTACGACTGCTGCGTGCTGTTCGCTTCATGATGCGCTATCAACTTACACTCGAAGAGCAGACCGAATCTCTGCTTACACGTGATGCTCATCTCTTACTACAGGCCACTTCCGAACGTATTCATGATGAGCTCTACGCTATTTTAGAGCCTGTTGGAGCTGTAGATCGTCTGCATTTTATGGATGCTCATCAGCTCTTTACCGTCCTTTTTCCAGAGTTTATTCCGGCACGTGGTATGCAGCAGCCGGACCTTCACCATTGGGATGTCCTGGAGCATTCTATTGAGACGATAGCTGCGCTGGAAAATCTCGCCGCTTTCTTCCTACAACCGAGAGCAGAGCCTACTTTCGTCTCAACGCCAGAAGCACAGGAAAACCTTCAAGAGATCAAAGTATTGCTTTTGGAGGCTGAGCGGCAGGGCATCTTTCAGCTTGACGTGCTTGCTTCGCCTACGCTCAAACTGGCTGCACTTCTACACGATATCGGCAAACCCGTGACGTATGCTCTGAATGATGCGGGGAATATTACGTTCTATCATCATCCACAGGCTGGTGTGCCACTCGCGCAGCAGATTACCAGGCGCTTGAATATGAAGACACAAGACCGCCGCCTGGTGCAGCAAGTAGTCGCGAATCATATGCGTCCAGGCCAATTGAGCCACGATGAGATTACGGAGCGCGCCATCCGCCGCTATTTTGTGGATCTAGGGCCAATAGGCGTTCATGTGGGCTTGATCTCGTTGGCCGACCATCTGGCTATGCGTGGACCAGATGTGTTAACTGATCATTGGAATCGACATCTGGCAACCGTTCGCCTCTTGCTCACGCGCTACATTCGAGAACGCGACCGCATCCTGCCTCCCCGCTTGATTCAGGGCGAGGAACTTATGTATCGTCTTTCATTGCAACCCGGCCCGCTCATTGGACGCCTGCTCGCTGCGATTGCAGATGCTCAGGCCGAAGGTCGCATTCGCTCGAAAGCCGAAGCCTTTTGGCTGGCTGAAGAGATATTGAATGAAAACTCGTAAGACAGGTAAAAGTTTCTCCTTGTCTGGAACATTTATCCCACGAACAGAGTTGACAACACTCACGCTATGACGTACCATGACAGGGGCTAAACATGGAAATGTCGTGTTCGCCCTCACTTGCTAATTCTGGGAGAAGAGTAGTGAAGACGATAGCGATATTTTACCAGGGACGCAAGCAAGACACGTCCAAGTTTGCGAATGAGCTTTCAGCCACGCTACAACAGCAAGGTCATGATGTCCGTTCTGTGGATTTGCGTGACGAGGGCCAGGCGTGTGATCCTTCTTTTGAGGGCTGTGATCTGGTGCTTGTCCTGGGCGGCGATGGCACAATTGTTCATGCCGCGCGTCTCTGCGCTTGCCTCGGCATTCCTTTAGTTGGTATCAACTTCGGCCGTGTCGGTTTTCTGACTGAGATTGAACCGGATGAGGTTTCTAGCAATTTGAGCCACTATCTCAACGGCGATTCTTCGGTCCGGGTTGATGAACGTATTATGCTGCGCGCTGTCCTTGAACAGGATGGGAAGAGCGAGGAGTTCCTGGCTTTGAACGATGTGGTGATCGCTCGCGGGATGTGGCCACGTGGAGTGCAGGTGCGGGTCTGGATTGACGACTACTATTACAATACAACCTACGCCGACGGGATGATTATTTCAACGGCAACCGGTTCAACGGCGTATAGTATGGCTGTCGGTGGCCCTTTGCTCCATCCACAGGTTCAAAGTACTGTTCTGACTCCTATCGCAGCTCATCTTGCTTCCGATCGCTCTTTGATCATTCCACCAGAAGCCACTATTAAGATGCAGATATTTACCAATGCTCAGAATGGCGTCCTTTCGGCTGATGGTCAGATCAATCGCGAGGTGAAAGATGGAGCAATCGTTACTGTTCATAAAAGTCCTTACGTGACTCGGTTCCTTAGACGTAGACCGCCTACGTACTTTTATCAGATTATTAATGCGAAGTTGAGAAACGATAGCCCACCCACTACTGAAACAAATCATGCTAATTGAGTTAACAATCAAAGATTTCGCAATCATTGAACGCCTGCAACTGCACCTGAATCGGTCTTTTAATGTCTTCACAGGTGAGACGGGCGCAGGTAAGTCAATTATAATCGATGCGGTAAATGCTCTGCTAGGGGGCAAGATCGGCGCAGAGTTTGTGCGCGCTGGCAGCTCGCGCGCGACGGTTGAGGGCGTCTTCTCTGTGGATGCTCTCCCTCCCTTTAGCGATAGCTGGCTTCCCCTCGATACTCCGGCAGAAGAAGATGAGGATGCCCCCTCTTCTCTCATTGATATCTTTGATCGCGCTGAACAACCAGAGACGAGCCATAGTGACACCAGCAGCGCCGATGCAAAGATCGCTCTCGCTACCCTGCTCTATGAGTACGATATTACGCTGGAAGATGGTCAACTCATTTTGACACGTGATATCATGCCATCAGGACGCACAGTGGCACGCATCAACGGCCGCGCCATCTCTTTGCATGTCCTTCAGCAGGTTGCGAGCTGGCTCGTGGATATTCACGGTCAGAGTGAAAATATTAGTTTACTACGTCCAGATCAGCATATTAACTTCCTCGATCGCTACGCGGAGACAATTCCTCTGCGTGAACAGTTGGGAGCAAAAGTGGCTGAGTGGCGCACCGCTCATAAGACGTTGCACTCTCTCCAGCAGAACATTCGTGAGCAGGAGCGTCGCGCCGAGTTCTTACGCTTCGAAATCGAGGAGATTGAGAAGGCGGAGCTCCATGCAGGCGAGGTTGAGGAGTTAGAGGAGGAGCGCAAGATTCTGAGTAATGCTGAACGCTTGCGCGAGCTCTGCTCTCTGATTCACGGCTCCATTCAGGGTTCGGACCTGAGTGGCGACGACTTTAAGCCCGCCCTCGATCAACTTCGCGTCGCCCAGCGCAGCCTGAGCGAGCTCGTACGCCTCGATAAGAATATGGAGGAGTACGAAGACTCTCTGGCTGAGGCTATCTACCAACTGGAGGACGTGGCTACTTCTATCAGCAGCTACGAGTCGGATATTGAGGATGATCCGCGCCGTCTCTCAGATATCGAGGATCGTATTGATCTTATCACCAAGCTGAAGCGTAAATATGGCGCGACCATTGAGGAGATCCTCCAGCGAGTAATAGAAGATCAGGCCGAACTAGATACAATCGTGAATCGCGATGAGACGATCGCGAAACTACAGCGGCAGGATAGCTTGTTCCGGCAGGAGATCGGCGCTCTGGCACAAGACCTATCGCAAAAACGGACAGAGGCAGCTCAGCACCTGGCTCTGGCAATGGAAGAGCAATTGAACGATTTGAATATGCGCCGAGCACGTTTCCAGGTGGAGATCCTTCAGGTCCCTGATGAGCAAGGCGTCCCTATAAGTATTCAGGATCAGCCAGTGCAAAACTACGCCTGTGATCAGACCGGCATTGATCGCGTTCAATTCCTCATCGCGCCTAACCCTGGTGAACCCTTTAAGCCTCTGACCAAGATCGCTTCCGGTGGTGAAACATCGCGCCTGATGCTCGCCCTCAAGACTATTCTCGCCGGTGCCGACGCGACTCCAACACTCATTTTTGACGAGATCGATGCAGGTATCAGTGGCCGCAGCGGTCAGGTGGTCGGCGAGAAGCTCTGGCAGCTTACGCAGAATCACCAGGTTATCTGTGTCACCCACCTGCCTCAGATTGCAGCGTTTGCCGATGCACACTACAATGTAAATAAGCAGATCTTCGATAATCGCACTATGACAATCGTGAACGAGCTACGCAATGAGCAGCGCTCACGCGAAATTGCGCATATTATGGGTGGCAACGTGACCGAGATAGCGATGAAGAGTGCCGAAGAGATGCTGGGCCGCTCTAATCTCTGGAAGGAGAACTGGACGCGCCAACAGATAAGACGGGTAAGGTCCGAAAAACCTTCGGAGCAACCGAAAGAATCGGTGGAACGATAGAGTAAAATATATGCAATCAATAGCAATTATAGGCGCAGGTATGAGTGGCTTGGCCGCCGCTCATGTCTTGCTCGACGCGGGATATACGGTTACGCTCTTTGAAAAGAGTTCTGGAGTTGGTGGGCGGGCAGCGACGCGGAAGCGTGCTGGCTTCATCTATGACCACGGCGCTCAGTACATCAGACAGGGCAATCCAGAGAGCGTCTCTCTTATTACTGAGCGTTTCCGCGCTCCCGACCTGGTCGATATCAGTAAACCGGTCTGGATCTTCAATGTCCAGAATCAGATTCAAGAGGGTGATCCTAAACAAAACGCAGAGTCGAAGTGGACCTACCGCAGCGGTATTACAGCTCTTGCCAAACTGATGGCCGCTGATCTGACTATTCGCCTTGAAACGCGCATTGCACGCCTTCAACAAACTCCCAATGGCTGGCAACTTTTTACTTCGACCAATCAAGACGTGGGCACGTACGATGGCTTGTTGATCACAATACCCGCCGCTCAGGCTCAGGATTTGATTCAGGCCAGTCAGTTCAGTAATACTCTTCAATCGGACATTGCTTCCCAACTACAGAGATCGCGCTACAGTCAGTTGCTTTCGGTTGCGCTAGGCTATTCCACGCGTTTACAGGAACGTCCCTACTATGCCCTTGTCAATACCGACAAAAGCCATGCTATCTCCTGGTTGGCCTGGGAACACGAGAAAGCGCCTGAGCGTGTGCCACAGGGAGGCAGTATGTTAATTGCGCAGATGGCTCCCGGCTATAGCGAGAAGCATAGAGAAGATTCTCCTGAAAGCCTTGTGCACGATGTGGCGGAGCGCACGGCGGCATTGATCGCTGAGCAGTTGCCTGCGCCGGATTTCACCGACGTTCAGCCCTGGCGCTATGCTCTTCCAACAGAGAAGGCCGATGCTGAGGCCCTCAATGCACTTACTGTTCCACATAAGCTAGCCTTTTGCGGCGACGCTTTTGTCGGTGGCCGTGTTCATCTGGCGCTTGAGCACGGCTTATCTGTTGCGCATCAATTGATCGAAAATCGGAGTTAAAACATTTATGTTTCCCTTCCTTCCTCAGAGTGTTCAGGATGAAATTGAGCAATTGGCGGAGCGCTATGGGCAACCCATAGCTCGTACCGTTGATCTCTCCACAACCGAGCTTTTCGATCCTTTGAGTAAGAAAGATCGTTACGGCGAGGTTTGTATGGTTGTGCGTCGCCCCAATGGTCGCCTCTTGACGATGACGAAGACATACTACCCTGAGCGCTCCTATCGTCTTTTGACGGGGGGTATCAATCATGGAGAGTCGATCCTGGCTGCCCTTCTCCGCGAGACGCAGGAAGAGACTGGGCTGCAAGTGGAGGTGAAGCAATTTCTTGCCATTGCCGCCTATCGTATTCCGCATCTATCAGAGAATCCGCTTTTCTACACCTTTGCCTTGCTCCTGGACGAGTTAGGAGGCACGCTTACGACGATTGATGAAGATGAGCACGTCGATAGCTTCCTCGAAGTTACACCCGCAGAACTTCCCTCTCTTGCCGATAAACTCGATCAGTTAGGCGAGCAGTTTAGCGCTGAGTACAGTACCGATTGGGCGACCTGGGGCCAGTTCCGTGCCGTCATTCACTATCTCGTCTATGAAGCACTACAGCCCTGAGCTCTTTCTTTAGTCAATCACAGTGCTAGTAATTCTATTGTTCTGCTGCATACATGGCATCCTTATGCTATAATCTGACGGATTCAATCGTAAAAAAGAAAGACGAGACGCTTGCTTCTGCATTCTATCTCCTAAAGGACTTATTCATGAGTAAGAAATATATCAGTACGCTCTTATTGTTCGCTGTCTTTATTGGCTTCCTCTGGTGGGGAATATCGATGCTTACCTCTAATCTGGCCGCCCCTGTAAAAGATGGCGAGGCAATTGTCTATTCAGTAATGATTCTTGGTTGTGCGCTTGCCGCCCTGGTGGCAATCCTTTTGCTCCCCCGACGCAGACCGTTGTAACCATCATTCTTTCTCAGATTTGTGACGCAACTCATCCTCCCTTCGTTGTAATTTTCGGCTGAGAAGATACACAGGCATACACAAATGAACGTTCTTCTTAGTACTTCGATGGGAGGTAGAAGCGCCCGGTCCTGCACAGACATTCAGGTTGTGCTGGCACCTTTTGCTGCTTGTTTCGTGAAGAGCTACACAAGGTGAGGCGCAGACACATGGCACAGAGATTTGCACAGAACTTATTACGCACACGCAAAAAACCCTTTTTAACATATAAATGGATGAGATACTTCTTTACACAAGATATCTCAGACTGCAGTCGTCCCGTTGTTGAACTGCAACAGCGCGCCGTCTGGATTGGACTGGCGATTTTCTTGCAGTCTCTGAACGAGATTGATCACAACTGGTACTTTCCCTTTATAAAACCCTTTGGTTCGCTGATTCCGTTTGCGTTGATTCTGGGTAGTTTCTATGCCCTGTGGCAGGCCCTGCGCCCAGCAAAAGAGCCATCTACTCAGTCTACGCGTTCTGTATCATCTTCAAAGGTTCAAAAGCGGCCAAAGCTGTGGCAGCGCATTGTGCTGGTGCTAACACTGATACTAACCGTCGCTGGAGCTATTAATCTTGGTTGGGGCGTAGTACTCTGCTTTTTGCCTGCGCGCTTCTCTAATGACGGTACGTCGCTTGATACAAATGCTGCTATCTTGCTAATCGAAGGCCACAATCCCTATACCGATTCGAATATTCCTGATCTGCTGCGTCGCTTCGACAATATTCATCCCGAATGGACAACTCCTCTGCGTCGAGGTCAGTTCGCCGGGCGCCTGGACTATCCCAGCATGGCCGAGATTCAGTCTATCCTCAATACGTCGCTCAAGGCGAACGATGTGCCTGAATTCGAGGCTCGTGTCAGCTATCCAGCTCTTTCATTCTTGACACTGGTGCCTTTTGTGCTGATACAAGATTACAATGTCTTGCCCTTCTACCTGTTGAGCTATCTCTTACTCGTTTTCATTGCCTGGAAGGTTGCACGTCCGGAGATTCGGCCCTGGGTGCTCTTGTTATCACTGGCCAATGTCCCTATGTGGTCGTCTACAGTGGGGGGTAATCTGGATGTGTTTTACACGCTGCTAGTAGTTCTGGCTTGGTTGAAGCGTGATCAGCGCTGGACGTCCGCGGTGTTCTTTGGTCTGGCGATGGCGAGCAAACAGATTGCCTGGTACTTCATGCCCTTCTATATGATTATGACTCTGCGCCACTATGGCTGGAAAGAGACGCTCTATCGCACTGCTATCTCTGGTGGGCTGGCACTAGCGATCAATTTGCCTTTCATAGTGTGGAATTATCATACATGGTTGACGGGCGTGATGGCCCCTGTAGCTGATCCTATGTTCCCAATGGGCGTGGGTCTGGTGGGCCTGAGTGTAACGCATCTGATCCCTTATCTGCCGGAGCGTGTCTACTCGATACTCGAATATGGTGCGATGCTGCTCTCTCTGATCTGGTACTGGCGTATCTGCCTTAAACGTCCGGAGGCGGCCTTGCTTCTCGCCATCATGCCTCTCTTCCTGGCATGGCGCAGTCTCTCATCATACTTCTACTGTGTGGCTTTCCCCATTTACGTGGTGCTTGCGTCACAGAAAAATCCTTCTCTGATGCGAATTTTCTCTTTGTTGCATCTCTCTAAAGCAGGAGATAAGAGCAACGTGCCGTCAGTGGTCGGAGTGTGAGTTTCTGGCCTCCTCGACTCTTTTCGCTCTTCGTGGTACAATCGACACGGTAACCTGTGTCGTAGTCAGGAGTAAAAGAGCACTATGTCGCGTAAGAAAGAAGCTGAGACACAGCTTTCAGAGATAGATACAAGTCAGGTACAAGACCTGGCTTCTCATTATAAACAGCTAGCTGAAGATTTGCATGCGAGCACGGATCGAGCAGGGGCAGAGAAGGCTCTTGCCGCTCTGTTTGCACTTCCAGAAGGTGGGCAGATAGCATTTCTTAAAATGCTGGCAAAGACAAATGATTCGGCCGCCGCAGATATTGCGCTGGCGATCAACGCTTTAGGCACCCATAAAGAGGCGCGTAAAGAGGCGCGTCGCTCTCTTCTTCGCTTTGAGGGCTCGAAGATCTATCCTACCTGGACTGCACCCATCACTCAAGCACTCGCAGTTCAGTTGAGCGTCGATAACCCTCCGCGTTTCTGGAAGGGGCTCGCCACGCAGTCACGTGAGGAGGGTGAGCTACAACTCTTCCTGGTCTGGGAGCAGGGCTACGAATATCGAGAGGCTCGGGTGATCTCGCTCTTACTCGACTACTGGTCAGATGGCGTGAAGGATGCTTTCGTTGAGACTGGGACGAAACGACGGATAGATGAACGCTTGAACGAGCTCAAAAGCAAGATGACGAACACTACTCTGATTCCTTGCTCCCTTGCTGAAGGAAAACGTCTGCTTGAGGAGGCCCTCTCGGTCAATGAGTGGCGGCACACAACGCCGAGTGAAAACTACCGCACCCAGCTTTCTCTCATCAACAGGCTTATTCTCCAGGCAAGCGAGTTGGGGGAGGATCAGGGCACAACCTTTATTACTCCCGACCTTCAGGAGCAGGAGGTTGCAGTCAATTTTATCGGGTCCTGGTCGTTCGGCGACTTCGGGCTCGCTTACGATCTGCTCACCAGTGATAGCTCGCTTCGTGATCGTCTCGCACGCACCGAATGGATCGATCTGCACCGCCCCTGGTTCGATGAGGCCCATCCCACTCGTATGGAGCTCGGCTTTGTTCGTGAGCGCGAACGCTCTCAAAGCGCCCTCTGGGTGCCTTCATCCTCGTTGAGCAATCGCTTGACGACGAAAAAGGACTATGAGGTTGGCTGGTCTCTTGAGCTGGCTGATACTCCTTTGAGCGGTACAATTAAAGAAGTACCACTGGGTACGGCCGTGAATAAAGAGACTGGTCGCCACTGGTTCTGGACAAGCTATACTTTGGTCAGAGAGAATGGAGCGTGGCGCATTCAGCAGATGCGTGACGAGGGTGCTACCATCCAGGCTCTCTCGATCCCCGAAGTGCAAAAGCGTATCAAAGAGTACGAAGATGCCATCGAGCAAAGTGTCAAGCAGCGCGATCCCAACAATGCCGAAGCGTTTATGGAAGAGATGTCCTGGCGTCTTACTCAGCTTCTGCACTATCATGATACTCTGATCGCACTGCTTCCGCTTGATGCTAATGTGACGGAAGAGGCTTATAGTCGCGCGGTGTTGACCGGCAATCCAGAACGCATGGTCGTCTATCTCGAACGCCTGGCGCAGCGCTTCCAGCAGAATCGCGCCGATGTCTTGCGTCGGCTCGGATCGACACTGGCAGAAATGGCCTTTGGCTATGCCCGTCAGAATATGCTTGAGCGGCAGAATCACTTTTTGCAACGCGCAGAAGAGACGTTACAGGAGGCTGCCAGCCTTGACAATAGCGCGGTGAGTCACGCCCTGCTTGGCGAGTTGTTTACGAGCCAGGATCGTAACGAGGATGCAGAGAGCGAGTTTCTCAAGGCTCAGGCATTGCTCCCTAAAGTGCAATCGGATCACACTCTGGAAGCTTCTATCGAGGCCGGTCTGGGCAACGTTGCGATGCGCCTGGAGCGTATGAACGATGCTCTTCCACATTATCAGCGCGTGGCTGAGATCAATCCACAGTATCCAGGCGTGTGGTTTAGTCTTGGTTTCGCAAATCGTCTTCTAGGACGCTTTGAAGAGGCTGAGAAAAACTACTTGCAGGGCTTGCAGGTAGAACCGGGCGACATCCGCATCTATAGTGAACTTACGGCTATCTATATGAACCGTTCAGAACAAGAGAAAGCTCGTACTATTATGGAACAGGCCATTCGTATAAATCCTGATTCGGCTGAGCTCCATGCTCTCCTGGCGTCGGTTCTCTTTGAAACAGGGGATCAACGTGGAGCTCAACGCCAGCTTGAAGTAGCTGAGCGCATCAATCCAACGGCAGATCTAGTTGAGAGTGTGCGGCAGCATATCTCCGGTTCAAGACGACGTGTTTAAACATAGCGCTAGCGCATCGCGTGGCAGGGAAAGGATATCTCATGGAACATAACGATCAACAGGACGATCAGCAGCAAGAAATCATTTCAGCTCATCAAACAGACGCATTCCTATTGGCAAATTATCATCAGATTGCTCAAGAGTTGAACGATAGTCTGGATGTGGCAACGGCCGACAGGGCCCTGGCTCCCATTATCAATGCGCCCGATACAACCCAGATCGCCCTTCTAAAGGCACTGGCGCAAGAAAATACAAGTGATGCAGCCGATATCGCTCAGGCGATTCAGACGCTCACAACGAACAAAGAAATTCGCAAAGAGGCACGCCGCACCCTGGTGCGCCTGGAAACGAACAATATCTATCCAGGATGGGAACCACCAGAGGCACCCACGCTCTCGCAGGCACTCGAACAGATAACCAATCCCGATTCTGACACCAGTGATCCCATTCTCACCGAGTTGCAGTCTCTCTTCGCAGGTGCAGAAGATCTCTTTGCCGAAGACGAGAGTGTCGAGACCGTCCATGACTTCATCACAGAGTGGGGCGATGGTAGTTACGAGGAGGCATATGATCATCTCGCCAGCACCAGCCCTTTGCGCGCTGGGCTCTCGCGTGAAGACTGGGTCGCTCGCCATCAGGAGTGGTTCAACACAGCGCATCCCGCGAAACTCGAAGTGACCTTTGCCGATCCAACCGACGAGGATGAGACGGAATCGCCTACGATTGAGGCTGGTTGGTCTATCGAATTCGCAGATCTTTCGCAGGAATCGGCCCTCACAGCGCTGCCAGAGCTCCCGTTCGCCACAGCTATATTCGCCGAGACCGGGCGCCACTGGTTCTGGACAAACTATACGGTCGTTCAAGAAGATGATCGCTGGGTCATCCAGGATATGGTCGATACCGGAGCAGAGGCATTTAAACTTTCTGAGGACGAACTGCGAGAGCGCATTAACGATCTGAAAGAGCAAGTGGTTCTCGCTATGGAAGGCGACGACGATGAGGAGGATGACGACGACGACGATGAGGACGACGAGGATTTCGAGGATCTTGAGGATGACGACGACAACGACGACGATGAGGAGGATGACGACGACGACGATGTCGAGGATGCATCACTGCTGAGTTCACTAGACAGCCTGGGCGATGTTCTGAGCCTGACAGTCAAAGCGATGCATTACAGCGATGCGCTGATTGCAAAAGTTCAGGGAGGAGACGCATCAGTTTACGAACTGGCCGTCGAACAGGCGCTCTCGGCGAATGAAGCGGAGCGCGCGGCCGTCTACGCACAGAAGTTTGCAGAGAATGTTCCAGATGCACGCCCGCAGGCCCTTAATACGCTTGCCCTCATCTATTCCGTGATTGCTGCCAGCTCTCATGAGGATGATGAGCACGACGAGGAAGAGCGCTTTGTTAATCTGGCCAAGACAACGTTGCGCAGTGCCATCACAGGCGGAACCAATCCTAAAGGTGAAATTCTTCTGGCGAATATGCTTATTCAGGACGATGAGAATCAGGATGAGGCGGAGACGCTCTTGCTGCACGCAAAGGAGTCGGTCGCCGATAATGATAGCTTTTTCTCAATCGATATGGGTCTGGCCGAGATCGCAATGAGCCGCGACAATAAAGAGGCGGCACTTAACTATTATCTGCATGCCTCAAACCTAAATCCTGAAGATGAGGAGATCTGGTTCCGCGTGGGCTATCTTCAGAGTCAGCTTGACCGCTATCCAGATGCGATACTTTCTCTACAGCGCAGCATCGCTCTCGCGCCTGAGCTCACAGAGGCGTATACCGAACTTGCAGGCATCTATGTCGCGCAAAAATCCCTGGGCAAGGCGCGTGAGACGCTACGTGAGGGTCTGGATGTCAATCCCGATGCCGCTGATCTGCTTGCCGCCCTTGCTCTGGTCTACCTCCAGGGTAATGATACTCGCAGTGCGGCTAAGTATCTGGAACAGGCCGAGGCACTGGACCCAGAAGACGAGATGGTTCAACAGACGCGTCAGATGTTTAACGCTCAGAGGACACAACAGCGCTCACAGCAGAGATACAAACAGAATAAGCCAAACAACAAGAAAAGAAGATGATACAGAGTCAAGAGGAAAGAGTCGTTACGTATCATACAGTGGTGCTGGGGAACTTGACACGCGATGGTCACGCGATGGCTGAGATTGTTGTGCAGGATGCAGAAGGGACGCCGCATATGCGCGCCCTTCAGGTTCCTGCCGGCCTTCCCGGCGAACGCGTAACCATCGCAGTCGAGGCTCCACCAGTACCGCGTCCTGGACGCAGACGACGCCACTGGAAGCCCAGACCACCACGCGTCTGGATCACTGAACTTCACGAGGCATCTCCCCTACGCATTCAGGCTCCTTGCCCAGTCTTTGGCACCTGTGGAGGCTGTCAACTTCAGCATATGCATTATGAAGCACAGTTAGCCTGGAAGCGTGAGGTAGTGCGAAGCCTGCTGCAAGATATTGGAGGGTTCAATGACCCACCTCTGTTGGAGACGATGCCATGCAATCCTCCCTGGCACTATCGTAACCATATGCGTTTCTCCGTTGATCGCAATGGCCTGCCGGGCCTGACCGCGCGAGGTTCGCATCGTGTGCTGCCATTGACTATGTGTCCTATCGCACATGAGCACATCAATCAGGCTCTGGCTATTTTCAGTCAGCATGTGAACGCGCGTCCGCAGGTCTTGCTGCGCTGCGCCACACAGAACAAGCAGCTTCTCGTTCAGCCCGCGCCCAATCCAGAGGTGACTCAAGAACTGCTCTCTGTCGGGCTGGAGCCACATACGGAGACGATAGAGGAGGAGCTGGCTGGTCATACATTTCGTATTCGTCCCAGTTCTTTCTTTCAGACGAACACTGCTCAGGCGGAGCAGATGGCAAAGATGGTGCTGGCTGGCTTACTGGTGGATCAGCCCTTAGAGCGCATTCAGCATCTTACAATAGTCGATGCCTATAGCGGCGTTGGGACATTCGCGTCCCTCCTAGCCCGCGAGGTTGAAAAGGTCATTGCGATTGAGGAGTCAGCAAGTTCTATTAAAGACGCTCAGTGGAATATGCGCAACCTCAACAATGTGGAGATTCTGAAAGGCAAGGTCGAAGATGTCCTGCCTACGCTCTCTTCTCAGATCGACGGCTTTGTAATCGATCCGCCACGCGCAGGATGCCAACCCGTTGTGCTCGATGCCTTGATACAGCATCCGGTTGCCCGCATCGTTTATGTCTCGTGCGATCCATCCACTCTGGCCCGCGATCTCAATATTCTCTGCCATCTTCATCAGACCTACCGCTTGCGCTCGATACAGCCTTTGGATATGTTTCCACAAACGGCTCATATTGAATGTGTGACTGTTCTGGAGCACTCGAATTTATGACAACACGTCGACCATTATTACTGGCCTCGGCATCGCCACGCCGCCGAGAGCTTATCTCTCAGCTTGGCTTACCCTTTACTGTTGGCGTCGCACCCACGGATGAAGAGGCGGCTCAGGCAAATTACAAAGGGCCTATCGAGGGCCTGGCTCAGTGGACTGCTGCCCATAAAGCCGTGATGATGCTTACTCAGCCGGAAGCTGCTGAGCGTATTGTAGTGACCGCGGACACAACGGTAGTGCTGGACGACCAGATTCTCAATAAGCCTCGGGACGCTGCGCACGCACGCGAGTTGCTTCTCTCCCTGCGAGGCCGCTGGCATTCTGTTGTAACGGGCGTGGTGGTGAGTGCTCTGTATGATGGTAACCTGGAGATGCGAGGAGCAAGCTGCAAGACGCCTGTACTGATGCGCCCCTATAGCGAAGATGAAATTGATGCGTACATCGCGACGGGTGATCCATTGGATAAAGCTGGAGCCTATGGCATTCAACATCCTCAGTTTCAGCCTACGGAGCACATCGCAGGTTGTTACCTCAACGTTGTAGGTCTGCCACTCTGCACATTAGTCGATCTGCTGAAGAGCTTTGATGTCTACCCCACTCGGAAAGACTTTTCAGCTCCTTCAGCCACAAGTTGTCCCTGGTCGGAGCAATGTCGGAAGTAACTGACTCTGTCGATCAACCAGTCCAATTAACTCTGTCTGTTGTGCGCGGTCGTTTTGCCCCCAGCCCCACTGGCGATCTACACCTGGGCAACCTGCGCACAGCTCTCTTAGCATGGCTCTTCACGCGTTGTGCATCCGGCCAGTTCATTTTACGCATTGAGGACCTGGATCAGCCACGCGTTCGCCCAGGCTCTACAGAGTGCATGCTTGCCGATCTTCGCTGGCTTGGCCTCGATTGGGATGAGGGCCCCGACTGCGGCGGTCCGTACGCGCCCTACACTCAAAGCGCGCGCCTGCACATCTATCAACACTACCTGAAACAGCTACAGGATGCCAATCTTGTCTATCCGTGTTATTGCACGAGGGCGGAGATTGCCCAGGCTGCCAGCGCTCCACAGCAGGATGTTGAGGATGGACCGCGTTATCCAGGGACGTGCTTCAACCTTACCGCTTCTCAGCGTAGATGTTACGAGGCCAACGGGCGCAAAGCATCATTGCGCTTCCGGGTACCTGAAGAATCACAGGTTACCTTCAATGATCTCATTGTTGGAGAGTATACTCAGCACGTGCACTCCGCCGTTGGCGATTTTATCGTTCAGCGCTCGGATGGCATCTTCGCATATCAGTTTGCAGTTGTCGTTGATGACGCGCTGATGCGTATTAATCAGGTTGTGCGTGGCACCGATCTGCTCTCTTCTACCGCGCGCCAGATCCTTCTTTATAAGGCGCTTGGCTTTCCGATTCCCATATTTGCTCATGTGCCTCTGATGTTAGATGAGCAGGGCCATCGCTTGGCTAAACGCCAGCAGAGCGCGGGGTTGGCTCCACTAAAAGAGGCTGGCAAGACTCCCCAGGCTCTCGTTGCTGAGCTTGCGGCAAGCTGTGGCCTGGCCGATAAAAACTATCTGACTAGCCTAAATGAGCTTGCACGTCAGTGCTCTACATCCATATATGGTATAATCGCGAAGACATATGGTTAAACAATTTTATTTCTCTTACAGGTTGTAAAGAGAAACTAGTGGGCTGGTCGTGTAGTGCATATAGTATCTATATTACCTTTTTTCGGTTAAGGTGTGACTGTCACGATGATTATAACTGGCGTTCTTAGTGTAGCAATGATTCTGGCTTCGCTTGGCCTCGGCCTATTGTTGCGCCGTCTCCTGGTGAATAGCCTGAAAAAAACTGTTCTCGATAATTGGGTTACTCAGACGCTAGGCGTGGTGGTGATCGCGCTTCCTTTGGCGCTGGGCTTCTTTGGCGCGTTGTCCCTCTGGAATGGTCCTTTCGTGACTTATTTTCTCAACACGCGCGTTTTCGGAAAAACTGATCTTCTTCTCAATTTTTCCTGGCAGTTCGTTCAGTCGCTTCTCCTGGCAGCTCTTGGCATTGGTGTGGCGCGTACCATTCGGGCGATTACTATCCGTGGCTTCGGTGAGAGCCGCGTCGATATCAATATGCGTACGCTGATCGCGCGCGTTCTCTATATTTTGATCCTTTCGATCACAGGCTTCTGGATTCTTTCGGTCTGGCAGATTCCTATTGGCATTCCGATTACGGTGTTGGGCGCATTTACGGTGACGCTTACAGTTGCTTTTCAGGATCTCTTAAAAAATCTTGTGGCGGGTGTGTATATCCTGGTAGAGCGGCCTTTTTATATCGGCGATCAGATCAATATTACGTCCGGGATGATTACGTATGTGGGCAAGGTTGAGGATATTCAGCTCCGGGCAACAAAGCTGCGTCAGGTGAGCGGTGAGGAGGTGAGTGTGCCGAATAGCTTTATCTTTGGCAACCCAATTATCAATAATACGTATTATGGTGAGAGGCGCGCTATTGTGGGTGTGACTCTGCCTCAAGCCGACTTTTCGCAGGAGACGACTCTTCATAGCATTCTTGAGATTCTAAAAACTCATGATTCGGTGACATCTAAGCCTGATCCATCCGTGATGGTGGCTGGCTTCGCTGATGATAAAATTACGTTGCATGTCCGCTTCTGGGTGACAACGGGGCAAATTATTGATATATCAGATATACTATACGAGCTTCATGAATTATTGCCCCAGGCAGAGATAGTCGTGAAAGAGCCTGTATAAGTTTATTGCCAGGAGGATTTGTACACGTTGGATATGTTGAATATGGGTCGATCGTTAGAGGACGTACGTCGCATTGGGCTTATGGGCGGGACTTTCGATCCCATTCATATTGCACATCTCATTGTTGCTGAAGAGATCTATACCGCTCTCGGCCTTACTGAGATGGTCTTTATTCCAGCCGGGCATCCTCCTCATAAGCTAGCTCGTACAAGTACCGCCTCACATCATCGTCTGACTATGGTTGAGCTAGCAATAGCCTCAAATCCTCATTTCAGCATCTCTCGCGTTGAGGTTGATCGTCCTGGACCTTCTTATCTGGTCGATACTCTCCGCTTGCTACACGCACAATGGGGTTCGCAAATTGAGCTGAACTTTGTCATTGGTTGGGATAGCCTTGAGGATTTTCCTACCTGGTATGACCCGGCTGGTATTTTAGCTCAACTGACGCATCTGGTTGCCGTCCGCCGCCCTGGTTATGTCGAGGACATTGCGTATAATCAAGAGCTAGAGACACGGCTGCCGGGTATCACTGAACGTTTGCAAGTGGTAGCTGTGCCACAATTAGATATCTCTTCCACCGATCTGCGCCGCCGTCGAGCTGAACAGAGGTCGATTAAATATCAGACGTCAGAGGCTGTAGAGCGTTATATTATTGAGCATGATCTCTATCAGAACGTGCAGTAAGAAACAGGTAAAGACGTATTATGCAACCTATGCAGTTTGATTTAGGAGAACGATTGCGTCTGCGCAAGAAACATCCTTGTGGAAGCTTCGATTGGGAGGTAGTGAGGTTGGGTGCCGATATTGGCCTGAAGTGCGAGAAATGCGGTCGTCGTATCCTGCTTCCACGCTCAGAGGTCGAACGCCGCATAAAACAGGTGCTGCCGCCTATTGTAAAAACGGATGACACTGAGTATGATGAGGTCTGAACAGGGAAATGTCGCTTGAACGCTGATGGGTCCCGATCAAGGAGGTTTGATGATGCATAAGGACAGAACTCGATGTCAGTAGCACCGACAACCGAAGGCTTTCTTACACTTCTGAAAAAAAGAAACTTTTTACGTCTCTGGCTCGCACAGCTTATCTCTATGACTGTTCTTAATGCGGCAAATTATGCATTGCTTATTCTGATTAATTCTACTACTCACTCTACCACGCTGGTGGGTCTTGCCATTATTAGTTTTAGTCTCCCCGCTATCCTCTTTGGTGCTCCCGCTGGCGTGTTCGTCGATCACATGAACAAACGTCGAGTGCTCTGGAGCAGCAATTGCTTGCGCGCGCTGGCAACCTTTGCCTTTGTGGCAGTTCTCTTACTCAAACGTGATAATAGTGTTCTAGTCCCTGTCTATCTTCTTACGTTTGTTATCTCATCCATCGGTCAGTTTTTTTCGCCCGCCGAGGGATCAGCTATTCCAATGCTGGTGAGCGAGCAGGAGTTGATGCCCGCCCTCTCTCTGTTTAATATCACATTTATGTTGTCGCAGGCTCTCGGCTTTGTGCTCCTGGCCCCTATCTCAATCAGCCTGCTCCCTCCTCTTACTCTCTATCATGTCACGGTAGATTCGATCACTCAGTTGTATGCTCTCGTTGCTCTACTCTATCTGGTCTGCGCCTTGCTTATCCTGTCAATTCCGCGCACAGGCTTTGTTCAGCGTGATCATACTGAGGCTGTAGCTCCTCCTCTTTCTTCGCAGACGCTCAATGTCTTTCACAATGTGTTGGCGGAGATGTTACAGGGCTGGAGCTTTGTGCGCAAGAATAATGCGCTCTACCTTGCGGTTATTCAGCTCTCTTTCGCAGGCGTTCTCATTCTGGTGATTGGTCAGCTCGCTACGCCTATTGTGACTGAGCTCTTGCATCTCCCTTCGAATGCAATGGCGTTTGTCTTTGCTCCTGCTGGCGTTGGGCTTGTGCTTGGCTCCATTCTGATGCCGAACATTGCCGGTCGCCTGGGGAAATCACGCACGATCTTCATCGGCAGCATAGGCTTGACCGTTGCGACTCTGCTTATGCCGCTGTGTACATTGCTTGCGCGGTGGCTAGAGCCTTCTAGTTGGAACAACAATTCACTCTTGCTGGTAGTAATCGCGCTCCTAATGTTCTTTGCTGGCCTAGCACTCGATTTTATCAATATTCCAGCCCAGACCGCCATTCAGGAGATGACGCCTGATTGGATTAAGGGGCGGGTGCTGGCCCTACAGCTTGTTCTCTACAACGCATGTTCTATTCCGATTATTCTCTTTATAGGCGCATTTTCTGACATATTCGGTATTAGCCGTGTGCTTTATATGCTTGCCGCCTGCGATTTCGCCTTCGGAGCCTGGAGTGCATATTATGAGCGTAAACATCCACCACATTATCAATCAGTGAGTGAACCAGCAGACGAAGAAGCGCTCTCCCGGCTGATAGTAAATAAGGATTCAAGCCATTCGTCAGAAGCCATCGACTAATGTATCTTCTTCCTCGACAATCGAGAGCAATTGTTGCTACGCAGCTATTGCATTTCTTTATGCCTGTAGTTATAATAGACCTGCAATGTAAAGAGATGAAAAGCACTGATGAGGTAATGTAATACATGTATTCAGATAGCCAACTTGCAGCACAGATAGCTCCATACCAGCCCTGGCTCATCATTGCAGGAGTATTTGTGCTCTTTACGATTCTGCGTGTTACAAGAAAAGCACTTCGCCGCCGCATCGAAGAGGTCGGCTTTTGGATGTTTAAGGACCGGGGACGTTTCATCTGGTTCTGGCTGAATGCGCCGGGTGTGATGCTTCATGAACTCAGCCATGCATTCGTGATCCTTCTGTTCTATCCTTTCGGGTTCTCGATCACTAATATTAGCTTCTTCCGCATTCAGCCGAGTGTTTACCATACTCCGAATCGCCGCGTCATGCATGGCGGAAGCCCACAATCTCTGCAATTGGGAGAGGTGCAGTACAAGCGTCCTGAAGGGCCTTTTATGAGCTTGATGGGCGATAACTTGAGTGGCGTGGCACCACTGTTTGGTGGAACGGTGACCTTTGTCTTCCTCTACTGGGTGGCGACCGGTTATAATCTCTGGGACGTGACGTTCGACACGCTCCATCAGCAATTTCAGGTGATCCGTCCTGGCTGGCCCTGGTGGACGCTACTCTTTGCGCCCTATCTGATTCTTACGGTGACTTCAGAGCTCTGGCCTAGTTCACAGGATTGGCACGGTGCGCGCTTGCTCGTCCGTACCTCCCTCATTCTTCTTGTCTTGTTTCTCATTGTCCTCTGGTACTTCAACCGCATCGTGTATCTTCTACCGCCGATCATTCAGGTCGCTTCACACGTTGATTTCGCTCTCGCCGTCCTGCTCGCCCTCGATCTCATCTTCCTCATTTTTGCTGAGATTCTGCTCCATATCTTGCGTACCTGATTTTTTGCCGCCCATACTACATGTAGTACGTTTCTCTATACATTCAATGCTGGAACACTTAATAAAATTGCAACTCTACACGTAGAAGGGTAGAACTTGACGCTTCGATGCCTGGAAAAACCGCTTCGCATCAAGTATACTTTTCGCTGAATAGGTAATTTACGCACCTCAGACAGACGCACCGGAAGTAAGGTGAGGTTGCTCATGGTCGCACCGGAAGTACAAGCAAGAACATGGGCAGAAAGAAAACCATAGGAGCAGCAATGGACTGGATAGAACCATTTTATACAAAAAGAAGCGAGTGGATGGGTCCCACTGGTATATTCCCTTCTCATCGAGTAAGGGCCGCCTCCATCGAGCGCTACAGCGGCGCAGGCAAAAAACGCATTCTGGAATTAGGTGCAGGGCCTGGTGGCACGGCAGCAGCTATGGCCGACCTTGGACATAGCGTAATTGCCGTCGAGTTAAGCCCGCTCCGTGCCTCCTTCGCTCAAGAGCTTGCTCAGGAACCCCGTCAGGGTCAACTTACCGTCATAGAAGGCGATTACTACACACTAGATTTCCCTGAACCATTTGATCTGATCTCCCACTGGGACAGCTTTGGCATGGGCACTGATGCAGACAATCGACGACTCCTCCAACGTATGGCAGAAGATTGGTTAGCTCCTGAGGGATGTGTGCTCATGGATGTCTTCAGCCCGTGGTGGTGGATACGCCAGGCAGGAACAGAAGAGCGGGATGAAGAACGTGGGCTGATGCGAAGATATGACTTCGATCCCATCGGCGGCCGCCTTCTTGATCAATGGTGGCCGATTGGAGACAAAAGCCAGTTGGTTACTCAAACCGTTCGTTGCTACACTCCTGCCGATTTCATTCTGCTGATCGAGGGAACAGGGCTGTCTATAGAGACATTTGCAATTGATGGAAACACCTTCCGAGCGGATGAAAATAGTACGATGGCTCATCATCTTTGGAATACATTTAGCTACGTTGTAAAGTTGGTGCTGGCAAACTAGAGAATTTCTACATTCAACGTGTCAATCACTGTAAATCCCAACACTAAATTGGTTGCGCTTACAACAAACATCCTGGTGGGTACGTTACCTCTAGAAGCTTGCCCACCAGGATACTGTTGGGATTTACATCTACACCTGGATCTTCGACCAGCTTAAAGCCAGTTATTTACAACTTCCAATGGCAGTCACACCAGATGTGAAGCGGTTTTTCCAGGCAATGAATCATCAAGTTCCACCCTTTAGTGCAAAATCGGTCTACCCTTCAGTTAATTTACTACCAGGCCCTTATGCTAGTTTGGGAAAGCCAATGCTTTGATCTGAAGGAAATCTGGCTTGCCTAACAAGCGATTGATGTAAATGCACTGCGCGCGTTTTTAGAGCTTGGTTCTGAGCTTCGGCGGTTTCCGTTTCCGAGCCTGTTTCTCCCCAGCCGCCGGTAACGCAAGCCGTTGGGCAGATGCAACAGGACGGGTGCAACCATGATCCTCCCCAAAGACCGCGACCCCCGCTTCATCACCATCCGCCGTGGGGGGACGCTCACGGACTCCGACCATCGGCTCCTGGCTTTATGGGCGGCCGCGTGCGCAGAGCACGTTCTGCACCTCTTCGAGTCGGTGCAGCCCTCGGACCCGCTGAGCTTGCCCCATTTTCGTAGAGTCTCTAGGTGGTGAGAGCTGAGGAGAACGTACTACGTTTTTACGTTACATTACGTAATACGTACTTATTCTACCATAGAAAACGTACTACGTCAAACGTTA
>JAABUQ010000765.1_pt1 | contig 74396 bp, 70 predicted proteins | sample 5560001 | NCBI WGS metagenome assembly JAABUQ01 (sample SAMN10711888, study PRJNA513371) | rock metagenome | isolation source: Antarctica rocks | place: Antarctica: Victoria Land, Finger Mt nord | collected 2015-12-18 | reverse complement strand
AGTCGGACGGCTTCCTCTTTGAATTCTCTCGTGTAGGTTTTTTGAACCTTTGCCATGTTCAATCCTTTCCTGGTTTGGTAGAGTATACCTCAGCTTTGCTGACTCTATCAAACTGGGGAAGGCTCAGTTCACAAAAACCATGTTATATGGAGCGAAGTCATTATGACAAATTACCTCTTCTATGAATTACCTTCTAGCACAGGTCTATTACCAAAGATACGTTCTGCACCAGGCGTGGGAGCAGCCCAACGCACCGCATTTGCAATAACGCGCTGCACATCCGGATTATAATACGTTGGATGCCTTTCATGACCTGGGCGGAAGTAGAATATCTTACCACGTCCACGTGTATAGCAGTTCCCACTGCGGAATACTTCACCGCCGTTAAACCAGCTTACAAAGACTAATGTTTCAGGAGGTGGTACGTCGAAGTGTTCACCGTACATCTCTTCGCGTTCAAGCTCGATGTACTCGCCTAGTCCCTCGGTGATTGGATGGCCTGGTGCGACAATCCAAAGACGTTCATGGTCGTTACCCTCACGCCATTTAAGATCACACGTCGTGCCCATTAAGCGTTTGAATATCTTCGAGAAGTGACCGGAATGCAGAACAATCAATCCCATTCCATCCAGGACGCGTTTCTGTACTCGTTCGACCACATCGTCACTCACCTCTCCGTGGGCCATATGTCCCCACCAGACGAGCACATCTGTTGCATCCAAAATAGGCGCGGCGAGACCGTGTTCGGGTTCGTCGAGTGTTGCGGTGCTTACCTGAAAGCCAGCAGCATTAAGAGCAGCAGCGATCACCGTATGTATTCCATTGGGATAAATTGCGGCCACCTCTGCATCGTTTTGTTCATGACGATATTCGTTCCATACTGTAACTCGTGTAGTTGAAGCCAACTGATATATCCTTTCATATAGCAACTGTAGAAGTACGTTTCCGTTTCCTAGATGCTACTCACTATGTACAATCCGAAACCAGCATGTTTCAGTGTACAACATTTGTCCCTTCTCAAACGCTTAACGATATGATATTCTATTTTTGGCTTAGAAAAGAATTGAAGGAAGATAGCTCTTCCTTGAGTAGAGAGGTGCAAAATGTTAATAGGTTATCGCTATCCACAAACTGTCGCTGTACAAAGCAGTGCTGGTCCATATAGCCGTCACCGCTTTAAACATCTAGGAGCGCATAATCTATGTCTACTCTCAAGAGGAGCTTTAGTGCATCAACTGTGTACCTGATCTACTCAGGAGCAAGCTCCCTTTTCTTCGCGTTAATTGTTACCGTTAACCTCGTCTATCAATTAGAAGTTGCGAAACTTACTCCACTGCAACTTGTCCTTGTCGGTACTGCTTTGGAAACAGTGTGCTTTCTCTGTCAGATTCCAACAGGCGTACTTGCCGATGTCTACAGCAGACGCCTGGCTGTAATTTTTGGCACGCTGATTATCGGAATAGGCTTTGTCGTTGAAGGCTCTCTACCGCGCTTTGAAACCATTGTCCTTGGGCAAGCGCTTTATGGTATTGGTGCCACGCTCACGGATGGTGCTGAGCAAGCATGGATTGCCGATGAGATCGGCGAAGAGCGTGTTGGACGCATTTTCCTCCGTAGTTCACAGATAGGGCTGATGGGAGGACTTCTTGGAGCGCTTATCAGCGTCGGCCTTGCCAGCTTTCGTCTCAATGTACCAGTCATTCTTGGTGGTGTAATGACGATTGGCCTTGCTGTTTTTCTCGTATTCTTTATGCCAGAGAATGGCTTTCAGCCGACTCCAAAGGAAGAACGACAATCATGGCAACAGATGGGAGCTACCTTTCGTGACGGACTACGTGTCGTGCGAGGGCGACCTGTACTGATTACTATTCTGCTCATTGGACTGTTCTACGGTCTCTATAGCGAAGGCTTTGATCGTCTCTCAGCGCCACATCTAGTGACAAACTTCACATTTCCTGCTTTGTGGTCATTCAAGCCAATCGTCTGGTTTGGCATCTTCTCGGTTGTTGGAACACTCATAAGCCTTGGTGTGACAGAGGTTGTCAGGCGTTATACCAACATGAACAATCAGCGAGTAGTAACACGTCTACTGTTTGGCTTCAATGCATTGGGCGTTGTGAGCCTTCTCGTCTTTGCTCTTGCAGGAAACTTCTTTCTCGCAGTTGCTGCATACCTGAGCTTCGGTGTCTTTCGTCGCGTGAACGAGCCAATCTACACCGCATGGCTGACACAAAATATTGATGCAAAGGTGCGTGCAACCGTGATTTCGATGCGTGGGCAGGTTGACGCGCTAGGGCAGATCGCCGGTGGACCACCCGTTGGCTACATCGGCACTTTCTTCTCACTACGAGTCGCTCTGGTAACGGTAAGCATTATACTCTCACCGGTCCTGGTTCTGTTTGTGTATGCATTTCGCAAAGCAAAACCAGAAACCGCGCCTCTCGAAGAGGCAGTTCCGATAGCATCGGAACCTGTCTAGTTGCGTCTACTATTCTGTTACCCTTGATATGACACGTTTTCGTAGGGACCACGTTTACGGCGTCCGCGGCGCAATTCATTGCGCGAGAGCTGTCTCATCCCGTTTCATTACAGAATAAACACGTTTTCGCGCAATGAATTGCACCGCGGACGCGATAAATCCAGTTGTTCCAACAAAATTGTAAATTGACTGTGTGGGCGGTATGACAGGGGCCAGCCCATGGACTCCAACTCACTCACGAACTGGCTCTGAGGGCAGCATGACAGGGCTTGCCCCATGGACTCCAACTCACCCATGAAATGACTCTGGGAGCGACATGACAGGGACAAGCCCTGTCACTCCTCGAGATGGACGCGTGGCAAGCCACGCCGTGGCCTCTCGTGAAGAGGAGTGACAGGGCTTGTCCCTGTCATGCCCCCACCCCGCTTTCCAGGCTCTCGTAGCAGTTCGTTGGACGCAATGGGCTTGCCCCTGTCATGTTCCCACGCCGCTCTGCAGGCTCTTCTAGCAATTAGTTGGACTCAATAGGGCAAGCTCTGTCATGCCCCCACTCATTCTTCTCTTCTTTGTAGTAGTGGGAAAAGTGGAAAAGAGGAGTTGCCTTATTCCCAGATTGAAAGGGGATGCAGCTACCATCATTTCAACACTCTTCAATATAGTGTCTTTTGAATTATGGCATGCCATACACAACAACATTCAAACAGCCGAGCTTGTCGTCAGTATTTGGGAAGAGTCGTTATACTCATCGTATACGGATGAAATGGAAATGAAATTAGCTATATGTTAGAGCTGTATAAAGACAAACTGCGAGGAGGAGAATGGTGAAGGTATTAGTAACAGGGGCAGCAGGCTTTCTTGGTGGACACCTGGTAGATATGCTGGTCGAACGTGGTGATGAGGTGCGTGCGATGGTGCGACCCATCGAGGATATAAATCATTTGCGTACACTTTCAGGTGTGGAGATCGTCAATGGCGATTTGACCGATGCAGCATCACTCAAGCGAGCAGTAAAAGGTGTTGAGCGTGTCTACAATGTCGGCGCAAAAACGGGACCATGGGGGCCAGAGCACGTGTATCGAGCGATAAACGTGTATGGTCTCGCTGACCTCATTCATGCAGCAATGGATGCTGGCGTACAGCGCATTGTGCATACAAGCTCTATTACCGTGTATGGGCATTCGCTGCAAGGTATTGTGACCGAGGACCATCCTTACCACGCTGAAGATAATCCCTATAGTCGGACAAAGATTGCTGGTGAAAAAATTATTGAAGAGCTTGTCAAAAACGAGGGTGCACCTGCCGTCATAGTACGTCCCGCATGGATTTATGGCCCTCGTGATACTGCTAGCTTTGCAAAATATGTAAGCCGTGTCGAGTCTGGTAAATTTTTCCTTATTGGCTCAGGTAAGAATATCGTCCCAACTGTCTATGTACGTGATGTGGTGCAAGGGCTTATCAAAGCGGGAGATGCAGGCAACGAAGTTATTGGACAAGCGTATACTCTCGCCAATGACGAGCATGTGACACAGGAAGAATATTTGAATACGATTGCTGATGCCTTACAGGTACCGCACGTTTCGCTTAAAGTTCCCTTCGCGGCACTCTACTTCGCTGGCCGGAGTGCTGAACTTGCCTGGCAAGCGGCAGGGCGACGCAACGCGGCACCACCGCCATTCACGACTTATGGCATTACGTTACAGGGTGGAGACCAACAATTCTCAATCGACAAAGCGCGTCGCGAACTTGGTTATGCTCCACAGTTCGGCATTACACGAGGCGTAGCAGAAGGCGTGAAGTGGTATAGTTCTGTAAAGCAAGGCACGCAGCATACTCAAATCTCACGTGAAACTGTCGAAACAGCACACTAGCCGAAAATCTCGTTTCCATCATTCTGAACGTACATTTGGACTATACAATGGTTTCGTCTCTCGGCCTGTTAACAAAACTGGGAGACGCCGTTGACGTACACTCCACCAGTTAAAGAGATAGGCAAGCGTCACTACTATAAAAAACGCGTTTCGTATAGCTACAGTCTGAAAGAAACCTGGAGTAAGTGGAATTTTCAGAGGCTCGATGGGACGAGTATAAAAGTACGCGAATATAACAGTTGTGAGTACAGCAGCAGGTCCCCAAAAGAAGAACCAAAACAGATCGAAGGCTCCTACATAAGCCAGTAAGGGAATAAGCCAAATAATGTATTGAGGGCTAAATACTTTTCCCGTTGCAATGAATACAAAAATAAGTGCTATACTCGTTTGAACAACGTCCATCTTCCCACGCCATTGCATCAATATACAGTATACAAAGCTAACTAGTAACAAAAGAGTGCTTATAAGCGAAACAATACTGCTAAATGGATTGACGATGTTGATTGAACCATACTCGTTTGTAATTTTTAGGGATGCTCCAAGCAAATTTGTAAGCCAGAGTAAAGTACCACCACTTGACTCAACCTGCACAGGACGGTGCGCGAAATACGCAAGTTGCGTTACAATTGCGCCCTGAAAATTTAGTAGAGCAAAGATACCTGTAACGCCTCCTAATACTCCCAAAAATATGAAGCTGTTTTTCCACCGCCAATGACGAATTCCTCGTAGTGTCCGCCAGAGCGCATAGGGTAGTTCTGCAAATGGAAGTAGTTGTGGTGGAACATAAAATTTTTCTTCTGTCTGTTGCTCTGCGATGAACAGCACTGGCAACAACAGAATAGGATAAATTTTTAAAAGAACGCCAAATGCTAAGGCAACGTATGCTCCGGTCCAGTGTCGTCGTTCTGCTGCAATCAGGCTAATAAATGTGAGCGCTGCGGGTAGCAAATCAAAACGTACGTGTGCCGTAGCAACAGCACCACCAAGAAGATAGAGAGCGAAAATAAGTCCTGCCCCACGCGGCCCATAGCGCAGGAGTAGCCAGTATACCAGTACTGCTGTAAGTGCCATAAGCAATGAAAACACGAGTTGGTAGTATGAAAGAGGAGCCAATAGCGCAAGTGAAAAAGGGACCAATGTGAGTGGTGGATACTCAATTGGTAACATATGAAACGGTGGTTGCATTTTAGCATGTAAGAAAGAGCATTGCAGAAGTGGCAAAAGGTGTGTACTATTGCTTCCAAGCCAGAATGTCAGTGCATAACATTGGTAGCGTGCGGGATCAGTTGTGGGCATAAAAACTTCCCACGATGCAGCGATAAACATAAGAATGACGACAAAGGTAATCGGAATATATGCAACTAGTCCTCTGCGTGCAAGAAATGCCTCTTGTAGATGTATGAAAAATACTTTTGTTTTGTCTGTATGATAGACGTGCTCGTGCAGCAACAGGCAGTCCTCCCTCTCCATTTGACATGTTCTCAAGGTGAGTGCTACAATCCCGAACAGAGCACACCCTATGATTAGTTGTGTGCCTTTATTATTTTTTGTCACAATTGCACACACTGCATGACGAATAGTGAGCAATGCTAGTAACGGAACTTTCGTGCCTTCTGCACGTGGCACGAATCTCTGTTTCAGGAAGGATACAATACTAATGAATGTCAAGAATCGTACCGAGACAAAGACCCTAAAAGTAGGAGATACTGCGCCAGACTTTACCTTAAAGACGGAGAAAGGGAGCGAGTGGCATCTGGCTGATTTTCGTGGCAAGAAAAATGTTGTGCTTGCTTTTGTTCCCTTTGCATTTAGCAGCACCTGTTCAGCACAACTTCCCTCCTATGAAGCGGGCTTGAGCCGTTTCAAGGACTTTGATGCCGAGGTTGTAAGTATCAGCATGGACAGCACGTACTCGTTGGGAGCGTGGGAAAAGTCGATGCATACCTCATTTCCATTACTTTCCGACTTCTACCCGCAGGGGAAGGTCGTAGACCTGTATGGTGTGCGGCATGCGGCAGGTATGCCTGAGCGTGCGCTCTTCGTCATCGACAAAGAAGGTGTCATCCGCTACATCGAGATACAGCACTCACCTGGCGAGCTGCCAGACAACGAAGACCTCTTCGCGGCACTGCGTAAGCTCTAAATTGATACCGAAACTGCACCTTGACAATGATAATAGCAATATGTTATAAATAGAATAGCGGATAGCTATTGACGAAGTATTGCGATCTCATAAGCTTGTACTGCTAACTCTTGCATATAAAACGAGTGGTGAAGCTCTTAGGAGAAGAATATGCTGCTTGACCCAAATATAGTGTTTTTACTTTTTGTTGTCGCAATGTTGGGCATCTACCTGGAAATAGCACATCCAGGCGCTATTCTTCCAGGAGTGGTTGGAGCTATTGCATTTCTGCTCTTCCTGCTTGCTGCAACTTCACTTGCGCCAAACTGGGTAGGGTTAGCTTTAATGCTGCTAGCAGCAGCCCTGCTTGTGCTTGACGTGAAAGTGCCAACACACGGCGTTTTGACAGTAGGAGCAGTGATCTCGCTTGTCGTAGGTACACTTCTCTTTTTCAAGGGTGGAGGTTCGTATAGTGCTACACAACTTAGCCCAGTACTCGTGTATGTTGTTGCTGCAATAGTTGGTGTCGTTGGCTTTACGTTAGTACAGTTTGCTATACGTGTGCGAAAAATGCGCGTAACAACAGGCGTTGAAGGCATGATAGGTGTGACTGTTGTTGCACGAACACCACTTCTACCAGAAGGGCGTGTCAACTATGGTGGCGAAGACTGGGCAGCGATTCTTGACGATCCCTCCACATCTGCCGATCCTGGCTCAAAACTACAAATCGTTTCTGTAGATGGGTTGCGTCTACATGTACAACCTATGGGCTCAATTTTACATGATGCTACACATTTTATACATGAAAAGCTGTAAACAGTTTGTTTAATCAGAAGGAGAACTGTTCATGGACCCTATTATTGCGAGCGTAATTGCTGCCGTAGTTCTAATCGTACTCTTTCTCTTGCTTTCATCAGTTCGCGTAGTACAACAATACGAACGTGGTGTGATCTTTGTTCTGGGACGCTTGACTGGTGCGAAAGGTCCAGGCATCTTCCTGGTTCCGCCATTCATTTCACGTATGGTCAAGGTTGATCTGCGTATCGTCACCCTGACTGTGCCGCCGCAGGAGGTGATTTCACGGGATAACGTTACGATCAAGGTTACTGCTGTGCTATACTTTTATGTTGTCGATCCCTCGGCGGCAGTCGTCAATGTTATGAACTTCATTCAGGCAACAACGCAAATTGGGCAAACAACGTTGCGTAACGTGCTAGGTCAGTCCGAGCTGGACGAGATTCTGTCACAGCGTAACAAGATCAATCACGATCTTCAAACGATTATCGACGAGCACACTGAGCGGTGGGGCGTCAAGATGACGGCGGTAGAGATCAAAGACGTTGAGTTGCCCGTTACAATGCAACGTGCAATGGCGAAACAGGCAGAAGCAGAGCGCGAGAAGCGTGCGAAAATCATTCACGCGGAAGGTGAGTATCAAGCTTCAGCACAGTTAGCGAAAGCTGCAGGTGTCATTGGCTCACAGCCAAATGCAATGCAGTTGCGCTACCTGCAAACATTGACCGAGATAGCCGTTGAGAAAAATTCGACGATTATCTTCCCGCTTCCTATGGACCTTGTTGAACCAATGATAAATATGATGAAACGTCAACCTGAACCTGCACAAGTGCCACTTGACGGAGCATATATACCACAGAAAAATACTCCCGTTTCCCAGTTGCCTCGGTAATCGAGGGAACAAGAAAACGGCCCGTACCAAATGTTTTTGGTACGGGCCGTTTTCTTGTTACTACAAATTGTTGTGATTCTCGTCTTGTTTGCTGCGCAGGTACTCAGCGCAAGCACGGTACGTTTCCTCTGAGATAAGACCTTTGGACACATAATGTGTGAGCATTACATCCAATTTCAAAATACTCATCAGATTATAGCCGTGTTGCCGTAATCGCTCTGCAGCACCGTGTTCGCGGTCTATGAGGACAAGAACGTCCTTCACCTTTAGCCCGTTTTCTTCCAGTAACGCCGCAGTTTCTATCGTACTGCTGCCTCTCGTGATGAGATCGTCAATAATGAGGGCGGTGTCACCTTTCGTAAAGCGACCTTCAATTCCACGCTTGCCCGTTCCTTCTGGACGGATACGAGCGTAGATCATAGGTGTTGAAGTTTCTAGCGAGTATGCGGATGCTAAAATAAGTCCTCCTACTGGGACTCCTGCGACGATACTGAAGGAGTGAACACGTGCGCGACGCAGTGATTGCGCCAAATTAATTTCCTGTTGCATAAGTTTCGCTGCAACACGTAGTGCGGTAGGATTGCTAATAAGGACCTTGGGGTTTACAAAAATCGGTGAGCTCACTGCCGACTCGCTCACCGTAAAATTCCCGAATTGTACTGCTCCAAGATCAAATAGCATCTGTGCCAACCAAAGATTATCCAGTGACTGCTCTTTCGCCACCTCTCATCATCCTTTCTGCGGAGAACATCTTGTTTTATGGAGTATATCATACCAGGATATGTCCATGCTACACTAAGGCACAAAATTTTCTCTTGCATCTATATCTCTAGTATGATACCCTACCTCAGAAAGAAGAAAGAAGTAAAATACGTTTTTAGGTGAAAAACTATGCCAATTCTTAGTTGTACAGAGGTGGGGAAGTCGTTTGGGGCTGAGCGCATCTTTTCTGGCATCACATTTCAAATTAATGAGCATGATCGTATTGGATTGGTTGGTCCTAATGGTGCGGGAAAATCCACGTTACTCAACATCCTGGCACGTCGAGAAGAGCCTGACGAAGGCTCGGTTGCTGTTGCACGTAACATCCGCGTCGGATATCTAACTCAGTATGTTGATTTTCAACCGCAAAACACGCTACGTGAAGAGTTTTTGACAGTTTTCTCTGAACTACATTCTTGGGAACAGGAGTTAAGTACTTTAACTCAAGAAATGTCAGCACCTGCCACACAAGAGAATAAAGCACTGTATGACACGTTACTGAAACGCTACGATGAGTTGCAAACGCGTTATGAGCATGCAGGCGGCTATACATATGAAAATCGTGTCGATCAGGTGCTTGATGGTCTTGGCTTTACGCGAGAAGAACAGTTGTCTCCTGTTATGCGTCTCAGCGGCGGGCAACAAACACGAGCCTCTCTAGGAAAATTGCTACTGCAAGAACCTGACTTGCTCTTGATGGATGAGCCAACAAACCATCTTGACCTTGCTGCCCTTGAATGGCTTGAGACATACCTCTTGAGTTGGAAGGGAGCAATGGTCATCGTTGCACACGACCGTTACTTTCTCGATAGAATTGTCTCGCGCACTATCGAAATGGCATTTGGACGTATTGAGGAGTACCCAGGCAACTATACAAAGTACCTCAGTTTGCGTGAGGAGCGTATGGAGCGGCAACTCCGCGAGTACGAGGCGCAGCAAGCACATATTGCCCATACAGAAGAGTTTATTCGTCGTTATAAAGCAGGTCAACGCAGCAAAGAGGCACGAGGCCGACAGAAATTGCTCGACCGTCTTGAACGTGTAGAACGCCCACAGGATTTTCCAGAACTCCATTTCGAGTTTACTCAGGTGACAGATAGCGGTCTTGTCGTCATTTCAACAAACAAGTTAACTGTTGGCTACGGTGGTGGCTCAAGACGGGACCCACAAAAAAGTGGCGAGCCTACTGTGCTGGTACGTGTTGCTGACCTGGAGTTGTTGCGTGGAGACCGTGTTGGCTTTATTGGTCCTAATGGAGCAGGAAAGACAACAGTTCTGCGAACACTCATTGGCGAACTACCACCAATCAGTGGATACACAACGCTTGGACACAATGTACGTGTCGGTTACTATTCACAAACGCATGCTGGTCTGAACTACGAGCGTACCATTCTTGACGAAATTCGCCAGATTAGTGTACTGAGCGAAGAGGGTGCACGAAGTTTTCTAGGGCGTTTCCTTTTTTCCGGTGACGACGTGTTCAAACCTATTGGTGCTCTCAGTGGTGGTGAGCGCAGCCGTGTTGCATTGGCAAAGTTGACGCTGCAAGGCTCTAATCTCCTCATCCTGGATGAGCCAACAAACCATTTGGACTTACAATCGCGCCAGTTCCTGGAAGAAATTCTCAGCGAATTTGAAGGTACTCTGCTCTTTGTCTCGCACGACCGCTACTTTATTGATAGTCTCGCGACACAAGTATGGGCCATTGAAGACGGTGTACTCATTCCATATATGGGCAACTACACAGATTATCGGACGAAAAAGCAACCCATTCTGCTCGATGTTCCAGCACCTGTTACAAAGAAAACAGTTGTTGCTGAAAAGCCTGTCCCGTCAGTCGGGAAGCCAGGTAACAAAAAGCAGCCTAAGGCAAAGATACGCACTGTGGAAGATGTCGAGCGTGATATTGAGAAGGCCGAGACGCAGGTAAAAACCGTAGAAGCTGCACTCTCGGAAGCTGCTCTACACGCAGATGCAGAGCAGCTTACACAACTATCAGCCGAATATGAACAAGCCAAAGAGCGAGTAGACGAACTGCTCGTTGAGTGGGAACGACTTGTAGACGTAGCAAGCTAAGGTAGAGGCTAGCGTATCATGTTCTCGTTCACATCTGGTGCCGAACGAGAACATGATACGCTGGCTCCTACCTTCTTCGCCTTACCCCTGTTACTAAGCCACTTATGAATCCTACAAAGGCTAGGATAACTGGTACTACTGCCGCAACTGCAAGCCAAAGCCCCAGGAAGAGGAGCGGAAGCAGAAACTCAGTATGTGCCTGTAACTCAAAAAAGAGCTTCCTATAAACAGGTCGATAACCCAAACTTATACCAAGTATAGCGGCTGGAATAAGGCTAAAGAAAAGTGTTACAAGTACGCGCAGGAAGCCGTGACGATATGAGCCTTGCACTGCATTCACGCACAAAATTGCCAATCCCAGGCTCTCGAGGAGAAATGAAAGCCATAGTGGAAGCGTGGGACGGAGAATCGGAAGAACTCCACCTGCTATACCTAGTAGCAGACCCAAAAATTGAAGTCCAACACCTACAAAAAAGGATCGTGGTCCGCCACGCCTTTTTTCTAACGTAATAAGCTCATTTCTGGGTAGTGTCTTATCTCTATTTTGTGCAATTGCAACACTCGACATAATGTTTGTCTTGATAACGTAACTTTCTGGATTGCTTGCATCTAACTCAAGAGAGCGTTCAATAGCAGCAAGCGCTTCCTGGTGGCGTCCCATGTTTGTTAACAGAACTGCACCCATACTCCATGCAAGCGCATTATTTGGTTCTTTCTGACGCAACTGCTCAACCACCACGAGTGCTTCTGGAAATCGGCCCATTGTGCCAAGAATCTGTCCCTTAAGAGTTAGCCCTGAACTATTTCCAGGATCGATTTGTAGTGCTTGATCGGTAAGACGTAGTGCATCCTCTGAGTTCTGTATCTGGAATTGGTGCCACGCCTGATCCAGGAGAAGCGCGCTTTGCTGTTGGCGGTGTTGTTCTATCTCCGAAGAGGAGAGATATCCAGAGGTACTTCTTTGTTGTTGATATGAGGATGATAGCTGCGCTGTAGCTGTTGCGTTGTGTGAAACTTGCTGTAACGCTGGACTTTGTGGAGCTTGCGGCACACTTCCTGCATATACAGCTACTGGTTGAGCATCACTTGAAGGAAAAGTGGATGCAACTTGTTGGTGGACAAGCATCTCACCTACTAACACGATGGGAGTGGGTGCTTGTCCAAAAACCTGTGGACGTTGCTGTATTCCTACATTGTTGAAAAGATAAGTATAGAGTGTTTGAAGCGTAACGTTCCCTGTTACACTGTCAGCAGCAATCCTGCTTAAGCCAACAACCATGTAATACATGAGCAAGCCTAAGCCGCGCTCACCTTTTTCTGTACTAAACTCGTTACCTCGACAGGAGCAAAGAAGAACTCGGTCATGCAGCTGTTGTATACCGTGAAGAAGTGCGGGACCGAGGAGCGGTTGTATATCAAAAGGTGATGTTCGGAGTACACTCCATCCTTGGCCTGTTTGAAACGAGTCAAGAATGAACACGATATTGGCAGCAGAGCTCCGTGTCATCGTCTGTTGAGCAAGTGAGAAAAGATGCAGAGCTGTTCTTGGGTTTGCGTAGAACGTGTCTGCTAGTGCGAGATAGCCATCACCACTTCTTTCATCAAGAAATGTGTGACTGGCGATGTAGACAAGAACGAGATCACCTGGTTGAGCAACCGATAGGCAAAGCTGTAGCACAAGAGACTCAACAAGCTCTTTTGTAGCGTTTGCTCCATACACATATTGCACATCAGCAGGTGCCCACTTGCCTCCTTTAGCGTTGACCAGCCATTGAGCAAATGCGCGTGCATCGTTTTCAGCAAACTGAAGTGACTGAAATGTAGTATCTTGGTAGTGATTGACACCTACGACAAGTCCGAGGCGTCTGCCCATCCTAATTCCCTCTATATCTAGCATACATCGTAGAACGTGTGAGTATTGTACGCTACTTCGAGAAAATAGAGTGAGAAACAAGCAAAAATAGGTACTTTTTGGATATCTCGTGTTCGACTAAGTGCCTGTTGGCATGTGCAAAAAGCAAAATGTGGTATACTTTTTAATATCATTTTAGTTTTCTAAGGAGGTTCTCGAATGCCGCGTGTTTTAGGGTTAACAGGCAACATCGCGTGCGGCAAGACCTCTGTAGGACAGATGTTACTTGAACTTGGAGCCGAACGCTATATTGATGCAGATACAACTGTCCACACCCTCTACGAACATGGTCAACCCATTGCTGTCAAGGTTGCGGAAGCTTTCGGTCCCTCTGTCATCGCACCAGATGGAAGCGTGAATCGTAAGGCGTTAGGAACTGTTGTGTTTCAAGATGCTGAGGCGATGCGCCGACTAGAACGTGTTGTTCACCCTGCGGTAGGAAGCGCGTTGATGAAAGAACTCTCTCTTGTCAGCGCAACTGGTATTGTTATCATTGATGCGGTCAAGCTGCTAGAGGGAAACTCTGGCGCACTGTGTCAAAGCAAGTGGATAGTTATTTGTCCAGAAGAACAGGAACTAGCACGACTTATTGCGCGGAATGGTTTTAGTGAGCAAGAAGCATGGGCGCGTATTCGTGCTCAACCGTCAGTTGCTGACAGACTTCCTCTTGTGGATGAAGTGATTGATAATGGTGGCTCTAAGCAAGAGACGCGCCAACAAGTTGTGGCGGCTTTTGAACGATTTTGTACCAGGTATCCAGCATAAGTAGGGCAGATATGCGTATTTCTCCGTTATTGCGTCGTATTCTTTTAGCTGTGTCGCTTATCCTTGCTGTATCTGTAGGGTGGATGGGGCGGAGTTTGCAATTGACACAGCTCAGTAAGCAAGCAAGGGGCCAAAGCAATGTTCCTGTGAGTACAATGAGGACTCCTCTTTCATCTACTTCATCGAGCTATTCTGCTATGCACTTAAATTCAACATTGCGAACGAGCTTTTTCCAGTTAACAAGCGGTCTTCGTCCGGGACGAGGTGAGCCTATTCCCGATGCAGGTGACGTACATGACTTGCCTGTAAAAGATATTTCATTTTATAATTGGCGTGGTGAATTGCTCTCCGGTTGGCTCTCAGTGCATACACCACAAGCCCCTATCATCATTCTTACGCATGGCACTCCTGGCAATCGTGTCTCAATGACAACGCGCGCAGCATTCTTATACAATCATGGCTACAACACACTTCTCTTTGATTTTCAGAGTTATGGGCGTAGCCAGGGCTCATTGTCCACGCTCGGCATGGTTGAGTCAGAAGATATCTTAGCAGCCATCTCGTATTTACGCGGCTTGCCAGATACCATGTATAGCAAAGTAGGCGTACTTGGCCTTTCGATGGGGGCAACTGCCGCGGTACTCGCAGCCGCACGGACAAATGATATTGCAGCCCTTGTAGCAGAAAGTTGTCCCGTTGATGCTACGCGGGTAACGAGTGATGTTCCTAGTGAAGAGGCGCGAGACGCCGACCAAGAGCTTGTTGAGGACGAATTTGGTGTCGATATTACGCAGGCACGACCCATCGATGTTGTACATAAGTTGGCAGGTCACACTTCTCTATTTTTTATCAATGGTGATAGCGATTCTGTAACGCCACTTCCTGGTATGTTCACGCTTTACCAGGCAGCAAGCAATCCCAAGCAATACTGGGTTGTGCCTGGAGCCGCGCATGCAGCCTCGTTTACTGTAGATACATCAGGATACATGGCACATGTGAACGCGTTTTTTGATACCTCTCTTGGTGTATCGTCTTAGCTTTCGCTAGCTCGTGTGCCAAGAACAACAAAGAGCGGATCGTGACCTCTGCGGAACCATGGTGCCTGCTTGTCTACATGCCGCTCAACTTCAATCTTAGAAAATCCGCCCACAAGCTCATAATATTTCTGTACAAGGGCAAGGCAATGGTTACAGATACTCAAAGAATTCCTCGTATGGTAGATAAAGAGCATAAAATTACTCTATTGACAGTCTTCTCGTGATTACGTATAATCAGCCCATCTACTTTGGGGTGATTCCAACCCTGCCACAAAGCCGTGAAGCACCACCTCACCTTTGTCAACTATAAATTGTGGAAAAGTACATCTATTAAAAGAAAGAAAATGAGCAATTTGTAGACAAAATGGTGAGATTTATCTTGTTATTGACGTAGTATCACCGTAAGAGGGAGCGTTATTTACAAGGTCTTCTTGCGAAGCGTACCCTTCTCAGAAAAGGTCCTGAATTCGTATTTCGGTATCCTTAAGGAGGCTGACTACATCATGCAAAGACGTTTGTCACGTATTTTCGCCCTGATACTGGGCATTCCAATGCTGCTAGCTATGCTTGCAGCGTGTGGCGCCGGCACAACTGGTAACAGTGGTGGTGGCAATGGCGGTGGTGGTGGTGCTAAAGGCTCTACGACCATTAAGATTGCGTCCGATTTCCCTACAAGCGGAAAAGACGAGAGTGCTGGTAAACCTGCTGAGAATGGCGCACATCTAGCCGTTGATGAAGCCAATAGTACAAACTTTTTCCCAGGTTATAAGTTTGAGTTTCTCGCTAAAGACGATGTTGGTCCAAGTGGATCACACGATGGTGCGGCTGGTCAAAAGAATGTGACCGATCTTGTCGGTGATGCTCTAGTTGCTGGTATGGTAGGACCTTTAAATAGTAGTGTGGCAGTTTCAGAACTTCCAGTTGCAAACCAGGCTCCTCTTGCTATTATTAGTCCTGCAAATACAAACGATTGTCTTACCCAGAATGATCCGGTCAAGGAATGTGGTGCAAATGGTAAGCTCGATACCTATCGTCCTACAGGCAAAGTAACCTACTTCCGCATTGCTACTCTGGATAAGTTCCAAGGGGCTGCACTTGCTGACTATGCCTTTAAACAAAAATCCTACAAGAAGGCGTATGTCATTGACGATACAGAGACCTACGGTGTTGGTCTTGCAACAGCCTTTATCAACGAATGGAAGAATATTGGTGGCACTGTAATCGACCGTAAGAGCGTAGCTCCAACAACCACCTCGTATGTGAATATCCTTACTCAGATTGCTTCAACAAACCCCGATGTCATTTTCTTCGGTGGCAACGACTCGACTGGTGGCACGCTGATTCGTCAGCAAATGCAACAGGTTGCTACTTTGAAGAACACACCTATGGTTGCTGGCGATGGTACACAAACGAGTGCCTTTGCTCGAACTATCGGTAATACTGGCGGCCCTGTTTTCACATCTGTTGCTTCGGTAAATGCTGCGGCACTTGGTGGTCCCTCGCAAGCTTTCATCAGTGCATTTGGCGCAAAGTACGGAGCGAACAACATCTCTTCTTACAGTGCTGGTGCATACGACTGTGCAAAGATCATTATGCAGGCGGTGAAGACCGCTATCGGCAAGGGTGTGAATACTCCTAAAGACTCAAGCGATGCGGCTCAGGCAAAGACGTTCCGTCAAGCTGTTATCGATGCTATTCAAAGTACTGACTACACCGGTGTTACTGGTCATCACACCTTTGATAAAAATGGCGACACGACGAATAAAGTCATCTCCATTTACACCATTGCGGACAATGTGAACAAAGGTGATGGCTGGAAGTTCATTACACAGTTGAACATTGGAAGCTAACCCTAACAGTTATATCAGGCTACATGCTCGATAAACCGTAGGTACCTGGCATATAGTTGATGGGGGGGTGGTCTGCAGAACTATCTGTATGGCTGCTCCCTTGCTTGCTATCTGCTGTTCTTGCGCTGTATTCTGCACATCGTTCTCTTTATTTTTGCTCTGGAAGGTGGGTATCCACTCTATGTCATTATCACTTGTACTGCAACTACTCATCGCTGGGCTGGCTGCTGGGGCAATTTATTCACTTATTGCTCTGGGGTACACAATGGTATACGGTATCATCGAATTAATTAATTTTGCTCACGGCGACATTTTTATGCTCGGCTCTTTTTTCTCCATTGCCATCTTAAGTTTTCTTGGTATTAGCGTCGGATCACGGCCTACAGGCTTGGCCTTGGTGGGGATCATTATTCTTACTGCGCTTGGGGCAATGCTGATTTGTGCTGTGCTGGGTGTTGTGATTGAGCGTGTTGCATATCGTCCCTTACGCAACGCACCTCGTCTTGCGCCTTTAATTTCTGCTATTGGTGTTTCTTTGATTTTGGAGGATATAGGCAAGCTTTGGAAAGGCAATACCAACGTTTCTTTTCCACAAATTTTTCCCCTCGTGTATTTCAAGTTGGGACCAGTAAATCTTCGTAGTATCGATTTATTTGTGCTTGTTGTCGCTGTTCTATTGATGCTTGGCCTGCAATTCATGATTAACCGCACACGTATTGGGCGTGCGATGCGTGCTGTAGCTCAAGACCGCGAAGCGGCTGCACTGATGGGTGTAAACGTAGATCGCATCATTTCGTTCACATTTTTTGTTGGGGCGGCACTTGCTGGAGCCGCAGGTTTCATTTATGGTTTACAGTTTGGAAGCACAGTTTTCACTATTGGCTTTAATCTTGGCTTGTTCGCTTTTACGGCGGCAGTGCTGGGCGGCATTGGCAATATTGTCGGTGCGATGGTCGGAGGCATACTACTTGGTGTCATTGAGTCATTCACAACACTTGTTCCCGATACTATATTGCCAAATGGTGGTAGTGCATGGGCACGAGCAATTATATTTGGCATTCTCATTCTCATCCTGGTCTTTCGTCCTTCTGGATTGTTTGGTCAACACACGCCAGAAAAAGTGTAAAGAAAATGTGTTCTCTTGAATGAGTGTCTATGCCTTCAGAAATGAGGTAGTAAACAGTGTCACTAGCAATAAATTCACGTAGACTTTTACCTACAGGTGATACACGCAGCCTTCTTATAAAGTGGATTGTTGGGCTGTTAGTCCCTGTTGCTGTATTTACATTTGTATGGAGCGGTGAAGAGATAATAAACAATGTGCTTCTCGGTATTTTCTCTCCTGCAAACGCAAAGTATAACACCGCTACAGTGATTCAAGATGCTATTTTCATCGTTGTCTTTTACGCAACAATCATAACACTTGTGGGCTATTTGGTCGCGGCAGATAGTGGGCATCGTGGAGCTTTAGAGGTATGGGTTGATATCCTCGTATTTGTGTTGGTTCCTCTCATGCTCTTTATCCTCCTGGGAAATCTCATTATTGGTTTAGCTGCTTGTGCCGTTATCTGGCCTGTCTATTTCTTTATAAGAGGTCGTGTACGCAAGGCAAGGAACTATACACCACCAACACCATTGGGAAACTTAAGCGTTCTTAACGTTGAACAACAATCCTTACTGGTGTACCGTGCAAGGCTTGGTGGTTTCTGGTTCGCTACGTCGTTAGCTATCGTGTGGTTGATTGCTGATATCATTTTTTACGCAATCGGTACACTGCCCACAACTCTTCTGATTTGGGTGGTGATTCGTACGCTTCTGTTGCCCGTTGCAGGCTACTTTCTAGGTCAGCTAGGAGGTCGATTCGCATTACGCCGTACCATCACACCCAAAACAAATACTCTTGCAGGGGTAGAAGGAAATGGCGTAAAGGGTTCTGCGTCCCGTGTGAGTAGGCGAAGACAGTTGCAGCAGCTTTCTGCCGTTCGTGCTAGCGAGGAAGCAAAAGACCTGGTTCCTAATGACCTGCCGTTGCGTAGTACAGGCGCACAACGTTTTTACCTGACACTCCTTGCGATCTTTGTTCTATTCTATCCGGCTATTGATCCTATTCTGTTTGGCTTTGGTTCAAATGGTCGTTTGTCAGGCTATGGCGACTTGGGTTACTACATCATTCTCGCACTTGGCCTCAACATTGTCGTTGGTTTCGCTGGCTTGTTGGATCTCGGCTATGTTGCCTTCTTTGCCATTGGTTCATATGCTTGGGGACTAATAGGCTCAACACAACTTGAGCAAGTACTAGGTATTGTTGTCAAGCCTACTATATGGCCCTTCTTCTTCTGGCCTATGTTGGTTATTGGAGCACTCATTGCTGCTTTCTGGGGTATTGTTCTTGGTGCGCCAACACTGCGTTTGCGCGGCGACTATTTGGCAATTGTAACACTCGGCTTTGGTGAGATCATTCCTATCATTTTCCTAAACCTGCCTAAGATCACGAATGGTCCTAACGGTATTGTTGGTGTATTCCCACCTAAATTGTTCGGTTTTGATTGGACCAGTTTCACACCTATTCCTTTCTACTACCTTATCCTGGCATTGATCGCACTTTGTATCTTCGCAAATATCCGTTTGCGTGACTCACGGCTAGGACGTGCGTGGGTTGCTATCCGTGAAGATGAAATCGCGGCATCATCCTCTGGTATCAATCTCTCAAATACGAAATTGTTAGCTTTTGGTGCTGGCGCCTTCTTTTCTGGCATTGCTGGTGTATATCATGCAGCAAAGCTTGGCAATGTGACACCTGATAGCTTCAGTTACTCTGACTCGGTTATCTACCTTGCTATGGTTGTCATCGGTGGCTTGGGAAGTATTCCTGGGGTAATTGTTGGGGCCATTGCTGTGTACTCCATCAATTTGCTTATTTTAGCTCAGCTTGATAGTTTAGCCGCTGATCCAGGAAGCTTTCTGCACGTTCTGCAACAAATCTTTCCTGGTTTCACCTTTGGTAGTATCCGCAATCTCCTCTTTGGTATAATTCTTGTTGTGATTATGATCTTTAGACCAGAAGGACTTATTCCTAGTGCGAGGAGGCGACGAGAATTACATAAAACTACGCCTGCGAGTGATAGCATAGAGGTCGGAGCATTGGACGTACCGCCTGGAGCACCAGGCTTTGAGTCTGAAGTACATGTTGATTAACAACTAAATAGGAGAGATGCTATGAGTGTTCAAGGTGGAAATCTGACAGATAAGCCTACTCCTAATGGAGCGGTTGGCGAGACATTGCTTCAGCTTAACAATGTTACAAAACGCTTTGGTGGGCTTACTGCTGTACAGGATGTAAATTTACTCGTTCATCGCAATGAAATCGTCAGTGTGATTGGTCCTAACGGTGCTGGAAAAACAACTGTTTTCAATCTTATTACAGGCATTTATCGTCCAACATCAGGTGAGATATTGCTGGAAGATAAGCCCTTAATGGGACTTAATCCTGATCAAATTGTGACGCGTGGTATCGCAAGAACTTTTCAGAACATTCGCTTGTTCAACAATATGACTGTCCTAGAAAATGTGTTGGTTGGACAACACACGCAGCTCAAAGCAGGCATACTTGGTTCACTCTTTCGTCCTCCCAATGTTGTACATGAGGAAGCAGAGGCCCGTAAACAGGCTATTGAACTTCTTGGCTTCTTTGGAACCGCTTTGATAGAGCGACAAGAAGAATATGTTATAAATCTTTCATATGCTGAGCGACGGCGTGTTGAGATTGCACGTGCGTTAGCGGCAAAACCCAAGTTACTGCTCCTGGATGAGCCAACTGCTGGTATGAATGAAAACGAAACGCTGGATGCTGTGAAGTATATTAGACGCCTTCGTGATGAGTTGGGACTCAGTGTCTTGTTGATCGAGCACAAGCTAGCGGTGACAATGGGCTTATCTGATCACATTGCCGTGCTTGATTATGGGCGTAAAATCGCTGAAGGACTGCCCGAAGAGGTACGTAACAACGAGAAAGTTATTGCTGCGTATCTTGGCAAAGCTTCTACAGCAGACGAGCCAGCAGTTGCTGAATAATTAAGTAGATTATCTCCGTTCCTTGCTAATAGAACGTGAGGACATTCATTGTAACGAGGTCCTAGCATGACAGCAGTATTGCAATTAAACGATGTAAACACATACTACGGTCCAAGCCACATCTTGCAAAACGTTTCGCTTGAGGTCAACAAGGGGGAAATTGTCTGTCTTCTGGGAGCAAATGCTGCTGGTAAGACAACAACGATGAAAACTATCTTTGGTCTTGTTCATCCTAAAAGTGGGACAGTACAGTTTGAGGGCAACCCCATTCAGAACAGACTTACAGGTGATATCGTGACATCAGGGCTAGCTCTTGTTCCTGAAGCACGCCGTATCTTCCCTCGCATGACTGTTTATGAGAATTTGGAAATGGGTGCTTTTAGTCGCAAGAGTCGAGTTGAAATTCGGCAAGACCTCGATCACGTCTGCCAAATCTTTCCTCGCCTGAAAGAACGCTTGAAACAGGTTGCAGGTACCATGTCTGGTGGCGAGCAGCAAATGCTTGCAATGGGTCGCGCACTCATGTCGCGTCCGCACATGATTTGCTTAGACGAGCCGTCAATGGGGCTCTCACCAATTCTTGTGCAAACAGTGTTTGATACAATCTTACAGATCCGTAATGAAGGCGTCACCGTTTTCCTGGTGGAGCAAAATGCGTCAATGGCACTTAGCCTTGCCGACCGAGGCTATGTGCTTCAAACAGGCAAGATTGTTCTTACCGATACGGCGAAAAATCTGCTAACCAACGATCTTGTACGACAAGCCTATCTTGGTGGTGCATAAAATCATTGTAAACAGAGGTGGGTAACGCGCTACCCACCTCTGTTTACAATGATTTATTTCCTATCGAGCTTCTGATGTAGCTGATTGATGTGCTGGATAACTTCAGCAAGCGTTGTCACACCTAGTTCTTCCATATCCTCGCGCAGACTCTCCAAAATTTCTAACATCTCCATATCGTCATATTCGTTGAAATCGTCATCTGTAGTGCTTGCTTGCATCCCTTTAGGATTCTGCTTCTCCATTATCACTGCTCCTTCGCTTAATATAAAAATGAAGTGTTGGCATCTTGATAGGTCCAGCCCGCTTGGGTATCGTTTCCTGTATCGACAATAACTGGTGCTCCCTGGCGTTGACCATGAGAGTTGATAGTCACAGTATACAATCCCTTACCAGAACTCAAGGTATGCCCCTGCCATAGCAGACGATTGTGTGTCAGAAAAAGAAAATGACTACTATCAGAGGCCCACAGGCTATTTGGCGCAGGCTGAAGGAGTGCGTTCACACCTGCTATTGTTGTCCCTTCATCTCCAGCAATGCCATCAGTTAAAAGCACATGTTGTTGCTGGTTTGCTATTTGAAGAAGTTGAAGTGTATGGATGCCATCTAACAACAAAAACTTACTATCTGGCGACCAATAAGGCACGCTAGTGCCTTCTACGGTAAAATCGAACGAAGTGCCCGTGGTAATATTTAACAGTGTATCTTTATTCCCTGTACGGTAGAGCACCATGTTTCCATCAGGAGACCAGGCAAATTGCACACACGCACATCTCGCTACCGCTTTTTCTTGTCCATCTAGCGTGTGCAACATAAGTTGTATATCTGGTAATGACTGTGTAGAGTGTTGCGGAGTAGATTGTCCAATTTTGGAAGGTGCAAGTTCTGCATAAAGTAATGCCGGTTGTGCATGATGAGGTTGCCATAAGACACGCTCAAGTGCTGCGGGCAGTGGATGACCTTGTAGAGGGCCATGAACCAAAAAACGTGTATGTGTGCCCGCTAGTGATACTGTAAAGATACCTTTTTTAGTCGTTCCTATAGCCAAAGAATCTATGTACGAAAGCGAAAGACGTGCATCGCTGCCAGGTAAAAGCTTTGCCGCAATACCGCCAGGTTGATCATTTTGCGATGCCCACCAGAACGCATTTCCAGGTACATGTGTTGCCTTAGGCTCCTGTCGATAGAGAAGACGTGTACCCGTCGCATTCCATATTGGGTTGCTATACTGTACATCAGGGCTAGAGAGCATAATTGGGATAGAACTTCCACCATCAATACCGACGGTGTTAACGCTGCTAGGGCTATCCTCAATCTGACCTGTTACTGTATTTGTCGCAAGCTGTTTAGCCGCTGCCGTTTTTGCAAAAGAGTTATCGAGCGTGCGGAACACAAGTATTTGATGTGTCGGCGACCAGCTATACCCGACAACAGGCGTATCTTGCGCAACCAACTCGAACGCATTTGCACCGTTCGGGTCAATTGTCCAAAGGTGTCCATCGCGTATAAACGCAAGTTCGTTGCTCCCAAGATGCCCCGAACTACACGATGTCAAACCTGCCAGCAAAAAGATGAGCAAAAGAAAAACACGTCTCTGTTTCATGTGTCGAGTATAGTCTCGTCATCTACTAAGGTCAAGAGCATAGCAGCATGTTGTACTTACTTTAGTGGTTATGATATGATTTTTCTGTACTGTTATGGCTACTCATGAAATGTCTAAAAGTGTGGTGATATGAATTCATTGGAGCGACTCCTATTTCTTGGACGTGGAAACGAGCAACGCGGGCTACGTTATGTATCCGACGCTGGTCTTGCTCTATTAGGTGCCTTCCTTATAACAGGTTTTATTGCACTATTCCATCTCTCGTTTATTCGTAATATTTCGTTGCTTTACCTTTTTATTGTATGGTTGCTCGCTATTAATCGCGGTCTATATGCAGCACTTTGTGCCTCCATGTTTTCTTTTCTTACGTTTGATTTCTTCCTCGTGGAGCCACTCTTTACGTTTACTATTAGTGACCCGGCGGAATGGCTTGCATTGTTCTTTTTTCTAGCTACTGCGATTGTGACTGGCCTCATCGCATCAAGACTACGCCAAAGTGTGCAGGAAGCAAGTCGCCGCGAAGATGAGGCACATGCGCTCTATCAACTAGTGAGTGCGACTGCTAGTGAGGGAGATGTTCATACTCAATTGAAAATAGTGGCAAACACCATTGAGGAAGTTTTTGCACCATCAGGTGTGCGTAGTTGTTCTGTTTTGCTACCAAACAATGAGGGAGGGATAACAACATTTGAGGGTGTGCATGCAAGTGAGGACCATATTGTCGCATCCTCTGACGAGGAAGCAATGCGCTCCTGGGTATTAAAGCATGGTCAGGCGCGCGATCTATACGATGTTGCCCTTATGCCTAAGAAATCATCAATGTATTTGTCAAAAGTTGTTGTGCGAAGTACAGAGAAGGCTCAAGAGGTACAACGTTACATTCGGCTCATCCCACTAACGACAGGAACACACATTATTGGTATCGTACGCCTTGTTGTGGAGGATGATCCATCTGTATCGGCAGACCAGAAGCTATTAATTACTGTGAATGAAACGTTGCCGCAACACAAAAGTACTTTTGTGAATTCTATTGAGCATGTTATAGATACTATTACGGGAGCGAAACGAGAGCAAGCGTTGCTACAAACATCGTTCTTCCAATCATTTTTAAATCAAGCTACTGCTATCATAGAGAGTGCGCGTCTGCGACAGGAGAGCTTGCAAATAGAAGTATTACAACGAACCGATGCTTTGCGTGCTGCTCTTCTATCCTCTGTCTCGCACGATCTGCGTACGCCACTTTCTTCCATTAAAGCTGCGGCGTACAGTCTGCAAGAAAAAGATGTCACGTGGGACGATGAGGTACGTTATAGCTTTGCGGCAACGATAGAACGCGAGGCGGACCGTCTGAACCGCTTGGTGGGCAACATTCTTGATATGTCGCGTATCGAAGGCGGCGCACTCAAAGCCGAAAAAGAATTGTATCCTTTAGATGAGCTGGTGTATCATGTAGTAAATCACATGCAATTTGTAGTAAAGGATCGCGATATACGTGTCACAGTACCTGATACTCTGCCTCCTGTTGCATTAGACTTTTTACAAATAGATCAGGTGCTCACAAACCTGATCGAAAATGCCGTACGCTATACACCATCCGGTTCACCAATAGAGATAAGCGCGGTGAAGCAAAACGACGAAATACTCGTGAGCGTTGCGGATTCTGGGCCGGGTATTCCTGAAGAGTACAAAGAGCGCATTTTTGACAAATTTTATCGCGTATCAGGTGCCAAACAACGAGGAACAATGGGAACAGGTCTTGGCCTTGCGGTATGTCGAGGGCTTGTAGAGGCCCATGGGGGGCATATTTGGGCTGAAAACCGGGAAGGTGGTGGTGCTGTTTTTCAATTTACATTGCCTTTGGCAAAGACGAGGGAACTTGTATGAGTAAGGGAAGTGCGCGTATTCTGATTGTCGATGACGAAGTGGAAATTAGACGTGCTTTGCAACGCAATTTAGTGGCACATGGCTTCGAGGTATCCGTTGTAGGGAGTGGCGAAGAGGCATTAGATGAAATCACTCTGCATCGTCCTGACTTGATACTCCTTGACCTGGGCTTACCGGGGATGAGTGGTCTTGAAGTATGTAAGCGAGTACGTGCAATCTCCAACCTCCCTATTATTGTTCTTTCAGCCAAAGATGCAGAGCGCGATAAAGTGCTTGCACTCGATCTTGGCGCAGATGATTACATCTCTAAACCGTTTGGCATCGATGAAGTACTCGCACGCGTTCGTGTGGCATTACGCCATGCTGTGCAACTACAAAGTACTATTGGTACAACATTTGTAGCAGGACCCTTGCGCGTCGATTTTGCACAACGTCTGGCCTATGTTCATGGAAAGGAAGTCAAACTTACACCAACGGAATATGATCTCCTCACTGCTTTGATTAAAAATAGTGGTAAGATCATGACCCGTCAGATGCTGCTGTCTCAGGTATGGGGAACAGGCTACGGCACTGAGTCGCATTATCTGCACGTCTACATCGGCCAATTACGCCGCAAGATTGAACCCGACCCTGCCCACCCCCGCTTCATTATTACTGTCTCGGGAGTGGGTTATCGCTTTAATGCAGACGAAGCGAATGCTTGAGAACTGTCCTACCACTGCTTTAACAAGTGAGCGATCTTGCCTGTTTCAGTCTCTTCATAACGTACTTGGTCAGGCTCGATACCTGTAAGGTCTGAAACGCTTTCCGCGGCAATAATCATTTCAGAAGGATGAACAACTTGCCAGACATGTTGTACCGCCTTTGGCTCCTTATGCCGATAGACAAAGAGACTTGGAACCTTTGCCTCCTCAGCCATATGATTAGCCCTGCCAAAATCCTCTTTTGCTTGTGCGTCTGCAAGATGTGGTGACGTAAGCCGGAAGACCTCTGGCTTTTGGTCCGAAGAATTCTCACCGATATATAAGAAGGTTACAGGAGCATGTTCTGGATTCTTAACTGCCGCATCAATAACTGCCTTGTTATGTTCTGGTCCAGGTGTAAGTACTGCCAGCACTGAACCAGGAAGTGGCTGTTCACGTTGCGTTGCCAGCACAGGCACACGTCCCTTCTTCTTATGACGCGAGTAGTTGATATATGCTATTCCCATACCTAGCACGGAAACAGACCCGCCAAATGCCGTAGCAAGAGGCTTACTTACCAGATTTGTTGACCATGCGATAACAACAAGTAGCGTGGTAAGAATGCCCAACCAGTAATTGAGTGTTGAGCGGGTCCAGCGTCCCTCGCGTTCTGGTCGTTCTTCTGTAGGAGTAGTTTCCTCCGTTGCGCGATCCTCTATCTTGTCTTCTTTACTCTCTGTTTTATCTTTCGCGGACGCTTGTTGAGCCTTTGTAGGCTGTCCATCATTCTGTGCAAGTTGTTCTTGCCCCTTCTTTCTTGCTTTACGCGTACGATAACGCACAATATCCATACTTATGCACGTAAGGGTGAACGCTCCCAGCAGGCCAAACGCGTACATATCACCAAGTATATTGATATTTCCTTTTACAAGGAGCAGCACAAGAATAGGGATACCTACAGCAAGCATAATCGCATAGTGTGGCGTATCACGTAGCTTATTGCGGCGCGTGAGAACCTCTGGAAAAAACTCCATGCGTGAGAGAGCCAGGAAGACGTGGTACGAACCAATAATTGCTGTGTTGCCAGCAAAGATAAGCAAGGCACTGGCACTAATCGCTACCTCTGTCTGCAAAAATGGTCCACCCCAGCGGCCAGCAAGAATAGAAATGATTTGAGCAGACTTCACCGGGTCACCAGCCGCCTGCGGTTCTAGCAAGGTTGAGAGCATTGTAAGTAGTGGACTAGTAAGACCGACAGTCAATACAACGAGAAAAAGTGCCATCTTTCCGACTGTTCTACGCGGTAGCTTCATCTCTGGCGAGAGTTGCGAGATGCTCTCCAGTCCTGAAAATGCGAGAAACGAGCCTGCGAAGCCAGCTAAGAGTGTACTGAACGTGAGAGGCTGCCCTGCAAACATCTTAGGAAAGAGTGCTAGAAAGTCTGGAAAGGAAATATGTGTAAAGACGGTGACCAGAATAGCAACATCGCTCAAAAAAGCAATAACTGCTCCTACCATACTCACCTTCGCACTTGCACTCACACCTATCCAGTTAAGAATGCCGAGCAACACAAGGACAAGCAGTGTAATCCAGACTGTTAACTGCAATCCTAAAAATGCTGACTGTGGGCCAAGCACCGGTACCACAACACTCAGATAAAGCATGCCCGAAAGGCAACTGATTGTGGCTGTCAGGAAGTAGTCAACAAGAATGAACATACCACCCAATGCTCCAAACCACTTGTTGAGTGCCAGTGCCGATACTGTAACAACTCCGCCCCCCTGTGGAAAACGATAAGTGACTTCTACATACTTGAGTGTGAGCAAAATAAAGACCGCCATTGTCAAAAAAACAAAAAAGCCAGCTAGTGTCTTTACCGTCCCGTAGAGAATGCCAGGAACGTAGTAGATAGAGGTGCCAATGTCCGCAAAGACAATTGCCCAGCATAGCCACGGCCCAAGTTGCTGCTTTTTTGTATCCTTGCTTTCATTATCAGATAGATGTGATGCCTCTCGCATCGTAGACTTGCTAGCCATACAAAATTTTGTCCTCTCCTACAGGAAATACTCTAGCATTGTGTTGTACTTTCTGCCTCTACTCTTAGTACGTAGTGTATCTCACAATAGGGGACATAGGACATTGAATGCATATGTGTGTAGTAAACACAAGAGTAATAAAATGTGCAAAGGCAATATCTCTAAAAAAAATCTTGAGAATTTGCAGAGCGAATAACTTGCACCTTTTGTTTCTGTGCAGTAGTATATCTGAAGCTTGCTTTATACAAGATATATCCCTGTTGGTAAAACAGCAGGGATATGAAAGTGTGTTCTGTGAAAAGAGAAGAATACATTTCGTATAACAATACACTAGAGTGATATACTGGAAGCGTGTGTCTGCAATATTTTACAATGTAGCACATTGTTCATACGGAATATGCACTGAAACATAAGGATGCAGAATTCATGAATCAAGAACAAGAAGACTCTTTGCCAAAAGAGGATGCTAATAGAATAAATGCTGAAAATTGGGCCAGCAGGGGTACAAATGGGAGTGCAGAGACACAGAATGGGAATGAGAATGATCCCGCACAACTTGTACGTACTGAAACATTAATGGGTAGCCTGCTTGGAGACCAACGTGTTCGTAGAACATATGCTACCCGCTCCTCATTAAAGCGTGTAAACTCAGGGATTCTTGAGGCGACGCCTCAAACGGAGATTCCAAGAGGTAACTTTGGGCGTTTCCGCTACAACGTCAAGCGTACCCTCATCGGCGCCCCCATTCCGACAGCAGAAGCTGAGCAAGAGCGCATGACGAAAGTCAAAGCCCTGGCAATTCTTTCATCAGATGCCATTTCATCAGTTGCTTACGCAACTGAAGCAATTCTAGCTACGCTTATCCTCGCTGGTTCGTCTGCCCTGGGTTTTACGCTTCCCATTAGTATAGCTATTGTATTGCTACTGACTATCGTAGCTCTTTCCTATCGTCAGACAATTTTTGCATATCCGAGTGGTGGAGGCTCATATACTGTAGCTAAGGAAAATCTGGGAACACTCCCTGGTTTGATCGCGGCAGCTTCACTACTAATCGACTATACTCTCACTGTTTCGGTGAGTGTAGCTGCGGGTGTACAGAATCTTGCGTCGCTACTTCCCGCCCTTGGACCCTACATCGTCCTCATCGATGTTGTGATGGTTATCTTCATCACAGTTGTGAATCTGCGCGGAGTACGAGAATCAGGTACCATTTTTGCTATTCCTACCTATATTTTTATTGGTAGCGCAATTTTACTCATTGTTGTTGGTCTTATTAAAGGCTTCCTTTTTGAACATCATACTATTGTTGGTCAGTTTCACTATGTCAAGCCCTTCGAGGGCCTGTCGCTTCTCCTAATTCTTAGGTCGTTCGCTGCTGGCTGTTCTGCAATGACGGGGGTTGAAGCCATTTCTAATGGAGTTCCTAATTTTAAGAAGCCAGAGACACGAAATGCAGCTATGACACTGACCTTCATGGCTCTTATTCTAGGGACGCTTTTCACTGGTATTACCGTGTTAGCAACATCCTATCACGTTGAAGCAAGTCTTACAGGCTATCCTACCGTTGTTGCTCAAATTGCATCACAGGTATTCAATGGACCACTCTCCTTTATGTATCCTGTGTTTCAAATCGCAACCCTGTTAATTCTTATTCTCGCGGCTAATACCAGTTATTCTGGTTTTCCTTTGCTTGCCTCTTTGTTGGCAAGAGATAATTTTCTTCCACATCAATTTGCTTTTAGAGGTGATCGTCTAGCGTATTCAATTGGTATTATCTTTTTAGCTGTCCTCGCTGCACTATTGCTCATTGCGTTTGGGGGAGACGTGACGCTGCTACTCAATTTATATGCAGTAGGTGTGTTTATGTCCTTTACACTTTCTCAAAGTGGTATGGTCCTGCATTGGTGGCGTCTTCGTAAAGAACAGCAAGGGTGGCAACGTAGTCTCGTCATTAATGGTTTGGGGGCGATTGCAACTCTACTTGTCGCTCTGATAATCGCCTATACAAAGTTTTTGCAAGGTGCCTGGATTGTGGTTATTCTCATTCCAATTTTGGTAGTAGGGTTCGAGCTAATCCACCGTCACTATACACGTGTCGAACATGAACGCACCTCAGAGATTCCTATCAAGCCGGGAGATATTCACCATCGTTTGATTGTACCGGTTGCTGGCCTAGATATTGTTGTGAAGCATAGTGTTTCTTATGCGCGTTCGATCTCGGCAGATGTTGTTGCTCTTCATGTTTCCAGCCATACAAGAAATGCCGAAGCGTTACGGGCTGCATGGAGTGCCTGGCAGCAACAATTGTCAGAAGATGAGCGCACACCGCTGGAAATTGTACAGCTCAAGCATCGTACAATTTCAGGGCAGGTGCTGGCGTACATTGACAACACCCATAAGTCGTTTCCAGCAGATACGTTAACCGTTGTCTTGCCAGAGGTTGAGATCGATCATTGGTGGGAATACTTCCTGCGCAACCGTACTGCCATTCGGTTGAAGGCATCACTTTTGTTCCGTCCAGGAGTTATTGTTACGGACATCTCTCCCTATAGGCCGTCAACACTTTCTGTGCCACAAAGTGTAAGCACCTTTATTCCTATGCACCCTAAACAGGTGAAGCATATGTTCATTGTACCAATTGCAGGACTGGACAAGGTATCAAGACAAAGCCTTGCTTACGCCCGTTCTATCTCAAACTATGTTGTGGCAGTACATGTAGCTACAGAGCATCAGGACGCAGATAAGGTGCGGAGTGACTGGGATTCTTGGAAACACTATCTCAAGCCTGATGAAAAGACAGAATTGGTGGTGATTGAGTCGCCCTACCGTTCGCTTGAACGCCCATTGTTAAACTATATTGACACAATGCTCGAGTTATATCCCGATTATGCAGTCAACGTAATTTTGCCAGAGTTCGTGGTTGCACATTGGTGGGAGTATATCTTGCACAATCAGACTGCGTTCCAGTTGAAATGGTCGCTTCTCTTCCGCAAAGATATTATCGTGACCAATGTGCCACAGCAACTTCCAAGCCGAGCGCGGGAAAAGAGACAACCTTTAGAGCCAATTATGCCAATATAGTCATTTGCAGCCCTTGCGTTTTCTCACGAGAGGCTGTAGAATCAGGTATGGTTCCACCAGTTGTTGGTAGCGTTGGAAGTTGCAGGTTTGGTTATTCATCCTCGATTATTGACCTGCGTACCACGATGCCAATCCCCAAGAAAGGTAGCACGAAACCGAATGACCATTACTACTCGACCACGCACTATCGGTGAGCTGCGTGCAAGTGGATATAAAGTCCTGCCCATCAAGGAAGAATTACGAAAAAACCTCATTCAAAAGATTCGTAGAGAGGAAGAATTGTTCCCAGGAGTTGTAGGCTATGAGGATACTGTTATTCCTCAGGTTGAAAATGCTATTCTCTCCGGTCAGGACATTATCTTTCTTGGTGAGCGTGGTCAGGCGAAAACGCGTATGGCTCGCAGCCTCGTCAATTTGCTTGATGAAGTTGTACCAGTCATCGCCGGTTGTGAAATTAACGACGACCCTTATGAGCCAATTTGTAAGGCATGCCGTGATAAGGTCGCGGAACATGACGACCTTGTGGAAATTGCCTGGCTTCCGCGCGATCAGCGTTATGGCGAAAAGCTTGCAACTCCTGATATCACCATCTCGGACCTCGTTGGTGAGGTAGACCCGGTGCGTGTTGCAGAGGGCCGCTATCTCTCCGACGAGCTTACCATTCACTACGGTATGATTCCACGTACTCATCGCGGTATCTTCTGTATCAACGAACTTCCTGACCTTGCGGAGCGCATTCAGGTTGGTTTGTTGAACATCATGGAAGAGCGTGATGTGCAGATTCGTGGCTATAAAATCCGCTTACCACTCGACGTATACGTCGTCGCGAGTGCCAACCCGGAGGATTATACCAATCGTGGGCGCATCATCACACCATTGAAGGACCGTATTGGTTCTGAAATTCGCACGCACTATCCGCTCACTATCGAACACGAAATTCAGATCATGGAAGCTGAAAGCAATCACTTCGCGACTGAAGGTATGGATGTCGTCTTCCCACCGTTCATGAAGGAAACGATTGCTGAGATTACGCATCTCGCCCGTAACAGCAACGATATCAGTCAGCGCTCTGGCGTCAGTGTGCGCGTCAGTGTCTCGAACTACGAGAACGTGTTGAGTAATGCTAGCAGGCGTGCTCTGCGTCTCAAAGAGCGTAATATCTCACCCCGCGTAAGTGACCTTTCCGCGATCATCGCCTCGACCTCTGGCAAGATTGAGCTTGATACCGTGGGTGATGTGAAGGAAGAGCGTATTGTTCAGAAATTGATCAATGCCGCCGTTCTCAGCGTCTTTGGTCAATACTTTGAGCAGCGCGAGTTCGACCAGCTTGTGGCAGGCTTCGAGCGCGGCTTGAGTGTTCATGTTGGCGATGATATGCCCTCTATGGAATATGTCAACCAGCTCTCTAAAGTTGGCGGCTTAAGTAAAGCTATCGACAAGTTGAACGGACGTGGTAGCCCATCCAGTATTGCTTCGTCCATCGAGTTTATCCTCGAAGGACTACACTTAAATCGGCGTCTCAATAAAGATGCAGTCGGCGGCAAAACACGTTATCGCCGATAAGGGGTACGCGACATGTTTGAACGCTTTCGGAAGAACCGCTATGGATACTCGCGCTGGGATGGCACGCAGCGTATCGAAGGTATTGACGCCGACGACATTCTGAATGCCCTCTCCGACGATTACCTGGAGAATGGCAACCTGCAACAGGCGATGCGTCGCTTGATGCAGGAAGGCATTCAAAGCCAGGATGGTCGCAAATCAATGGGCCTGCGTGAAATGATGGAGCGCATGCGTAACGCACGCAATGAGCAGCTCAATCGTTACAACATGGCCTCGGGTGTCATGGATGACCTGCGTGAGAAACTTGAGGAAATCAAGCAGCTAGAGCGTGACGGCATTCAGCGTCGCCTCGATGCACAACAGGAGAATCAGCAAACCCAGGACGGTCAGCAGGGGCAAGAGGGTCAACAAGGCCAGCAAGGCCAACCTGGAAACCAATCACAACAGGGACAGCAAGGGCAAAAAGGCCAGCCTGGACAATCGGGTCAGTCAGGGCAAGGTGGCGATGCACTCAGTCCTGAGCAGATGAAGCGCATGCTTGAAATGATCGCCAAGCGGAAGCAAGAGGCACTCGACAATCTGCCACAGGACATTCCTGGGCAGATCAAGGGACTCTCTGAGTACGACTTCATGGACGATGAAGCACGCGATAAATTTAACGAACTGATGGAAAGTCTGCAACAACAGATGATGCAGCAGTTCTTCCAGGGGATGCAGCAATCCCTGCAAAACATGACGCCAGAAGATGTCGCCAAACTGCGCGAGATGATCCGCGATTTGAATAAGATGCTCAAAGAACGGCAAGAGGGAAAAGAGCCGGATTTTGACTCATTCATGCAAAAACATGGTGAGTACTTTCCAGGTGTCAACTCTCTTGATGATCTGATCGAGCAGATGCAGCAGCAAGCGGCAGCCATGCAAGGCATCATGGAGAACCTGTCACCAGATCAGCGCCAGGAGTTGCAAGGACTCATGGAGCAGATGATGGGTGATGATCGTATCCGTGTCGATATGATGGAGCTAGCGCAGAATCTTGAAGCGATGGCACCATCAGAGCAAGCGCGGACGCGTTTCCCCTTCCGTGGCAAAGAGTCGCTACCACTCAACGAAGCGATGCGTATGATGGGGCGTCTGCAACAAATGGAAGGCTTAGAGGACCAGCTACAAGAGGCGCGACGCCTGGACAATATCGACGCCATCGATAGTGAAAAGGTCAAAGACCTCCTCGGCGACGAAGAGTATCAATCGGTTGAACAACTGAAAGAACTCATGAAGACGCTTGAGGAAGCGGGCTATATCCAGAAAAAGGGCAATCGCTGGGAGTTAACTGCTCGTGGCATGCGTAAGATCGGGCAAAAGGCATTGCAGGACATCTTTAACAAGATGAAACGTGATGGCTTTGGTCGTCACGTCAGCCCCTTCCGAGGTGTTGGTGGTGAGCGTACCGACGACAGCAAGCAGTACGAGTTTGGTGATGCCTTCCTGCTCGACCTCAAGAAGACGCTGATGAACTCAGTACATCGACAGGGTACAGGAACGCCTGTGCAACTCGCACAGGAAGACTTTGAAGTCTATCGTACCGAGTTTACCACGCAATCGTCCACCGTGTTAATGATCGACATGAGCTTGAGTATGATCTATAACGGCTGTCAACCTGCCGCGAAAAAGGTCGCTGTTGCGCTGGAAAGCCTGATCCGCTCACAGTTTCCGCGTGACAACCTGTACATCGTTGGCTTCTCGCGCATGGGACGCGAATACAAGCCGAACGAGTTAATTGAGTTGAGCATGGCTGATAATGATCGTGGTACAAACATGGCACATGGCCTGATGTTGTCACGAAAATTGTTAGCGCGTCATCGCGGCGTTAACAAGCAGATCATCATGATTACCGACGGTGGCCCAACCGTCTGGTACGAAGATGGCGAATGGCAATTCCAGTATCCCAGTCCCTACGCGGAGCAACAGACGCTCTTAGAGGTGCAACGTTGTACACGCGAAGGCATAACCATCAACACCTTCATGCTTTATGATGACGATTGGATGGTAGCCTTCGTCGATCAACTCACCGAGATCAACAAGGGTCGCATGTTCTACGCGGATAAAGACAACCTTGGTGAGTACTTACTAGTTGACTACTTGAACAGCAAGAAGAAAATCGTTTCGTAGATGTCGGACAATGTAGAGACACTTTCAAGCGCATTTCTTGAAGGCTTGCAACAACTGCACCTTCAATTAAGCGACCACCAACAAGAGCAACTCCTGCGCTATCGCCAGGAGTTGCTCGATTGGAATACGCGTGTAAATCTTACCGCAATCACTCACCCAGACGAAGTTTTAATCAAACACTTCCTCGACTCATTATCCCTCTTGTCTGTCTACGATAAACCAGAAGCAAAGCTGCTCGATATTGGCTCTGGTGCAGGTTTCCCCGGCCTCGTCCTCAAAATCGCACGCCCCCAGTGGCAAATCACTTCATTAGAAGCTACGGGCAAAAAAGTAACCTTCCAAAAGCACATCATCGACCTCTTGCATCTCAATGGTATTGTGACCATCCACGGACGAGCCGAAGAATTAGCCCAAAACCGCGAGTATCGAGCCTCATTTGATGTTGTAACTGCTCGTGCTGTTGCCTCACTTCCTGCCCTACTAGAATATTCTGCCCCCTATTGTCATGTTGGAGGAGAAATTATTCTCCCCAAAAAAGGCGAATTAGCAGAAGAGCTAGCACAAGGCAAACGTGCCGCAGCACAGGTTGGTGCAACGTTGAAAGCAGATGTTCCTGTAACATTGACAGGACTAGATGATGGTAGACGCCTTCTCGTGTGGGAACAGAAGAAACTCTGTCCCCCACAGTTTCCCAGGAGTGGAGCTGCAATGGCGAAGAGAGCGTTGTGATGTAAGATTCCAATGGACATCTTGCACCTCTTTCGCGAGAGCTGCTTTGTCAGGGGGTCCATGTTTCTGTTGCTTAACTCCACTGTCTTCAAAATGGTTTACCGCGCTCGCAAGCTCTCCAGTTTCTTCACATAAGCGAGTGATGATTTGAAGAGGAGATAGATGAATAAGACGGGGAGGCTGTCGCTAGGAAGTGCGTAGCTTTTCACAACCTCTTTTACCTGAATACGTGGGGAGTCGTGTCCCTGTCGTGTCTGTGTTTCCATCCACTATTCCTCGTTATTCTGTACGTAAAATATGCATCAGAGAGAGATGCTGAATGACGCGTAGGGCGGGGAGAATGCCGATAAGGACACCGCTACTCATCAGCACTAGGACAGTCCCAATGATACTAGCTATTGTGAGCGGCGGAAGGTACTGCTTCTGGGCAAGCAAGACCCCTAAGGCAATCCCAATGCCAGGAAGGATACCCAAGATTGCCAGCACATATCCCTCTTGCAAAAATATGTTGCGGATCATATGTGGTCGCCAACCAAGTGCCTGTAAGACACCGATCTCTTGCTGACGTACGCGTACCTGCATGACGAGCATATCCGCCAAGCTCAAGGTAGCAAGCAGTATGGTAAACAAGACACCACACAACTGGGGAACAGCCGTTTGCAGGAGCACAAAATCACCGAGTAAGGAGAGGATCATGCAACATCAAACACTCCTGGAAGTCTATCTCAGACAGCTCAGGCTACCGACATTTGCCCAAAACTATGCGCCCTTTGCCCAAGATGCGGCACGCACTGGCCTTTCTTGTGAGCGTTACCTGTTTGCACTCTGCGAGGCAGAAATCGCTCAGCGGGATGCCAACCGTGTGGAACGCTCCATCGCTCAGACAAAGCTTCCTATGCTCAAAGAGTTGTCCCAGTTCGACTGGAGTTGTGTGCAAGGCGTGTCGAAAACACGGGTGTTAGAACTGGCTCAGGGCAGCTACATTCTTCAAGCAGAAGCCATTCTCATGATCGGGAATCCTGGACTCGGAAAGTCACACGTCGCGACAGGACTCGCTCTGGCCGCGTGCCGACAAGGGAAGCGTGTGCGCTTCTACAATGTCGCTACCCTCGTTAATGATCTGCTCTCCGCCCAGCATGAATTGAAGCTCTCTCGCTTCATGGCGGGAATCTGTAAGCACGATCTCCTAATCCTGGATGAATTTGGCTTCATTCCCTTTAACCGCGACGGAGCCAACCTGCTCTTCCAACTCTGCTCGGCGCTTTACGAACGCAGCGCGATCATTATCACCTCCAATCTCAAATTCGGCGATTGGAATGCGGTGATGGGGGAGGAACATCTTACCGCTGCGCTGCTGGACAGGCTCACGCACCGCGCGCATATTCTCGAATTTCTTGGCGAGTCGTTCCGCTTTCGCCAGAGGCTCCAGCAAAGCGAGCAGCGAGGAAAGGCTGAGCAGTCAGGAGAGGAGGGGCAAAGCGAAGCAATCTGAGGGCGGCTCCGTATCAAGCCAGCACCAACGTTCTGTTGTGGATGTCGCGTCTTGCGCAGAGCAAAAAGCAACGCGCACCCCGATCTCACCGTGAGAAAGAAGAAGTGCAACATGGCAATACCGTCCCAGAAACAAAGGAGCTCTGAACCGATCCCTAGCGGGTTGGTCGTGATCGCACGCAACGTCACTGGTCAGATCGTGACGCGTATCACCTCCCATCGTGACTTGATGGGAGCCATACACACCGCACGCAGCGTCCTCCCTCTCAAGCCAGGTGCAGTCCGCGTTGAGGTGCATCATGGCGAGAGTCTCACCTCGAACTATGATGGCAAGCCGCTCGCTGTCGTCAGTCATGATGATCTGGTTGTGGGCCAGCGCTAGCCGGGTGAGCGTGCCTTCATGAGCAACCAGCATCCAGCTTCATCCAAAGGGTGTGCTGTAACGCACACCCTTTCTTGGTCACGCTTTCGTGTGGCATGCGCATGAGGCTGGAAATCGAGCAGATCGCGGATGCTTGACACCTATTGATAGTTCCCTTGGCAAAAAAACCTTGTCCCAGCTAACAGAAAGAGTTCCCAACATTAGCCTTTTTCGAGCCCTTTGGGAAAACGGTCGGCGACAAGATGTAAGATGACGTTGTGTTCAAGGAACGCCTTGAGCCCTGAGAGCACCAAAGTGAAAGCCTCAGTTGCATCGATTGCCTGTTTGACTTGTTCATCCCCATTCCCGCTGAAGCCAGTGTTGGTGATGCTGACGAAGGTCGTGTTCTCTTCCCGCGCAGTAAAGATCCACTCCACCATTGTGGGCGTGTCGTAGCCAGGCCATTCAATGAGAATGCGCTTCTTTTCTTCAATGGCCTTGACACTCACCTGGATGGAGACATCATACATCTCCCAATCCCACTGGACCTGTTTGCCTGCTTCCAATCTTCCACTGCCCCTGCTAAACCAGAATTTGGATGTCGTTGCAGGATTGATAAACGCCTCAAATACCTCTGCCACTGGTCTGCGAATCAGCATTTCCGCTTTTGCACATGGTACCTGCGTGAGTTGGAGATGGTTCATCGATGTGTTCCTTTCAAATGATCAGTTGCTAATGGCAACTCGATCTTGCTAGACGTTGTCGTCTTCAACGAGCTTCTTTAACCGCTGCAAACGCTCGTCCCACTGCTTGCCAATCGTCTCAATCCACGCGCTGGCAGCCTGGAGTGATTCCGGATTGAACACGTATCGTTTCTCGCGTCCTGATCTCTGCACCTGTACCAATCCTGCATGGGCCAGCAAATCAAGATGCTTCATGATCCCTTGTCGAGTGATCGGAAATTCGCACGCAAGCTGCGTTGCCGTTTTGGGGCTGCTCTGCGAAAGTCGGGCCAACAACCGCCGCCGGGTCGCATCCGCAAGGGCCGTAAACACACTGTCCTCGATCTCAATCATGGCTCCCTCGATGTCAAGTAGGCGATGAGTTCGCCCAGCATGTGTTCCCACCCCTGCGTGTTGTCCTTGAAACGGGCCTGGCGCACCTCGTCGGGCAGCGCTTCGAACCCCTGCTCCGTCACGGTGATGCGCGTCCCTTCAGGCACCGTTTCCAAAGCAAAGACCACCAAGGTCTGCGCCGGATGGGGAGGCGCGATTTGCCAGCGGAAACCAAATCGATCCATCGGCTCAACAAGGGCGATCGAGCCTTCACCACCCCAGCCAAACGTCAGGGCACAGCCCTCGGCTAACCGTTCAAAGCGGATAGGTTCAAACCACTTTGCAATGTGCTCCGGCGTCGTAATCGCCCGCCACACCCGCTCACGATCTGCCGTAACGACGATGCTCCGTTCAATCACGACTGCTTCCATACATAGCTCCTTTCTAGTGCAACCTATTGGTTACACTATCTTATCACAGATTCTCTCACTGCGCAACCAATCAGTTGCAGAATGGCACATCGATGGCAATGGTGTGCTTATGGGAGCGCGGGTTCGATTGGTGACCTTGGGTCCCGATGGCAGGACCGATGCCGCGTAGGAGTGATGTGATGGAGGAATACGCTTCTGGGAGAGTCAGACCGGTACACGTCTGCACACCTTGAGACCCTGCTCTCTTAACGCTGGGTCATGAACACAGAGGAGAGAGGTGGTTCCCTTTTTCGTTGTCAAAAGCGAGGTGGTCCCTTTTTTCGTTGTCAAATGGCCCCCGAATCTGATTGGCATTGCCATGCTAAAAGGAAAAAATTGCTCCGAATCTGATGAGAAATTGGTCCCCAATATCATTGACAAAAACATTTCCCTTGTTTGGGAAAGAAATAGGTATCGACACCAAGTGTCTTCAGAGCTTGCTGGGTCTCTAGAGGAAGTGAGCAACAGGAAGCATCGGATGCATAAATCGTGAGGTGTTGTTGATATTCTGTCTGTTCGTGAACACCATCAAAGGCTTTGAGTATCCAGGTCAGGGTATAGAAGCCAGCAGATAAGTGCTCGGCCCCCAGACGTATAAACGGGATGGGAAAGCGTGCGTTGCCAATAAACGAGATAGGGGCCGCGACCGAGACGCCGGGAAGTTGCTTGATCTGCTGATATTGCTGAAAGCTAATACCAGTGTTGAGGTCAATGAGGTGATCGGGAGGCACTGTGTGTTGCGATGCGGACGAGGGACCAGGCGGAAGTACCACTAGATCATACGTTGAGCGCCAGTTCTGCCCAATAATGTTCTTGGCTTGAAAGACAAGAGTCTGCGTCGTCACATTCAGCAGCAGAAAGGCGCATGCCGCGATCAGAAATCCACCACTTGCAAAGAGGTGTTGTCTCCAATGACGCCCCGAGGCATGAAATACATAACTCCACATTATTATCTTCCTTTTTAACCTTTAAAGGTAGGGGAAATACTACAATGACGCTGACTCTTGCATCTTTTAATATTCGCAAATCAATTTGCCCAACTCATCAAAAACTACTTGTAAGGGAACCTTGTTCGCGGGAGGATACCTCTCCGGTTCATATAATATATGTACACCACATTCTCTAAGTAATGCTATGCTTTTGGAAAATGCAGGATGTTGTCCAAGTTCATTAGTGGAAACATGTGGGACAGCAAGAATAGGTTTTCTGAGTCCAAGGTACTCACATAAAAGGCCAAGTGCTAACGTATCTGTAATACCAAGTGCCCACTTATTAATTGTATTGAAGGTAGCGGGTAGGATAACTATAGCATCTGCTCGTGGTAAGACATCTGGTTCTTGTGGATGCTTATAGTTAGAGCGTACTGGATAACTCGTAAGTTGTCCAAGCAGAGGTACATCAACAAATTTTGTGGCCTGTGGTGTTGCAATTACGCAAACAACCCAACCAGATGCTTTTGCTAGTGAAACAAAATTTTGTATCTCTTGTGCTGGTGGTGCTGCACAAACGATTACGTATAAAACTTCTTTGGCGTGGTGGTTGGTCTCGCTCATACCATTCCTTCTTTATAAAATGGATGGTGTAAAGCTTTAAAACTCCAAAGAACCTTCTAACACTTCGCTCAATGATGCTTCTGCTTTCACATATTTGAGTGCTTGATGATTCAAGAACCGCTTTAAGGCATAAATTCTCTCTAATCGTCGTAGATGTCCATGGTCTTTTGAATGAATCGCAGCTTCAACTGCTAAAGGTTCTCCTGCGCTAATATCGCCGCTATGAATAAGAATTTCAGAACGAACTACTGTTAATAGCATCTCTACAGATTCGGTGAGTACTTGCGCTTTTTCTGCTTTATCCACATAGTCTAACGCTTTCTGTGGTTTGCCTAAAAGATCATATCCTTTTGCATACTCCTCGTACACATGAGCTAAGTGATACTGGTTTCCTGTACTTCGTGGCAGTTCTGCCACCGCATAAGCAATATCTTCTGAGATTTTGATCGCTGTATCAAAATCTTTCGGTCTATTAACCCGTACATACGATCTGGCGAGAAGCTGCATAACATTTCCCTGTGACGCAAGGTCCGAACCTGGGGTTGTGTCACGTGCTGCCTCAAGAAACCCGATAGCTTTTTGCAAATCGTTCTTACGTCGGTACATATCCCCTTGATAAGCGAGAACAATGTTAAGTAAGGTGTTATCTTCCAGATGACGAGCAAAACGTTCCATCTGATGATAGTAGTAGATTGCTTGAGCAACATCGTCGGTGCGAACGCTTAACGAAGTGGCGTGTGCTACTGCATGATACATACGGGCAAAAGTGTGGAGATACAGTGGGTCATTCGTTGCTAGTTGATGCGCAGTTTCTCTAACGAGATTTCGAGCAATTGCATAAGCTTCACTAATACGTCCAATATCAATAAGGCTCCATATTCTTGCAATGATAGCAGTAATCTGCTCTACCGAAAGAGAAGTGTACGAGGAGGAAGCCACTCCCAAGCGTTCTGGCTCTAGCCCTAGCAGGTCAGCGATACGTCGTAGTTCATGTATATTGTTCAAGGGGTACTCGCCATTTTCGTAGGCGCGGTATGTACGTGGCTCAAGGTGAAGGTCATGTGCAAGTTGCTCTTGAGATAAGTTGTGTGATTTGCGGTAGTCTTTGAGGGTTTGACTTGCTAGTGACAGACTAGATTTCGGCTTACGCGTTGCCATATTTTTATCCTCTTTTGCGTCCCTCGGCGGAAGAGACTGCCATATTTTCCACCTGTATACTTGGACAAAAATCGTTGATAATTTGTGCAAAGTGGCAGATGCTCAAGATGAAATGCACACTACATTATAGCATGGAGTAAACCACATGATAGAAGACCAAAACACGATACCCATACTACGCATACAGGACACACGCCCGACATTTCGGCAACTTCGGGAACGCTATCGTTTGAGCTATTTTGAGATTGCGCAACAGGCAAGAGTCCACGTTCGCGTTGTGTATTGGATGGAACTAGGGTACCCAACAGAGTTTCCGCTTGCATTGCGCATCCTGAATGTCCTGTCTGGACGGGCAGAACGTATTATCCGTCTCGAAGAAATGCAAGGCATTCGTGTCAATATGAGTTTCATCGTATGAGTCTTACTAAAATACTCTACCTTATACAATTCGAGATGGAGCCTGAAAAAGGAGCACGGGGAGCCATTCAGGGCTATCTTGTTTATGCATCCGGCGAAGTAGAGCTACAAGAGCGAATTAATCACCTTGCCGTAACAAAAGCGCAAGGACTCCCTTTCTTTGGCTGCTCCATATATCCACATGGCTTCGTGATGTTCAGAGAGCCTATTACAGGCACAATTGAAATTCAAGAGGAGGATACTCTCTAGTGAGCAAGCGATCTTGCAATGTGAGCTTTTTCATCTCTGCCATGACTCTCAGAACTGAGAATGTACGTGCTTTCTTGTAACGGCGTTTCCTCTGGCGTAGACACTACCTATCCTTTCTTTGATTACATACTATTTCTAGCAACTAACTGGGCTTATTTCCCCACACGCTTAAGCAATACCAGATGCCACGAAAATCGTCTGACTCCATTTCTTTCAATGCCTGATTACAAAGTTCTGCTAGCTCACTTTCACCGATGGGATTCATTTTATGTAGAAACGGTTGGGAGAGTAGAAGACCGATTTGAAAGTTTTGATACATAGAGCCATGTGCATCTCCATCTGCAGAAAAATCTATAGCAAAGGATTTGTGACGAATATGTTGAAAGCCAGCCTTGAGAAGAAAACTGCCTAACATAGGAGTGATGCCAATTTGTGTGCCAGTTGGTGAAAACAATTGACCTGTGAGGTAGAGAGAATGTGCCAGCATAACCTGCAATTTCTCAAACGCAGCACCGTTGCTAATGGCAAACTCACTCTCAGTAAGGCGCACAATTCCACCAGGTCGCGTAACTCTCATGCATTCTTTTAGGAGATTGGGCCAGGATGCTTTGGACATAAATGTAAAGAGAAGACGAGCGTTCACAAAATCAAAGGTATTATCAGGAAAGTCTAGTGGTTGGCGAATATCCATTATACGAAAAGTTGCACTAGGCCATTTCCTGCTATTAGCGTAATTTACCATCTTTTCGCTAAGATCAATCCCTACGACTTCCATATGTTGATACGCATAAGCCAGGTCAAGTGCCCATTCACCTGGCCCACAGGCTAGATCAAGAACTTTGTCTATCTTAGAAGGATCAACATTATCAGGAAGCAAGCTACCCATTTCTCTCGTCAGAAGGTGATCTTGAATGGTAAGCCTGCTCATCTCCGCAGCACTCTCAGCATTAAAGATGTATGTGCTTGCTTGTTGCGGAACTTCTTCTGATGCAGACATTTTGCTCTATCCTTTGCTTGATATCCTATTTAACGCATTGCATTTCTGGGATAACGCACATCATGCTCCGGCTTCGCAAGCACATTTTGTAGTTCGATGGTTTTGCCGCGCTGTGGACTAACTGATATTTTCGCGATGGGCGTTTGCAGAAGTTCTTCCAGGCGTTTCAGGTATATCCTTGCCGCCCAAGGAAGCTCCTCATACGTGTTAATGCCAGTCGTGCTGCACTGCCAGCCTCCCATCTCTTCATAGATGGGTTCACATGCAGCGAGATCGCTTAATGTTGCGGGAAGACTATGAATAACTTTTCCGCGAAGCGTATAAGCGGTACAAATTTTGATCGTAGGAAAGGTATCAAGCACGTCGAGTTTCGTAATGATTGCTGCATCAAGTCCGTTGATTTGAGCAACAAAGCGACCTGCTACCGCATCAAACCAGCCACAACGCCGTTCGCGTCCAGTGTTCGTGCCGTACTCATGACCACGATCACGCAGAATATGACCCATATCATCAAACAGTCCCGTAGGCATTGGTCCACTACCAACTCTCGTAATATACGCTTTATACACCCCTATAACACGATCAATCGAACGTGCTGGCAAACCTGCACCAACCGCGGCGTTTGAGGCCATTGTTGAGGATGAGGTCACAAAAGGATAGGTTCCAAAATCTATGTCCAGTAATGCTCCCTGTGCACCTTCGAGCAGAATAGTTTTACGGTCAAAGAGGGCATCGTGCAACATCTTCTGTGTGTCCGCAATGTGTGGGCGAAGCTGTAAGCCGTAGTTGAAATATTCGCCATGAATCTCTTCGAGTGAAAGCGGAGGTTGTCCGTAAATTTGTGTGAGCATGCGGTTCTTGTGCTGAAGAATAGTGGAGAGCTTGGCGCGGAAGGTATCGACATCGAGGAGGTCCGCCATACGAATACCTGTACGAGCATGCTTATCTACGTAAGCCGGACCAATACCGCGTTGAGTGCTATCAATCTTGTCCGCTCCGCGTGCCTCTTCCTCCATACGATCCAGGAGAAAGTGATAGGGCATTACGACATGTGCGCGTTCACTAATGTAGAGGCGCGAGACATCTATATCTTTGCTTTGTAGTTCATCCATCTCCTGAATCAGGCCCTTGGGATCAACCACAACGCCGTTGCCGATAATACAGGTTGTATTGGGGTAGAGAATGCCAGATGGAACAAGACGAAACGCAAACTCGCCTTTCTCATGCACAACCCGATGACCAGCGTTGCTTCCTCCTTGATAACGCACCACAAAGTCTGCATGCATTGAAAGTTCGTCTACAATTTTTCCTTTGCCTTCGTCGCCCCATTGTGCTCCGATAACTGCTACTACCACCATGATACCGTTTCCTCTCAGTGTTCAAGTTCTATCTGCTTGTTGGAAATGTTTCGTGTTTGTATGGTACATAAGCCCGTGTAACATTACAACCTGTAAGCCTCAACTGTCAAGGATGTTGAATGTAATTTAACAAGAGCTGATCGGTAATCTGTTCGATGGGAGCGCGATCATCGCTGAATACGAGCCCTCCATCTGCATGGCCTTGTGTCACCGCTGGCACTACTTCATTCGCAACCTGGCCCATGACCGTCGTTGGTGGAATCGTCGTGAGGCTGGAGCGAAAGGTCTCTATCGAAGTTCGATTCATCGTTCCCATGACCTCCGTGTTGAAGGTACCAGGAACATTAAACACGTAGACGCTGGGAAATACTCGACTCATCGTATTGACGAATGCCTGTACGAGCCTGAAATCATGGGTGGTATGGCCTGTATTGATTGCTACAACACCCTGTGAAGACAGGTGTGAACGAATAGAAGTAAAAAACTCGCGTGTAGTAAGTTGAAACGGAATGTACGGTTGTTGATAGGCATCAATGGCGACAACATCGTACTGTTCGTGCGTCGTGGCTAAATATGTGCGTCCATCTTCTACATGGACGTGCAAGTTTGGCTCATTCATAGCAAAATATTTGTGCGCGACATCGACAATCGTCGGGTCAATTTCTACTCCATCTATTGGTACAGGGCCGTACACCTTGGTAAACTGACGCGCAATTGTACCGCCTGCAAGCCCGATAATCCCCACACGATGTAACTTATTCGGCGTAAAACCTGCATTGAAATAGGGTGCAGCGAGAAAATAGTCCCAATACCATCCTGTAAGCACGGTATTGGGATTAGAGTAGTAAATTGAGTGTATCGCCTGCCCTTCATTGAGAATAAGCTCTCGTGTGCCATCAGGTGTCTGCGTAACCTGTATATAGTTATAGTACGACTCTTTATCATACACTAAATGCGGAATATCCTTAAGTGGTCCTAACGGAAGCAGCAAAGCAATCCCCACAAGCAAGAAGGATGGTCGCCAAACCGGGCGTAGCCCCCATAGTGAGGCCGCGAAGAGCAGTACACCAAAGATGAGTAATGTCCGTCGTACACCAAAGGTTGGTATAAGCCATAGAACAGGCAGAAACGCACCGAGAATACTACCAAAGGTCGAAATGGCATACAACGAGCCGCTTGAGCGTCCACTATTTGCAACATCTTTTGTAAGCAGGCGAATTGCAAACGGAGAGACAATGCCGAGTAGTGTGACAGGAACCGCGAAGAGAAGAATTGTACCAACGAGAGAACTGACGAAAATACCTACGGAAACTTGCTCAAGGCCAGTAACCGACCATTCTAGAATTCGTTGACTCACGAGCGGAATAAGAGATGTTGCGAGGGCGGCAACTCCTGTAATAACGCAAAGCACTTGCTCAGATGGATAGCGATCTGCTACTCGTCCTCCCACAAAGTAGCCAACAGTGAGATATATGAGGATTAACCCAATGAGGCTTGCCCATACAAGTAGTGAGGTTCCAAAATATGGCTCCATGAGCCGTTCAGCACACACCTCTAAGGCAAGGCTTGTCATGCCGCTCACACATACTAATACAATCAGAAAGTATTTCATTACTGCTCCGCCTGGCGTGCTTACACGTTATTGAAACTGGAAGCGAATCTTAATAGTTGCGAAAGTCGGAGTGGTAGCTGTCGCGAATTGGTCTTGTGAGGCCTGTAACTCCAGGATATATGCCTTGCCCTGGTGAACATTTGCATAGACCTCAACAAGTTCTTTCTGCTGCGTCGCTCCCTGATACGTGATAACCTCTTTAAACCACGTCTCACCACCAATAGAGTCTGTTGCCGCGGGAGTGACAACTGTATAGCCATTCTTTCCTGCAAAATTTTGCTGTAGGTCATTGGCAACAAGATCAGTTGGACTACTCGCGGTTGCTCCAAGTGCTTTGAATATTGCTGTTTGATCTGTTGCTGAAGGATTAACAAACTGAACACCCTGCACACCAGTAAGCGGTACGGCTGACCATCCCTGCGGATACTGAGTAGCGAAGCCATTCGCGGCACACAACTGTCCACAATATGCAAATCCAGGATCAGGTGTTGCAGTAGGTGCAGCCGTTGGAGTAGGCGCTGTAGTTGCCGTTGGCGCGATTGTCGCCGTCGCTGTGGGTACTGCTGACGTCGCTGTTGGAACAGTCGTGACTGTTGAAACTGGCCCTTGTGTTTGTGTGTCCTTCGGTGCAGCGTTTCGTCCTTTTAGAAAGTAAAGTGTGCCTAAGCCAACAACGCTAAGAAGCGTAATAACGAGGCAAATGCTGACAATAAATATGACTGCACCATTTCGTTGTTTCTGAGGCGCTAGAGGTACATTCCGATACCCTTGTCCCCCTGGTACAGGCGGTTGAGGATATGCTTGTCCAGCAAAATTTCCAGGGTGTAGTGGCTGTCCTGGAGGCGGTTGACCAGGAAATCCATATCCTACAGGAGCGCCTTGAGGTGGATAGGCACCAGATGGAGGTGTCAAAGGATAGAGCGGGTGCTGATAGCTCCCATTGGGATTACTTGGAACTACCGACATAGCCTCTGTTGCATCTCGATAAAACCCCGTACTTTGGCTAGAGGCAGAGGATGGTATTGGCTGTTGTGGCAGAGATGCTGAAACTGGGAATGAAGCGCCATTGATTGATGGAGGAACCCCATAGGCGTTTTGCGTCCCAACGTTTCCACTGTTTGGATATGATGAATTCAGACGTCCACTCTGCGGCGGAGGTGTGTGTACCATCTCGGTGGGAAGTGCTTGAGGAGCAGCGATTGAAGTGCCGCATTGCCCACAGAATGCCTCTTCTAAACTAACCTCGTTTCCACATCTTGGACATTTCATGCGCGTATCTCATCCTTACTCTGTCGCGTTACTTGTTGTAGAGTCTTATGTATGTATGTAAGGCGTATTATAGCTTATTTGTAGTGCGCTGACTACCTGATTAGCTGATTGTCTTATCACTGGATGTTGCCTCAAGAACTACAGGGACTCTTTGTAGTCCCTCCTTCTCAAAATGATGATAAGCAACTATTGAAGAGAGTGCAATACGTCCTTCTGCTGATGCATCAGTAAATGGCCCACGAATAATGCACCATACCCACGGAATGCATTGTTCTTTATTCACGCGTTTCATATTCTCACGGTCAGTGCTGCTGGCATTTGCAAAACCCGTTGGATGACTATGATAGACGCCAATAATGCCGTCTGGATGCTCCATCTCAACCATCAACAAATCTTCTGGTGCGAACTCAAAATACACCGGAGAAGCGAAGATGTTACGCAAAGGATGCGCCTGTTCAACGTGCCAATTCCCTTGCTCATCCATTGTGCCTAGCAGAACACCGCACGCTTCAATAGTACTACGATGATAAACATCTACGAATAACGCTTTTTGGGCTTCAATACTAAGAGAAATGTATACCTTGCTCGATTGTTTCATAAATATGGTGCTTGTCTTCCCCATGTCTCCGAAATGTAGCGACGTTGTAACAAGTGAGGTTTCTGCCTTGTACAATCCTACCTCAATACTTTTCTACTATATCACACGATGGAATACAAAAGAATGCTAGAAAGCTAAAATAGCTAAGGGCCATTTAAAAGTCGCCAAACGAGAATTTTATAGGGCCAGGGCACCCACGGCCTTCACCATTCCCCGAACCGCATTCGGGGAATGGTGAAGGCCGTGGGTGCCCTGGCTCGACGCAAGACGGGTTGTTCGTGTGACGTGAACGCGTATGGGGGCATCCCCTTGTGGATGCCCTTGCCCGCTGCTCCTTGACTAAGAGAAAATGCGATGCATATACTGGCTCTATACCCCACACATTTACACTGTGGCTTCATACCTGGTTGAAGGGTGAGCATAGAACAAAGATAGAAGGAATCTATATGTCGCTTACTACACGGATGCTCCAGTCTCGTATCAGTGAATTAGGAAATGTTGCTGAAGGTCAAGCAATGCCTGTTGCTCCTGTTTATATTGCAGCCGCACAAGGTCCAATGACACCGCCACCTGCGGCACCACTGACCGATGCAACTTCATGGCAGCAGGTGGAAAAGGGGCAGGTATGGGGAAGAACGCATAGTACAAGCTGGCTTGCCTTTCAGCTTCCTGCAACAACCGTTCCCACAACAATACATCTGGACTGGAATACGAGTAGGGACGATAGTCTGCTTCTTATAGTCGAAGCAACGGTATTTCTGGATGGTCGTGCCATTGGTGGACTCGATTATCGCCACCTTTTTCTGCTCCTGCCTGAACAAGCTTATGATGGGCAACCTCATAGAATCGCCATACAAGCGTATACAGGTGTGCCACACCCCTTTGGCGGAATTACTCTACGGCAGAGAAATATCGCGCTCTGGCAACTCTATTTTTTGATGCTCACTACGTTTGAAGCGCTTCAAACGATGGATGAGCACGAACGGATTCGGCACAGTTTGCTGGAACAGCTTAATACTGCATACACCATGCTTGACCTTCGCGAAGGATGGTATAGCGAACGTTTTGTTGCCTCAGCGTCTTCAGCATACGACTATGTGCAAAACGCTCTCAATGAATACGCAGAGGACAACAACCAACCACGTGTTACACTCAGTGGACATGCTCACCTCGATGTTGGCTGGTTTTGGCCCTATTGGAGAACGCGTCAGAAGATTGCGCATACTATCTCGAACGTACTCAATTTGATGGATCGCTACCCACAATTGCATTATAGTCAAAGCCAGCCACAAGTGCTGCAATGGCTCAAAGAGGACATGCCAGAAATCTATGCACGAGTCAAGCAACGGGTTGCCGAGGGGCGATTTGAACTAGCTGGTGCCATGTGGGTTGAAGCCGATTGTAATCTGACATCGGGCGAGTCGCTTGTGCGCCAGATTATGCATGGGACACGCTTTACGCAACAAGAGTTTGGAGTTACACCACATCATATTTGGCTGCCCGATGTCTTCGGCTATAGTGCTGCCCTACCTCAAATTATGCGTGGCTGTGACATTCCAGTATTTATGACCACAAAGATTAGCTGGAATCAGTTCAATCGTATGCCCTGTGATTCCTTTCGATGGCGTGGCATTGATGGCTCGGAAGTCCTGACGCATTTTGTGACTGCACCAGACCCACATGTCGCAAATACCTACTATACCTACAATGGACCATTACGCGCACATGATATGACTGGAACGTGGGCAAATTATCGTCAGCAAGCACTGAACGATAACTTGCTCTATCTCGCTGGCTGGGGTGATGGTGGTGGAGGTCCAACTGAAGAAATGCTGCAAACCTCACAGGTACTTGCTGATATTCCCAACTTTCCCCTTGTGCGTTGGGGAACGGTTGACGAATACTTCTCTTCGCTCTACGAACGTGTATGGGAACAGCCACAATTACCACGCTGGGTTGGTGAGTTATACCTTGAGTATCATCGTGGTACCTACACATCACAGGCGCGCATCAAACAGCTCAACCGACGTTCAGAGTTATTCTATCGAGATATAGAACTACTTAATGCGTGGGCGAGTCTCTACGGAATGCCTTCGCGCCAGGAGCAATTGAACAAAGGCTGGCAACTTCTGCTGCTCAATCAATTTCATGATGTGCTTCCAGGTTCTTCCATTCGCGAGGTGTATGATGATGCTGAACGTATCTACGCTGAAGCGAAAAGCATTGGTGAGCAGATACGCAGTGAAGCACTCGACGTATTGAGTGAGCATCTCGGACTAGCAGAACACAAAATTGCCTTCTTCAATACACTGCCCTGGGAACGGACAGAGCCTCTACAAGTTCCTGGTTCGTCTATGTCAGATGCGGCTGGGACACAGAAAACAACCGATTGGGATGGCAACGACATTGTGCTGGTCGATGGCGTTGCTATGCCGCCGTGTGGAGTCAGCATTTTTTCTGAGCCAAACATTGCTCCTGACGAATCTTCTGAGCAGACCTGCTCTATACGTTTAACTCATGAGGGTCTTATCACGCTTCACAATGCCTATTATGATCTTACCCTCAATACTCATGGAGAGATACAGCGTCTGTACGACAAACGTGCTGAGCGTGCTGTCTTTGTCGAAGGACAAACAGGCAACCAATTGATTGCTTATGAAGATAGGCCGCTCAACTTTGACGCCTGGGATATTGACTTGTTCTACGAAGAAAAGCCCTATCCGTTGCATGACACTCCTGTGTTTCGTATAGTCGAGGAAGGACCAGTGCGTGTGACTGTTGAGGTTGAACGTCACTATCTGCAGTCTCGTATCACACAACGTATCTCGCTCTGGCGTATTTCACCACGCATCGACATTGCCACAGAAATTGATTGGCATGAGCATCAGACGCTGCTGAAAGCTGTCTTTCCGCTTGCGCTTAATAGTGCAAGAGCAACCTATGAAATTCAGTTTGGCAGTGTCGAGCGTCCAACACATCGTAATACTTCATGGGATATGGCACGTTTTGAGGTATGCGCTCATCGTTGGGCCGATGTGAGTGAGGGCGGTTATGGAGTAAGTTTGCTCAACGATAGCAAATATGGACACGACTGTCACGACAATGTGCTACGGCTAACTCTGCTCAAGTCTGGCGTATATCCTGATCCTGACGCGGATCAGGGTATACATCGCTTCACCTATAGCCTGCTACCGCATCAAGGCGATTGGCGTGACGCGCAGACAGTACGCCGCGCTTACGAACTGAACGTACCTGCATTTGTACTCAGCAAATCGCCTACGGAAAAAGCATCTGGACTCGAACTAAATGTGCTGACCATTGAAGCGTATTCGCTGGTCTACACCAATTGTGATCACGTCGTTGTGGAGACGGTGAAGCCTGCCGAGGATGGTGATGGTCTAATCGTACGTTTGTATGAAGCGCACAACCAGCGTGGACATGGCACCTTGACGTTTGCTACCGCGATTTCTGCTGTGCAGGAATGTAATCTGTTGGAGTCACCGTTACAAGAAGTACCGCACATGGAAAACAGCTTTGCATTCCAGGTGCGGCCCTTCGAGATAAAAACATTCCGTGTTCACCTTGAGCGTGGATAGTGTGTATGTTTCCTATTTTCCCTGTTTTCCAGAAAGGAATTGTTCGGCGGTAATATTTCTCACATCGCTAATATGAGGCACAGTAATATCTGGAACGAAGCCATCAGGGAACTTTTCTAGCGAGTACTTGCCTTGCTTCACAAACACGGTAGTGAGTTTGTCGCCCATAATTCTCTTTGAATCGACAAGTATCTGTGGTTTATCGTCGATCATGACATAGTGATCGGCGGGATAATGCTTCATGATATCGTTGATTCTCTCTTGTTTGTGCGTATAAATCAAGACATGGCCTCCCACAGCGTCGGCAAGGTGACTATTTACGATTTTTTCTGCCTGGAAAATCAGGTCGCCATCTGAAACGACAACAGTTGTGCCGAGTGTTTTCAAATACGCGAGTGTCTCAAAAACGTATGGATAGAGCTTGTTGACAAAGGGGTAGTTATCAAAGATTGAATGCACGTGAAGATAGGTCTGCTCATCTAGCTCTGAAAGCGGCACTTGCTCACGAAGTCGCTTGAGCGATAGAGGAATATCAACCACGCTTTCCTCCTGGCGTACTTGTTCATAGATATCCCAGAAACGTTTGGTTAACGCTGGTCCTAGCTCCACTTGGAGATGTTCGTCAAAATCTTTCTTTACATCGTCGTTCGCTAACAGCGTGTTATCGACATCAAGTAAAAAGGCAAGTGTTGGCATTATGTACCTCTCCCAACTTCTCTGCATATAGCTATGCTGTAAGTATTCTCTTTAGAAAAAAGAGTAAGTAGTGACCATGCGCAAAAGGCAGGCCAATGTACTCACTATACATGATTTACTACACGTATATCTTCTATAATCTTTTTGCAAGCACATAACAGGTATATGTTTATAACGTTTGATAGCACTAGTATGATGAAGATGCTTAAATACCTTTCCTCTTTTTTGAGAAGAAAAGTAAGCGTAGTTCTTACTGGTTAAGAAACGGTTAAGAAAAGGTAATATCTTAACCGCTTTCTTATAGGAATTACTACCTATTTGCGCTTTACTCTACTATCTTTTTCGTTTATATTGTTAATACAAGGGCGCTATACATATTTCTTGTATAAACCCAATCCAAACTTACTCTAATACTTGTATTTTCCCTTGTATGTATTTAAGAAAGGAGTCTGTTGTACGCAGTTAAAGGTATATTTTACTCCTCTCAGAGTACGCGATACAGAAATGTTTTTCTACTATCGCTTTCACCCCTTTTTAGAAAAATAATTGTGGAGGTTAACGACAAACTATGGCACGTCTTAGTGTAAAAACGCGCTATACCCTCATGTACGGGCTTATCGTCGCTACATTGATGATCGCTGGTATTATGACATACTTGCAACCATTCAAGGCATATGCAAATCCTGTACAGCAGAACTTTAACCATTTCCTGAGTACCCATTTTAATGACGATGCGAACTATGACGACAATAATCCAACCCCCGGCTCAAATGCGCTCAGTCATCGTGCGAGTGCCGAAAGAGAAAGATACGATAATCTGGCATATCCAGGTAAATATGTCTCCTACAATCAAGCAATGAGAGCATATCAGTCCTGGTCGAGTGTGTCGAACACAAATGCACCCAATGCGTATAACCCATGGAAACTTGTTGGTCCTGTTGTCGGCAATGTTCCTGGTATTGTGACCTATACCGGCCGTTCAACGACCGTTTCTGGCCGCGAAACAGCATTGGCTATTTCTAACCCCTGCACTGCCGCGAGCTGTCGTGTGTGGGTTGGAGCTGCTGGTGGTGGTGTTTGGGTGACGACAGATGCGCTTGCTCCTGTTCCTCATTGGACATCATCTTCCTATGGTATTCCATCTAATGCCATCGGCTCCCTCTTCGTCGATCCTACCACCCCTGATGGTCGTGTTATCTACGCTGGAACAGGCGAGGCAAACGGTTCTAGTGACTCTGAAGCGGGCGTTGGTCTCTACAAGTCGACCAACTACGGCGCGACCTGGAGACTTGTGCCAGGTAGTATTACAGCAGCTAAGAACCGCGCTATTGGTGCAGTTGCCGTTGATCCTGCGAACTCGAAGCATATACTCATAGGTACAGGTGTAGCTCGTCATGGTGCATCCTCTGTCAATGGTGGACGCTTTACACCGCCAGATGCGCCTGTGGTTGGCTTGTATGAGTCTATGAATGGTGGTCAGACGTTTACTTTGGTCTTTAGTAAAGAGTCCGATACGGTCAATCCTGGCTCACCTAATGGCAGTGACTTCTTCCGTGGTGGTGTAAGCAAGATTGTCTTTGACCGTACTGGCCTTGCAGCTCGACTTCCATCACGCGTGTACTTCTCCGTTTTTGACTATGGTCTGTACCGCGAACTGGAAAATGAAGCTTTTGAACAGGTTTTTGCCTCGGCGGGTGCTGGTAGCATTGCAAACAGCTCGACCTCACGTACTGAGTTCGCGCTTGCTCCCATGGGCAAAAATTTGCGCATTTACCTTGGCGACCTTGCTACTGCGAATGCTGATTTCTACCGTGTTGATAATGCTAATGTCGCGGCCTCTAGCCTCACCGACGGCGTTAAAAATCCCGGCTGGACCAAGCTTTCTAATCCCACTCCAGGTACTCCTGGCTATAGCTCCTACAATTTCTGTGGGACGCAGTGTACCTACGATATGTGGATTGCCTCACCTCCAGGACAGCCTAACAGCGTGTGGTATGGTGGCTCAATGCAGTACAGCGAAATCTTTACCACGACTCCTCCCTCTAACGGAAGAGCAGTGATGCGTTCAACAAACGCTGGCGTCGATTTCACGGACATGACCAACGACTCACAGAACCCACCACTTGGTATTCACCCCGACCAACATGCTGTAGCGTTTGTTCCAGGGAATCCTAATATCGCTTTTCTTGGTTCGGATGGTGGTCTTATCCGTAATGATGGTACGTTCACCAATGCATCGGCTCAATGCGCTACTCGTGGCTTGAAGAGTGCTGCTGATCTCGCGGACTGTCGGAGGTGGTTGCGTGCTATTCCTACAACCCTCTATAGCGAGAATGCAGGTTTGGCAGACCTCCAGTTCCAGAGTGTAGCTGTCAATCCCAAGAATCCCAAGAATGACCTGATTGGTGGTACACAGGACAACGGTACGTGGTCGTACAATGCAAATGGTACTCCAAATTGGTTTGAGTCTGTTGGCGGTGATGGTGGTCAGTCCGTCATTGACGTAGGCAATCCTAACGTACGTATGCATACCTACTACGGACCTAACGTCGATGTGAACTTCAAAGCTACTGCTCCAACTGGCTGGGACTACATTTCTGATCCACTGGTAAATAGTAAAGAAGCTGCGTCCTTCTATGTTCCGTTGATTGGTGATCCACGAACGAGCGGTACAATGTTTGTTGGCCTACAGCACGTCTGGCGTACAACAGACAATGGCGGTTCACAAGCATATCTTGATAAGAATTGCAATGAATTGCTTCCTGCTCTCAAGTCTCCTTGTGGCGACTGGGTGCCATTGGGACCTGATCTAACAAGCACCTCCTTTGGTGCTGATAAGGGTGGTAGCTATGTAGTAGCTATCCAGCGTGCGCCTGGCGATACAAGCACAATGTGGACTGCCACGCGCTTAGGTCGTCTCTTCATTTCGACAAATGCTAATGCTGCTGATCCGAAAGCAGTGAATTTCACACGTATTGATACGGCAACCCAACCGGGACGCTTTATCAGTGGTATTGCGGTTGACTCCAAAAATCCTTATCATGCCTACGTTTCTTTCTCTGGCTACGACGCGTATACTCCTGCGACACCAGGGCATGTGTTTGATGTGACCTATAACCCCCAGACTGGGAAGGCCACCTGGAAGAACCTCAGCAACAATCTGGGCGATCAACCTATTACGGGTATTGCCTTCGATAGTGCAAGAGGAAACGTGTACGTCTCAACCGACTTCGGCGTTGCTCAGTTGAGAAATGGTAGCACCTATTGGAGTCGTGCTGCGACAGGTCTACCTTTTGTAGCTGTTTACGGTCTGACTCTCTCAGAAAATGGACGAGTGCTTTATGCAGCGACTCATGGTCGCGGTGTCTGGCGTCTCGACATTTAACTGAAGCATCCTTCGGTTTTGTAGTCTAAAGAAGACAACGACAGTATGAACTAGGTTCATGTACTGTCGTTGTCTTCTTATGTTATGCTCTAAAGAAGAAGTACGCCACAGGGTCCTACCTATGGAATGATGGAAACAAAAAATATGTTATGACAAAATAAGGTACTTTTCTATGAAAGTAGTTTTTCGCAGTAAAGATTTTGTGAGTGTCACAGCCGCCGGTTTGGGCTTTAATAATAGACGCCCTATGGCTGACTCCTGGCATTATCAAGGACGGGTGCAGCACCGCGATTGGCAAGGCACATTCGAGTGCTATTGGGAGAGAGGCGAAGACCCTACAAAACGCTCCCCTACGGAACTTGTGTGGACAGTACGTGGAGATGCTCACCTATTTGGGCTTGCTGCGGCGCTAAAGTCACTAGATTTTACCGTGGATGTCTTACAAGACGAGGTATAGTGGTCTATGGATAATGAGAAAAAACAAAAACGTGTATTGTTACTTATGTCACCTGCGACCTATCGAGCTGGTGCATTTCTAAGTGCCGCACGACAACTACAACTTGATGTTGTGGTCGGTATCGACCTGCCGGAAACACTTTCTGACTATTGGCATGTCCCTTTAGGAGTGGATTTTACAGATATACCTACCTCTGTTCGCACCATCGTCGAATATGCGCAACAGCATCCCTTTGACGCCATTCTCTCTGTCGATGATAGTGCGAGTGAGCTGGCTGCACATGCGAGTGCTGCATTGGGACTTGCGCACAATTCACCAGAGTCAGCAGAGGCCGCGCGTGACAAGTTCTTAATGCGGAGTATTATGTCGGCAGGTGGCGTACCCTGCCCTGTGTTTCGCCGCTTCTGGCTGAGCGATAATCCAAACTGGATTGCAACACAAGTTGCTTATCCATGTGTCGTAAAACCACTACGTCTATCTGGTAGTAGAGGTGTTATACGTGCTGACAATCCGACAGAATTTGTTGCTGCGTTTACGCGCCTAAAACGATATCTACTCGCTGAGGGCAACAGAGAACTGGAGACTGCATTCCTGGTCGAAGACTTTATCCCGGGTTTCGAGGTCGCGCTAGAAGGTATCATGACGCATGGGCAACTCAAAGTCCTGACCCTCTTTGACAAACCTGACCCGCTCGACGGTCCATTTTTTGAAGAGACGATCTATGTAACTCCATCACGGTTAACAGAAAACGTACAGCAAGCCGTTGCTGATGCCGTCGCGCTAGCCGCTGCCTCTCTTGGTTTACGCGAAGGCCCCGTTCATGCAGAATTGCGCGTGAATGAGCAAGGTCCCTGGATGTTAGAGATCGCTGGGCGTTCGATTGGTGGTCTCTGCTCAACCATCCTTGAATTTGGTGCTGGCATGTGTTTGGAAGAACTCATTCTGCGTCATGCCATCGGCGAGGAGATTAGCACAATTAGCCGTGAGAAACACGCTGCAGGTGTCATGATGATTCCGATACCCTCGGCAGGCATGCTCAAATGTGTGCATGGAGTCGAAGCGGCTCAAACTGTACCTTTGATTACAGGAGTCGAAATCACAGCGAAATTGAACCACCAACTGGTCCCTTTACCAGAAGGAGCGAGCTATCTTGGCTTCATCTTTGCGCGTGGCGAAACTTCTACCGAGGTAGAGGAGGCCATTCGTCAAGCACATGCTCATCTCAAATTCGATATCAGGCGCGAAATACCTATGCTGAGACCTGTTGGATAACCAAATCACTACAACAAGAAAAGGGAGATTTCTGAGCAATCAGAAATCTCCCTTTTCTTGTTGTATTAGGCTTTGAACTAGTAACGTCTCTCACCACGGTATCCACCGTCGCGATTGCTGCCACCTCCACGATAGCCACCACCGCCGTTGCCTCCACGATAGCCGCCGCCACCACCGCTGCGGGGCTCACGGCGCTCGTTTGCCTCGTTCACGATGATTGTGCGACCTTGTAACGTCGAGTTGTTGAGCTGATTCATCGCGTTTTGTGCCTCTTGGTCATCGCTCATCTCGACAAAGCCGAAGCCCTTACTGCGATTCATTTCACGGTCGATAATAATTGTTGCTGAAAGGACCTGACCGTACTGGCTGAAAAGATCATTCAGCTCCTGGTCGGTTGTTGAATATGGCAATCTGCCTACATAAAGCTTCACTGAGATATGCTCCCACTGTGATGTCTTCAAACTTATTGCTGTCGGTAGAAACAACTTCTCACTGAACGATACAACAATACTCGACATCTCACACCCAGTATAACACAAGTTGACATATTTTTATTTCATTTCCCTACCAATATCCAAAGGGATGACTCACACTGAGATCCAGTAGCAAGAATCAACTTCACCTTCTGTGCAGCGTAATGCAATGGATGACTTCTTTAAGGAATAATTTCAGCAATTAAGGTTCTTCTACAGGTTGGTAGTGTTGATGAACCGAAGTGTTTGTATGATTCGTACTTATATACATGAGTAGTGTTAATCTGTAGAAGAGGGTCCATTTTGAGTGAACGCAAAGGTAAATTAAAGCATAAGCGGATCACGACAGCGAACGGGTTGTCCATGTACACTCGGTTTTCCATAGAATCCATGCCTGCCGATGCTCCAACAGTCGTTCTTGTTCACGGTTTGTCTGTTTCCAGCGGTTACATGATGCCGACTGCTGTGCGTCTCGCTCCTTACTACCACGTCTACCTGCCCGACCTTCCTGGGTTTGGCAGAAGCGCAAAGCCGTCTCATATCCTGAACGTCACAGAGTTAGCCGACGCTCTAGCTGCCTGGATGCAGACGATAAAACTCCCTTCGGCAACGTTCCTGGGCAACTCTATGGGATGTCAAGTCATTGTAAATTTCGCCTTGCGTTACCCAGAGTGCATCGAGCGAGCTATTCTTGTGAGTCCAACGATGGACCCGAAAGCTCGTACAATCCACCAGGAAGCAAGACGGTTGTTGCGTGATACTCCCTGTGAGCCGCTACACTTTTTGCCTGTCCTGCTCCGTGAGTATGCGCTTGCTGGCATTCCTCGGACCATTCGCACGCTTCAGTATGCCTTTGAGGACCCAATGGAAGAGCATCTTCCTCACGTTCACGTTCCGACCCTCGTGGTACGTGGTTCCCGTGATCCAATTGTGCCACAGGACTGGGTAGAGAAGGTTAACCTTCTCTTACCAAACAGCCAGCTTGTTGTGGTTCAAGGGGCGGGTCATGCGGTGAACTTCAATTCCCCTGACAGGCTTGTACAGCTTGTCCGGTCGTTTCTCCAGGATACGGCATAGTAGGATCTCCTTTACTGCTAGATACGCTCACTGTCTACAATGTGGAAATCTCTTGAGGCCGAACGAGTCCGCTTTACTCAAACATATTACGACCATCTTGCAGGGTCCCTTGATAAAATATGGAAAAGAGTTTGCACATTGTACGACACGGAAAAACAGAGGTAGTAGTGTTGTCGAAGTTACGTTTTTCTCATTTTACTTTATTTTCAGCAAGATATTTGCCTTTATGGCTGTGTCTTTTTTGTACTATCGTAGTACGTACTTGGTTTGTCCTTCATAATCATGGAATAGTAGAAGGAGATGAAGCGTTAGTAGGCATCCAAGCTGAACATATTCTGCATGGTGAGCACCCTATTTACTTCTATACTGAAACAAGTACGCATGCTTGTTGCGCTCCCATTCGTATTTGCATTTTTCACTGCTTTCACTTTCTGTACCTCTAGCGTCACTGGTGGCATCCTTCTGTATAAATGTGGACCGAGCGATCTAGCGGGACGCTATGGAACCCCTTTTATGTTATCTCTTCCATTCCTCCTTTCAGGAGGACTAACGCTTCTCGTTATGTTTCTCGTACAGAGTGGCATATTTCACTTCTACAGCAAGCAGAAGTCCTCTCAATCAATGGGTCCTCAGTCAAACAGACACCCTCACTTTTTTGATTTTCCTAAAGTGGGACTCCTAGGAATTCTTCTTCTTTATTTTTGTGTGCAAGGATATGCCTACACACAGGCGAATACTAACTATACATTTCAGACTTCAGGCTGTGTTATTGCTCCAGCAAATAACGATCCTATTATTGCATACATGTATCGTGAACATATTCGATATGCATGGGCTGCAAATTGGGTTGGAAATCCAATTGCCTTTAAAACGAACAATGCAATTATCATTGTAGATCCCCGTATGACTGGATATCCTGGGTTTATCAATCGCATTCCTTCCTATACTACTGCTGTGAGCCACGCAGATCGTGCGAGTATACTAGCACTTGCACATCATAATGACGCTTATCCCTCTCTCTTAAAAACACTCGATGAAGAGCATATCCTCTATCGTACTACTCGTTTCTCATCACAACCTGGGTTTGACGTACTCGTTATAACCCCACTGAATCGGTCTGTTTCACCTTCTGACGCAGATTACCTCGGTGTTCGGTTTGGACACTGCTAATAGTAACTAAACTGGTGCAGAGTCTTGACAGGAAAAGAGCCGTGTAAATTCGCTTTCTGCTTGGAAGCGCCCTTTCGTGATATATTAGATACTAATGGTTAAAGACTATCAGAATTCCTATTCAATTTCCTATTCAATTTAAGTGTGCCTGCTTGCTTACTCACAAAAAGTTGGCCCATGAGGAACACCAGAGCGGGAATGTACGCTGCTGTGTTCCTCATAGGTCTTCATCGACGAGAGAGCTGCAGTGCTGTCGCCTTTCACCCCTGAAGCCGCCGAACGAGCGCCTGCGTGGAAGCTAGGTGCGACTGGGGATTTGCTGCAAGGACCAGCTATTGCCATCAGGATCACGAAAATACGCAAAAGACCCCCAGGGCTGCACGTCGATCTCACTGATGGCAACGCCTCGCTTGACCAGTTCCTCGCGGACGGCGTTCACATCCGAGACCACCATAAGAAGCCCTTCGAGCGATCCGGGCGGCATGGTGGTGATGCCCACCCCAATCACGATAGAGCAGGCCGAACCGTGAGGGGTCAACTGGACAAAGCGCAGGTCCTCCCGGACCTGTTGGTCAAAATCAGCGTGAAAGCCGATCTTCTCCGTATAAAAAGCCTTTGCACGGTCAACGTCTGAGACGGGCACCGCGACCAGTTCGAGTTTCATCTGCATGGTATTCATCGTTGCTTTCCTCTTTCTTTGTACTTGACTGTTCTTCTCCTTCCAGTATATGCTGGAAGGAGGACAGAATCGACCCTGCTTTTAGCGAATATGCTCGAAGAGGAGAGAGCGCATAAGGAGTTGCAAGGCCGCACAGTGCGTAAGTCCTGGCTTATTCCCACTACTAGGACCTGTTTCTCTGGAAAGCGATGTGCTCGGAAACGGGCCTGCATCGTTTGGGAAGAGGGTAACGGAAAAGGGCTGTAAGGAACCTCGCTGGTACCCTACTTCATTCGTGAGAGAGGGTGCCGGGCAACCCCGCAAGGGGCGTCCGCTCCCTATTCTACCCATTTTCCCCTTTTGCACGAATTGCTTTCTGCTTGCGGTAAAAAAATTGTATGACCCAACAGGGTGTGACACACCTTGTTCTGGGAGATAGCTATGACAACTCATGGTCGCCATCCGACTACAGAACCAAAGCACCAAGACAAGCCACCGTTGGGAATCGTCCAGACTGCCGAGAAGGAAAGGACAGTTATTTGCACTTGAAAGGCAAAGTCGTCAAAAGTGTTCAATTCTATCAATGGAAAATCCTATCGAATGAAAGATCGTATGGCTGCTGGGACGAGCAAAGGAGGAAACCCTGTAGCCACAACCGTGAAATGATGAAAGGAGAGCGGTTCTGATGGATATTCGTCCTGCCACACTCGCTGATGCTTCAGCCATCGCGTCTGTGCATGTCGAGAGTTCACAAACCACCTATCGTGGCATCCTTCCTGATGAGGTTCTGCGGAGATTTTCTCATGAGCGACGAAGGGAACATTGGGCAAAGATCCTGGGCGATTCTACGAGCCAAGAGTTCGTCTTTGTGGCTGAGGATGATCTGAGTCAAGTCGTTGGTTTCGCTTCGGGTGGCCCTGAGCGAGAAGGGGATGTATTCTATCGAGGGGAACTCTACGCCATTTACCTTCTCACTTCGTCACAGCAGCATGGGATAGGACGCAATCTCGTCGCAGCCGTAGCCCAATCTCTCTTACTACAGAACGTGAAAAGTATGCAGGTATGGGTTCTGGAGGAAAACCCATCACGAGGTTTCTACGAGAGATTAGGAGGCAAGCGGGTACGAGAAAAGACTCTCAACAGAGAAGGCAAGTTGCTCCAAGAGATCGCATATGCATGGGAAGACATCCATTCCTTGTTAGTGAGGAACTGATGCTCTCCCCAGATGAATGATTCAAATCGAATGTCTTGAGCAGTATGTTTGGGTGGGTCATTTGTAACTTGGCGAAATGGTCAAAAAGTCGCATGAGCCAAAAAAGTTGGCGTTGACATCATAATAGGTGCACTTCCAAAAGAAACCTACTTCTAGTATGGAGCTGTTCTTGTAGTGACCCTAGTGTATCATAAATTGGTGCTGGTGAACCTATGAAAAGCCACAACTCTTGTCAACTTTGCTGCCGATACATAGTCTCATGTACTTCCATCTATGCAAAGTGACGCGATGGATGACCTGGATGACTTTTTCGGAGAGTAGCTTTAGCAATACGTCGTCATTTCGATCTTGATACTGATTGCTGGCTCTGCTCTTTGCCCTTTTGTAGAAGTGTTGCAGTCTGGTTAGCACAGCACTCGCATACCGGATAAAGTACATGGCTATGAGAGCGTTTCACCAGGTGAGCATGATGGCTACAAATTTTTTCCCCACAATGAAAGCAGGTTTCTGCATTCCACCACCCGAGAGATTTGTTACATTGTGAGCAAACTGCAAATGTGCTGAAAAGAAGCATGGCTTTGTTCTCTTTCATAATGTAGTAAAGAGGCGCGTCTTGGAGCGTGAGAGATATTCTCTTACGTCGAGAGGTTGGTCTCTTTTCAGCTATTAGGGCGTGCTAATATCTAACGTTCACAATCAAATATTAGCACGCCCTAATGCTATCGTCAAGGGTATGCGCTGTAGTTTGTCTGATAAAAAGGCACTTCCGCCAAGAAATGGATACGAGAGGTCGCATCTTCAAACAATCTCTGATATACTTTCTCGCAAGAACTGAAAACATGTACCAGTAGGAACAGAAGAGAAGAAGAGATGAATGAACAACATCTACATGGAGGCAATTGGCTCCGTGAGATCGTCTTTGGACTCAATGATGGACTGGTGACCACTCTCGTCTTTCTCATGGCGGTGACCGGCGGATCTTCGTCGAATTTACTCCTGATTATGCTCAGTGAAGTGATAGCTGGTGGGGTGTCTATGGCACTTGGCGGCTATCTTTCTGCTCGAACCGAGCGGGAGATTCTCGACTATCGTATTGCCATCGAGCAGTACGAAGTCGAGCACGAGCCAGAAGAGGAACGGGCTGAACTGCGGGATATCTATCAACGCAAAGGCTTACAAGGTCCCTTATTGGATCGTGTCGTGGCCTATCTCACCGCAGACAAGAAACGCTGGCATCAGGCGATGGTGCATGATGAGCTTGGAGTGGTGGAGGACACGAAGATTCATCCCGTCTGGCGGGGACTTCAGATTGGCCTCTCCTTTGTGATTGGTGGACTCATTCCAACAATGCCTGTGCTCCTTTCACTCCCACAAGCCCGCTGGTGGGCCTATGGGCTGACAGCTCTGACAGCAATGAGCCTGGGTGCCGTGAAAGCTCAATACACGCAGAAAGGTCCGATACGCGCTGGCCTCGAATTTCTTGTGGTGGTCACCATTGGAACACTGGCAGGTGTGGGACTTGGACTCCTCTTGCACGCTGGGTGAGAACTGGCTTTATGAAAGCACACAGACATCTCTGAGAGCTGCTTCTCTCCTGTGTTGGATATTGCTCATCGAAAGAACAAACGCGCATGAGTGCCACATATCTCCTCAAGAGAACTTTTACACAACTCTTGACATACTGCCAGCGAAAGACAATGCTCTACTCTATCGGAAAGAGGTGCACCAATTCTCAGAATATGTCCATCTCCATCTTCAACCAGCATCTCGCGCATATCCCACGGTTTGTCGGTAGGCGGCTCAGTAATCTTGACCCCTTTTGCTCGATACTCTTGGTGGAGGAGAGTTAAGCTTTCTTGCGACGGGAGATCGAGATACATCCACATTGCAGGACCACCTTGTCCCTGTTGGGCGAACATCACAGAGAAATGACCCCGGTTGACCTGGGCAAATGTTGGAGGAGTTTTTTTCAGTTGCTCCACGAGAGGATGGCCAACAAAAATCCATCTTAAATCCCAGCTTGTTACAGTAGTAGTCAAGGCTCTCAGCCACATTTTCGACGTTCAAGATGGGATGGCCTCCCGTAAAAAGCACTTGCTTCTCATTCGTTTCCATGCTGATGTTCTCCTTTCAACTTCTTCATCTCGTGAATGTTTCAGTCCATACCTTGACACTTATAAGCGCAAATCACACAACTACTCAACCCTTGTACTTAACCTAGCCTCTTTACAATTTGAGCATACCCACTTGGACAGTTTCTTTCGCTAATGCTAGCGCTTTGGGCACTATTGAGCGTAGAGTAGGAATACTCTTTTAAGTCAGGTACGGCTTGTTCCCAGAGGGTTTTTCCACGCATAAGTATAACGATAGCGTTTCTTTTTAGTGCTTCCTCAAGCAAATAAAAGGTATATTTTTGTGATTCGATTATGAATTTGTTACATCCGAAATGCGGAGAGGTATAGGGGAAATACTCAAGGTTGCTGACTTCATCCGCAATCTTCTGAGCACCATAACGGTTCATAAGCTGTTTGAGCTTTCGGCTCCACCAATAGTAGCCAGGAGATCGGGCGTTATCCGGGTCTAAATGATAAAAAGGAAATGGCTGCTGTTCATGAATGAGATTTGCTCTATTTGTTTTGACAAAATATTCATATGAAGGGTCTTGAAAGAATGTTTCATTTCTGTCGTAGAAACCCGGATTTAGGTTAAGCAGAACAATGTTTGCCTTGGGATTGCCTGTATAAGGTTCTGGCAGTACTTCTAAATGCACTTTATAGTCCGGTTTTGTTTTGGCATTAAAGCTTAGAATATCCTGCTTATCACAATCTAAAACAAAGGGTGGTTTTTCGGGTAGACTCAGCCAAGGGTTATTCATTTGCATTTCCTTGTTGTCCAGTACTAGTTCACAAATGTCTGCGTTAGTTAAAAGTCTATTTGAGGATATTAACGGGAAAGTTCTTGCGATATCAACTGCAACTCAATGCTAAAAAGTTAGAGCATGACAGGGGCAAGCCCATTGACTCCAACGACCCCGTAAAATGGCTGTGGGGGCGGCATGACAGGGACAAGCCCTGTCACTCCGAGACGACGAAACGCCACGACGTGGCTTGCCACGCGTCCGTGTATCGTCGTGACAGGGCTTGTCCCTGTCATGCTCCCCCTGTCATGCTCCCTCTGTCACTACTCTATCACCACGCAGTACCACGACGTGGCTTCCCACGCGTCGGGATATCGTAGTGACAGGGCTTGTCCCTGTCATGCTCCCACCCACCTCATCTACCGCAAGCGTGCCATCCATTTCAGTGGCCTCCAAACTCTTGATACGTATGGCAAGACTGGCGATGATATGTTCTTGTTGATCAACCACGAAGTGATTCCCTTTTTCTTCTGCTCGTTGTTTTAAGCGGACTGCTCGTTCGTAGAAGGATTTGAGCTTTGACACATCATCAGTTGAAGTCAACCACATTGGACACGTCAAACATTTGTTTGCATGTGAACACTCTCCAAGTACAACGAGTCGGCCACAGCCACCTACTGGGAGCGTTTGACCGCGAATCCCCTTGCGAGTCATCTGTGCATCTGGGTCATTAGCGCGTGGATCACCTTTGACAACTTGTCCTTGGGCATCTACTGTTTTGCGCTGACGGTTCACGCGTTCGAGAACCGCTCGCATCTTTTTGTCTCTTACTCGAGCGTAAACTTGTGTCATGATGAGCGAACTGTGTCCGAGCAAACGACTAATGACTTCTAGTGGGACATCTTCATCGATGAGTCGCATACTTAACGTATGTCGAAATTGATGAGAGGTAAAGCGGTAGAGCCTCCCCATATGATCTTGGATATCATGCTTGACAGCCCACTGATTCAGGTGATCAGTAAATGAGCTTTGACGATACGGTCGTTGTGGGAAGCGTGCAGAAGGAAAGAGGTAGGGACAGGTATTCCCTCTTTGTTCCCTAATTTCTTGCTGCTGTGCCTGAATGGTCCCGATCACCTTTTCGTTCACTAGCGGAATGATATGATCTTTGTGGGACTTGGTTTGGTAGAAACACAAGTACCACTCGTGCTTGTCGTCGTGAATCAGGCAGTCTAAAGATAAACTACAGAGTTCGTGAAGCCGTAGTCCACACTCAAGTAAAATGGTCACCATACGCAAGGTCGTTGTTGGTAAGGAGTCGAGATGCTCTCTCAATTGAACTTGTACTTCCTCTGGGATCTCACGAGATAATGAGAGGGGAACTTTCGCAAAATCGTCTTCAAAAATGAGTGGTTCTCTGGTCAGTTCAGGCATATGCAGTCGATATGCACAGGTCTCAAGAAACGTGCGAAGGACGCTGAGATACCGTAGTTGAGTAATGAGTGCTTTCTGCTCTCGCAAGACACCAAGATACTTGAGAATAATTGTACGATCAAGGTCTGAAGTACGGCACTGAGGGAAGTAGTGTGTTAAGAATCGCGAGAAATCGCGGAGGACCGAGAGCCGGACAGAGCAATCCTCTGTACTACGAATGGCCATACTGTACTTCATAAATTCTTTTGCAAGATGGCGAAGCCACGGTTGTGCAATCAACTCAAAGTTAAGGAGGTATTTGGATTTCGAGAGGTTGAGTGAAAGTCCTAGCTTTCGCATATCCCAGACGTCTTTGTCTATTTCTGCTCGCTCATCGTAGGCATCGGCAATGATTCGATACACGGTATGGAACAGATGGATGCGGCGATCATCCATCGGATATTCTACATAGCTTTGTGCCGCATTTAATCTCTTTTTTTTCCCAGCTCTAAATCGTTTCGTTTCCATGAGAAAGGTTCTGAGAGAGTCCTCCCAGGCTTCCCGGCTTCTCTCAAGAAGCGAAGAGGCAGTTGGTGCGACCTGATTGAGCCATTTGATGAGGAGGTGAATGCCAGCACATAGGAAATTTTGGCTTTGTTCTCTCCTTCTGTAGCCACTCTCGAATTGGTACCATATTGCATATTTGAACTCAATTTTGAGTGATGGTGAAGCAAGTCGAAAATGAAGAAGGTAGGTTTTTGTTTCTTTTCTCGTTTTGTGTATTAATGGCCAGTCATCCTGATCCCATATGCCTGTCAAATGGGCTCGCAACTGCTGGGGCTTCTCTTCAGACCAGGTAGCATGCTTCGCATTCACTATCTGCATACGCCCTCCTTGTCCTGAGTCAGGGCCTTTTTCAAGTCTTGTGGAGTCAATTGCAAATACGTATCATTGGTCGTTTGAATGCTGGCATGTCCTAGCAGACGTGACACAACTGGAAGCGGAATCTTGTCATCGCGAATCCAGGAAGTCGCTCGCGAGTGCCTAAGCATATGAGGTGTAAAGTCAATTCCAGTCTTTTTAGAGAGTCGTTTGACGAACGACATAACTGATGCATAGGTCATAGGACGACCAATCTCTCCTTCAAACAAATTGACAAACACAAAGTCTGGCAGTGCATCAACTTCCAATGCGTCGAGACCGTCAATCAGATAATCGGTGTAGAGACTCATGAGATTCTCCATGCCTGGAATGGTGTAAGCAGAGTGAGTCTTGGCTCGTGCTCCATTGGGATTCTCATCGCGAGGCACAATGGAGATGACCCCATCCTCGACGTTGACATCCTCGTGCTTGAGACCTAGGGCTTGTCCGACTCTCATTCCTGTATCGTACATGAGCGTGAGCAAGAATTTGTCCCTGGTATGAACACAGGCTGCAATGAGTGCCTCAACCTGCTGGTGAGTGAGCGTCTTGGGAAGTCGCCGTTCTCGTTTGATAGAAATCACTCGCTTCTGCTCCGGTTTCGTTTTAGCAATACCATGCAAAAAGGGCTTGTACCTTCGCCGATACGGCATGGAGAGTTGATACAAAGCGAGTTCGCGGACTGTTCCGAGGCGAATGTGAAAAGAGTAGAAGTTGTGAACGGCAGAGAGAATCTGGTCAATGGTGGCATTAGTTCGCCTAGGTGGGGTAGGCTCGATAGTGATCACAGTAGGCTCTCGCCGACGTAGCCATGTGATGAAACCTGCGAGTTGTGCAACATCGATCTCGATCCAATCGATCCGCTCATCCTGGAGATATTCCCAGTAGAGTTTCAGATGGTAAGCCGTCGCACGGATTGTGTTTGGACTGCGGTCCAGATCGTGCAAGAATTTGAGATAGGTAAGAATGGGCCGAACAGGTACATAGTCATCATCAAGCACCAGCCAACTCATATGACTTGTATCAGGAAGGCGCACACGTTGTACTTTCATCGTTATCTACATTCCTTTCTTCAAAGAATTAGTAGTGATATGGTTGTCAACGAAGAACAACAGGAGGTGTTAACACTACATCGTTTACGTTGTGGGTAGGGCTACTTCTAGATCGAGATTTTGAAACTATAGCCACTCGTGTAGATTTCTTGCACACAGGCATGAGCTGCCGTAATGAGGTCGGGGGTAAAGGCAGTTGGGAAGGCGAGCGTCCGCGAGGTACTCCTGGCGTGCTGTGGAGCGCGTGTATCGAAAAAGTTGGTATGGATGAACACCGAGAGGTGTGCAGCAAGGGACTGTTGCTTCCTCAATTTCATCGCGGCAAGGCTCGTGTACAGGGCTACGGCCTCTTCTAATTCCTTCAAGCTCTCGACTGGACGGCCAAACGATTGCGAGGACATGATACCTTGCTTCGGCTTTGGTATCGTTTCAAGCGGCATACAAGACAGACCGCGCAACTCCAGCACGATCCGCACGCCTACCACGTTCAAGGTCCGACGTATCCACACCAAGTCAACATCACGCAGTTGCTTCGCCGTGAATATTTTGCCTTGCATTTGAAGCTTAGCAACGCTTTTTCTGCCTATACCCCAGATATCTTCGACGCTTACACGACTCAAGAGGTCGTCACGCTCCTCTTGACTCATCTGCACCATATCCAGCACCCCATCGTACTCTGGGTGATGCTTGACGATCTCAGTTGCGATCTTCGCCAACACTTTTGTAGGAGCAATACCTATCGAGACGGGAATGCCCACATAGTGCATGACCGTTGCGCGGATTCGTTGCCCGTACTCGCGGAGTTGCTCTCGTGGTACATGATCGAGACTTGCAAAAGCCTCATCGATACTGTACTCCTCCAATGCAGGCGTAAAAAGTGCGAGGGCCATCATAAACCGCGCGGAAACATCCCCGTAGAGACTGAAGTTCGAGGACACCTGGACGATGCCGTGTTGTTTCGCCAGTGCCCGTATCTGAAAGGCAGGTGTTCCCATCTGAATTTTAAGGGCTTTCGCCTCGGCTGAACGTGCGATCACGTTAGCATCATTACTACTGAGCACAACAACAGGTTTGCCTTGTAAATCAGTCCGGAATATTCTTTCCACGGACACATAAAAGTTGTCCGAATCGATCAGCGCAATGATGGTCATCGCAGTTTCTTTTGCTCTGATCCACGCCGAAGTGACTGTTGTTCAGGAACAACTGGACCGCGCGGTACCTGGGCCACGACCGGATGCAGACTGTACGTGACCACACCCCAGAGAGAGAAGCCATCACTGGGCTGAACGGTGATCATCGGGTAGCGGGGATGTTCTGAGAGGAGGACAACCCCCTGTGCTTCAAACAGGATGCGTTTCACAACGAAGCTCCCCTTGAGGGTCGCGACAATGATGGAGTTGTTGACCGCATCGAGGGAGCGGTCCACGACTAAGATATCTTTCTTCTAGTTGGTGCAATTACTAGGAATTTCTTTCATTGCAGTCGTAAGAGGCACAACTGAGTTCATCCGTCTTAAACATCCATGATTACCTTAGGAGAAATCTCCATACTATGGATCACACTGGCGAATCCCTTCACTCCATGTTCACGCTTGCACCAAGACAACACAACTGACGGTTCCTACGTATATACCTGCAAGAAAAGCGGGATACACAAACTAGGAAAGGAGCATGCCATGTTCGTCAGAGGCACAACACACCCCTGGTATCTCAGTCAAGACTACAGCGAGACCATCGATTTCTGTTTTCGTGTGCTGCAAGAGGATGGCTTATTGTCCCCTCCGTTCGACCAGCACCCAGACGGTGATGGCAGTTTACGCGCTGCTGGGATGACTGCTGAGAGCTGGCAGGCATGGTTAGCCGTTGTCCTTGAGCGTCAGCATGAGTATGAACAGACGATGCAGCAATGGGCGCGAGAGCAACACGCGGGCATGGAGCAGCCTCTGCCATCGTTCGATGGGCGGATATGGCAACCTGTGTTCGCCTGGGGTGGCATCCCAGCTGTTGGGCAGCGGCTACAGGAATTGTGGGAGCAGTACCAGCAGAGTGCAGGGGCAAACGGAGGACTGGACAAGGAGATACGCACGACTCTACACAAGCAGCATCAGACAGGACAAAAGTCTGTCAACCTATGGGCCGAACTGCGTCCCTATCATCAGCGTATTCCGTCGCTCAAGGTGTACTACATCCACTATCCTGCTGGCGTCGATCTCGTCGTGCCGCTGGATACCGTGCTGCTCAGCGACAGTGGGCTCGACGCAAAAACGGAACGGAGCAACTTGCTGCATGCTGCTGCCGTGCTGGCGGATGGGGGCGAGCACTCCTGGCGGCATCCCGTGGATCTTCTCGTAGAGGCGCAACACGAGCAACAGGTAAAGCAACTGGCTGCCGAGGTGCAGGAACTGGGTCAGGCTGAGGACAGCGAACCTGCCGCTGCTGTACGTAAGGCGTTGCGTCGGTACTACCTGGGGAGATACGAATGGAAAATGGACACGCTGCGCTTCGCCAAACAAAAAGTGACGCCAAACCATGGGCTGTATTATCTTGTCATACAGGATCAAGCTGGAAAAACGCACACGTTCACCTGCTCTGTTGTACGGAAACCGGACGGCCTCTGGAAGGCACTCTCCTGTTCCGGTGGTCCTATGGCACTGCATCCCATCGTGCGCACGTTCTGGCAGTGGATCGTGACACACACCCATCCCTGGCTCTGGTTTGATGGCGGATCCGGCATTGTCTACACCGCAGATGGCATACCGAAGAACGGCTTTCGTAGCGGCGGCGCGGTTAGCACCAACGGGCGCAGGATTGCACGCGTGCTCTTGCGAGACGCCCGTGGCGAACTGGCTGAAGATACTGTCGAAAACGGACTGGTCATTTTTAGCAACGAGCGCCAGATGGAAGCACCATTGTATGCCGAACTGTACGAGAGCACTGGCAAGATGGTGCGACGACAGACCGTGGTAGAGCGACGTATCTAGCAAATCCATGGTTGCCTGTCTGTCAATCTATGCCTCAGAATGACACCATGTTTTTCTTCCTAAGCCCTTGCTGTTTCATGGGGAATGGAACGACACAATTCAGCCGCACAGGTGATTTGATCGATGAAGTGGAGAGGGAACAGAAACGATCTGGGACAATCAGCACCATTTCAGCCTTGTGGAGTATACTCACAGGAAGTAAGCTGTAGACGAGCGAAAGGCCATCAATGTATGAAACAACCACATGTTCTGCCTGTTCTTCTCTGGCTCGTGGGCATCCTGGTGGTGCTATGCGGATGCGTAGGCTCATCTCAACCGCAGAAGCAAACAGCAGCGGCGGGAGCAGCATCACCATTCGTACCTCCCCCACACCTGAAGCCGGAAGGAGCTTTTCCATCCTCGTGCCCCCCAACGCCTGTGTATCAAGGAGGGCAAGGGAACCTCTCTGGTATTCCCTGGGTACAGGCTCAACCGATTTCTTCGGGTATTCGCGGGTATCTCTTTTATGCACAAAATGCCACCACGAAGAGCGGTACCTATCGATTTCTCCATACGGGCGGAGGCTATCCTGACGGGAGTGCCACTAAAATACTGTGGATTGTTGACCATCCCCAAGCTTCCGGTCCGCTCCAGATCGACGGGACGAATCTGTCCCATCCTGGAAAAACGTTCCATCAGACTATCGCTGGCGAGGGAGAGATTCCATCGATTGTGGTCGTCCCTAGCGTCGGTTGTTGGCGCCTGCAAATTATCAGTGGCAATACCACTGGAACCCTTATTCTGTGGGTCGTAGGATAAGGGTAGCATCACCTCGTTCTGCAACATACATGTGAGAACCTATCATTTGCGTATCACCTTGTTGATGCAGTGATCAAGCCATAGCAAGAGATGGACCCTTTATTTCAGCGCGGGCCCTTAGAGTTGCTCGATTGCATAAATGTGTCCATGTGCATAAAAGCGGTTGAGAGAGTTTGGAAGCTTTATGAATAGGAACAATCCTTGCCACTCTCTCTTTTTTTCCTCATGTCGTAAAGACCACGTTTGCCAAGCAGATCGATCACTTTGTCCTTCGCTGCTTCGTGTCCAGCCAGCCTGTTCTAATTGGGTTGCATAGTGTGCAACAAGGGTAAGCAAAGGTATATCACGCTCTGTTTCTACGTGTGCAGTGGTCGTAGCAAAAGCAAGGGTGCTTTGTGTATTTGCTTCCATGTGTTGTGCTCCATCAGGAGGCGTTAAACGTGGAAAAAGATTGAGTGCTAACCCACGAGAAGAGAGACGTGGATCTGGCTCTGGTTCGGGCATGCACGGCGAGTCGTCCTGACTTGTACTCAGATACACACGTCCATGGGTCAGCCCTTCAAAATCCTTCAAGGCAAAGATATTCAGAGATGGCCCTTGAGGTCCTTTGCAAAAATGAACAACTGCCCCAACTCCTGCATACGCAGTGGTAATAAAGCCTCGTTCGCGTTGCTCATGCCAATGCTTTTGTTCATACCAACCATCCTTCTCTAGTTGCTCTTGATAAAAATGAAAGAGTTGCGCTGGTGTTAAAGGAGTATCAAACAATACTTCTACTAAATCGAGGTTATATCTACGACTACCAAGAAGCTGGCTATTCAAAGGAAGTGGAGGTACAAACGATATATCTGGTGGAAGCTGTCCAATAAATAATTCAAGGGATGAAAGTTCTCCAACATCGAAAGGTGATAGAAGACGATCTACAAATTTTCGAAGAAGGTCCTTATGAGGATTGGGAAAAGATGCATTCATTGAGAAACTCCAGTTTATAAAGAAAGCGCAGTTTTCGTAGAAAAATCTTCTAAAAAGAGACATCGACAAAACAGAGGTCTCTCATTTATAATGAGGTTAAATGTACTCTATCTTATCATAAGAATCAGAGAGCTAGCTCACCATAATATCCGGGGCTAAACCTACGCTAAGGGATGAAGCGGCCTCTAGCAAGGGTTTAGCAGAGTAGGCCTATCAGTGCGGAATTGACGAAAAAGTACGACGTACCATAGAACCAGCAAATTTGTGCTCAGAAAGTGAAAATTTCACACGTGCAGTGATCTGTCTTAGATGACCTCTAGAGCAGATCGAAGAGTCTCACCTCTTTTGGAAAACATCGGAAGACTATCTCTTTTCATCCGTGTGAGCCTTCGTTTTCAGATACGCTTCGGCTTTGTCTTCCAATCCAGTTAATATGCATCTGCACATAATACTGTTGCCCCATTCCTGGTACGTGCTGCAAGGTGAACACACCTCGCCAGCGTTCGTCTTCTTTCGCGGAAAACTCCCAGATATGCCAAGCTATCAACTCACTACTTCCCTCGCCTGTACGTTGCCAACCAGCGTGCTCAAGTTGGCGTGCATAATGAGACGAGAGTTCAGGAAGTGCTAACTCATCCTGTATGTCCAGAGTTGCAAACGTCACAGCACCTTCTGAGTTACTTCCACCATCAGCATGCTGCTGTACGCCCATCGGTGGCTTCAACGGAGGAATGAGACGGCTGACATCGATGAAAATTTCAGATGCTTGCATGCACGGAGAGAAACGACTTCGAGCGTCGATATGTAGTCTGACCTCCGTTTTTCCGCTTTTCTCCTCCTCTTTGAAAAAAGAGACCCCCAGCGCAGGACCACGTTGTCCCTTACAGAATGTGACATAGATGACGGGATGGTGAAAACTATCTACAAAGCCACCTTCTCTGCCACCTTCTCTATGCTGTCTCTGTCTTCGCAATGCATCAGGTTCAGACCAGCCAGCCACCTGCATCCGCTCCGTGTAGAAAGCAACAACCTCAGCAGGTGCTTGATCCGTATCGAGTACAATCTGCATCGTCTCAGGGCTGCTTATAAAGCTGCCTACTATTCGACTCTTCTCAGGAAGAGGAAACTCGAATGGAAGCGAAGCTGGAAGTCTTCCAGCTAGGAGTTGTGCATCGCCTGCCTCTGGACGAAAAGCGGGAGCAAGGAGACGGAGAGCAATTTCGCGGAGTTGTCCCTCATTTTCTTGAGGTGATGGTGTGTTTTGAGTCATTCACAGAGCCTCCTGTCATGTGTCAGATAAAAATACTCTTTGCCAGATCACCTATCACATTGCCAAACGCCTTCAGCGGATTGCCTCCGCCACAATAAAATGGCGTCGCAGAGTGAAAGGCCAAAGCACTGTTGGCCTTCCAGCATCTTTTCACCAAAAACGTCACGTCTCTGCGGACAGAGAGATCAATGAAGATCGCATAGTGTGTCTATGAACAGTAGTAGTATACGATCTTCCTAGGGAGATACACCGTACCATAGAAGTACTCAGCGTGTTGAAAAACTGTCTGTTGAGCTTTTCCTTCTATGAAAGGAGAAGCTCAACAGACAGCAGAAGGAAAAGCTCAACAAAGAGCCATCGCTTCTGCCTCCCGTGAAAAACTGCGTTGAAAGCA
>JAABUQ010000764.1_pt1 | contig 74491 bp, 78 predicted proteins | sample 5560001 | NCBI WGS metagenome assembly JAABUQ01 (sample SAMN10711888, study PRJNA513371) | rock metagenome | isolation source: Antarctica rocks | place: Antarctica: Victoria Land, Finger Mt nord | collected 2015-12-18 | reverse complement strand
AGCCTAGCTGGGTGGCCGGGTGGGGGAGCGGGCCGGTGCCGCCCTTGCGAAGCCGACAACATCAAAACATGCTCTCGGGGATGATGATCACGTCGCCCGGCGCGAGCTTGACGTTCGCGGACGGGTCGCCCTGTTTCAGCAGGCGACCGATCTTGATCGCGAACTCCTGCTGCTTGCCCGTCGCCCGGTCATAGCGGACCAGCCGCGCGTGATTGCCCGACGCGTATTCGTTGAGCCCGCCGACCGCGATCATCGCGTCGAGCAGCGTCATGTTGGCGCGATACGGCACGCTGGCGGGCTTGGCGGTCGCGCCGACGATGCGGACCTGCTGCGAATAGGTGCCGGAGAAGTTCTCCACGATGACCGAGACGATCGGGTCCTTGATATATTCACCGAGCGCCACCTTCATGTCCTCCGACAGCTGCGCGGGGGTCTTGCCGACCGCGCTCATGTCGTTGATCAGCGGCGTGGTGATGCGGCCATCGGGACGCACCTGCACCTTCGCGCCCAGCTCCGGGTTGCGCCACACGAAGATGCTGAGCTGGTCCAGCGGGCCGATGATATACTGCTCGCCCGGTGCTTCCTTGCTCGCGACGAATGCCGCCGGAGGCAGTTCGGGTCGCGCGCCGCCGCCGTGCGCGCACGACGCCAGCAGCATCGCTGTTCCGGCGATGGATAGAACAGGCTTGGTCCGCATACGACACCTCCGCGAGCGCGGGCTTGAAGACCCCGCGCGAACAGCGTCCGGCTATGCGTCCAACAGGTGAAGATAGCGTTAGGGAGTAACCAGCTCGGTCGGCACCGAATGTCCCAAAAAGGTATTGGGACTCGCGGTCAGCCCATAGGCGCCCGCCATGAAGATCGCGATCACATCACCCGGCTCCGCGCGGGGGAGCAGCACGCGGTCGGCGAGCCGGTCGAGCGGGGTACACAAACAGCCGACCACGGAAACCGGATCGTCGGCGGGCTCGCCCATCCGCCCCGCGACCGCGACGGGATAGTTGCGGCGCACCACCGTGCCGAAGTTTCCCGACGCCGCGAGTTGATGGTGCAACCCGCCGTCGACGACGAGGAACGTCTCGCCCCGGCTCTGCTTCCGGTCGATGACGCGGGTGAGGTACACGCCGCATTCAGCGACCAGCCAGCGGCCGAGCTCGAGCGCGAAACGAGTGTCGCCGAGGATCGCGGAGCGGCGAGCAAGGGCATCGCCGAGCGCCGAACCGATCGCCTCCACGTCGACCGGCTTGTCGCCCGCGAAATAGGGGACGCCGAACCCGCCGCCCAGATTGACCAGCGGCGGCGCGGCTCCGGCCTCCTCCGCCAGGCGCGCGGCCAACGCCAATGTCGCGCGCTGCGTCTCGATCAGCGCCGTGGCATCGAGCGATTGCGACCCGGCAAAGATGTGCAATCCGCGCCAATCCGCGCCCGCGTCGATCAGCAGGCGGACCAGCGCGGGCACGCGCTCCGCGTCGACGCCGAACGGCGACGCGCGCCCACCCATCTTCATCCCCGACCCGCGTAATTCCAGGTCCGGGTTGACCCGCACGGCCAGCCGCGCCCTGACGCCAAGACGGCGCGCGACGGCGAGCGCCCGGGTGGCTTCACCCTCCGACTCCAGGTTGATCGTCACGCCCGCGCCGATGGCGGCGGCTAGTTCATCGTCGCGCTTGCCGGGGCCGGCAAAGCTGATCGGCTTACCGTGCGGAGCCGCCATCGCCAGCTCACCCCCCGACGCGATGTCGAGCCCGTCGACCAGCGGCGCTACCTGCGCGAGCAAAGACGCGAACGGGTTCGCCTTGATCGCGTAATGCAGCCCCACCCCCTCCGGCATCGCCGCGCGGAAGCGGGCGATGCGCGCGCGGACCACGCCGATGTCGTAGACGAACGCGGGGGTGGCTCCGGCTTGGGACAGCCATTCGTCATAGCATCGCCCGCCGATCGACAGCGCGCCGGTCTGGGCAGCGAATTCGGGCGGGAGCGGGCCGATCGGCTTCATCCGCGTACCTCGCGCGCGATGGCCGCCCGGTCGAGTTTGCCGTTCGCATTGCGCGGTAGCGCCTCGCGCCACTCGACGCGGGCGGGTTGCATGAAGTTGGGCAGCTCACGCCGCAGCCGCTCGCGTAACGCGGCGTCGCTTACCGAATCGCCGGCCAACACCAGCACGATCGCCTGGCCCAGCCGATCGTCGGGCACGCCGACCGCGACCGCCTCGCGCGCCTCGCCGCCCGCCAGCGCGGCCTTTTCCAGCTCGGTGGGGCTGATGCGGTTGCCCGCCGATTTGATCATCTCGTCATCGCGCCCGACGAACCGGAACAGGCCCGCCGCGTCCTGCGTCACCGTATCGCCCGACCATACCGCCGTGCCGCCATGACGCGACCAGACGGGGGCAGGCCGAAAACGCCGGGCGGTGCGCTCCGGGTCGCGCCAATACCCTTTTGCCACCAGCGGTCCGGCATGGACCAGCTCTCCCGGTTCGCCCGCCGCCGCGCGCGTGCCGTCGGGGCGAACCGCCATTACCTCCGCGAACGGGATCGCGCGCCCGATCGAGTCGGCGTGCGCGTCGACCAGTTCGGGCGGTAGGTAGGTGGAGCGGAATGCCTCGGTCAGCCCGTACATCGGATACAGGTCGGCGTTCGGAAACCGCTCGCGCAACGCTCGCACCAGCCGGGGCGTGAGCGCGCCGCCGGAATTGGTCAGCCGCTTGAGCCGCGCGGCCGTCTCGGGCGGCCATTCCGCATCGAGCAGTTGCACCCAGAGCGGCGGCACCCCCGCCAGCGTCGTCGCGCCGGTGCGCTCGACCGCCTTGATCACGTCGCGCGCGGTCAGATAGTCGAGCGGCGCGACGCTCGCCCCCGCGATCCAGGCGGACAACAGCTGGTTCTGCCCATAGTCGAACGACAGCGGCAGCACGCCGAGCACCCGGTCGGCCGGGGTGAGCTTCAGGTAATGCGCGACCGACACCGCGCCGAGCCACAGGTTCGCGTGACTGAGCATCACGCCTTTGGGCCGTCCGGTCGAACCGGAGGTATAAAGAATTGCCGCCAAGGCGTCAGGGTCGGCGTTGGATGGCGGCATCGCATTTCCGGCAGGCATCGCCGCCTCGTCCAGGACCTTGCAGCCAATCACGTCCTCCGCTTCCAGCAGCGAGGCGCGCGCGTCCTGCGTCAGCAGAGCGCGCGCGCCGCTATCGGCGAGGATGTGCGCGACCTGCGCGCGTTTGAGCAGCGGGTTGACGGGCACATGCACCAGTCCCGCGCGCGGCACGGCGAGCGGGAGCAGGCAGGCGGTGCGCGTCTTGGGCAGCCAACTCGCCACCCGGTCGCCGGGCGCCAGGCCGAGCGTCGCGAGAGCGCCGGCCAGCGCGGCGATGCCCGTCTCCAGTTCGGCAAAACTGAGCGCGCCCGCGCGGTCGACTAGCGCCACCTCGCCGGGCGCGCCGCGCGCGACGGTGTCGATGGGCCGGGGCACGGGGTCGAGTGCGGTCACCCGCCCGTTCTAGCTGTCCCGCTCCGGGAAGCCACTCTTTCCAACCACCCCGCGCGCCGGTATCGCCGCGGCGCACCAATGGAGGCAACGCGGCCGTGACTCCCGAGACCAAGCCCGAGATCGACAAGACCGTGCGCGCGGTCCTCGGCGACGTGCTCGCGCTGTCGCCCGCGCAAGTGGCGAGGTTCACCGACGCGACGCCGTTGTTCGGCAGCTTGCCCGAACTGGACTCGATGGCGGTCGCGGGCGTGCTGACGGAGCTGGAGGATCGGCTCGGCCTCACGATCGAGGATGATGAAGTCGATGGCGACATGCTGGCGACCTTCGGCGCGCTGACGACGTTCCTGGCGGCCAAGGCGCTGTTCTGACGGACGGTCCGCGCATCGACCGCTATCGCTGGCGCGGCGGCGACGAGGCGATGCTGCGGTTCGGGCCAGCGGACGGCCCGGTGGTGGTGATGGCGTTGCCGCTGTTCGAAGAGGCGAACCGGGTACGGGCGTTCGCGGTGTCGATCCTTCGTGAACTTGCTGAAGCCGACATCAGCGGCGTGCTTCCAGACCTTCCCGGACAGGGCGAGAGCTTGGTTCCGCTCGAGAGCTTGTCGTTGCTGCGGATCGCCGAAGGGCTCGAAGGCGTGTTTGACCATATCGACGGCGAAGGACGGCGAGCCTATGTTTTCGCCATCCGTAGCGGTGCCCTGCTGGACAAACTCGGTCTATTTTACGGTCGGTATTACTTTGTACCGCAAGCTGGCCCAGATCTGCTCCGCGAACTTAAGCGCGTCCGCCAAGCGACTACCGCAAACAAACAACTCAGCGACGTTTGGTATTTTTATCCCGACCTACCGCCAGATCAGCCCGATCCGCCGGTTGAGGTAGCCGGTAACCTAATTTCGACCGCGCTGCTGACCGATCTTACGACTTACGAGCCATGGACATCGAACGACGGTGGTCCGGTTCGGACCGTGCTGCTAACGGGCGATCCGCGCCCTGCTGATCGCCATGTCTCCGGTCCGCCTCTCTGGCGACGCGCAGAGCCGGGGAGCGACTCCGGGTTGGCACAAACACTTGCGACCGACATCGCGCAATGGGTGCGAGCTTGCGAAGGCTGCTGAACTTCACCAGCGAAGGCGAAACGCTAGTCAGCACCCTCGACGAGGCGGCGGGCACGACGGGCCTGCTGATCGTGTCGGGCGGAAACGAGGTGCGCGTCGGCGCGCATCGCGGGATGGCGTTATTGGCGGCGCGGCTGGCCGCGAGCGGGATGCCGGTGTTCCGGTTCGACCGGCGCGGCGTCGGCGACTCGTCGGGGGAGAATGGCGGCTATCTATCCTCCGCCCCTGACATGGCGGCGGCGGCCGCGATGTTTCGGCGCGAGGCACCGCATATCGAGCGACTGGTCGGGTTCGGCAATTGTGACGCGGCAACCGCGCTGGCGTTGTTCGGCCGGAAGGCTGGGGTGGAACGGCTCGTGCTGGCGAACCCTTGGGTGGTGGAACGCCCAGTGGATGATCTACCCCCCGCGGCCGCGATCAGCGCTCGTTACGCCGAGCGGGTCAGGAATCCGCGCGAATGGTGGCGACTACTGCGCGGCGGTGTCGATATGCTCAAGCTAATGAAGGGTTTACGAGCGGTTCTGGGAACGCGACCAGAGGCAGCCCTCGCCCGCCAGGTCGCGGCAGCGCTGGCGGACATGGACGCGACGATCATCCTCGCCGCTCGCGACGCGACCGCCATCGCGTATCGCGACGCGGCCGAGGCGATTGGGCTGGTGCTGCCGACCGTGACGGTCGACACCGCTTCACACAGCTTCGCGCGCGAGGGCGATGCCGCCGCGCTGGCAGCAGCGATTCGGGCGGCGATCACGCGTTAGCGGGCGCTCACCACGTCGCTTCCGCATTTTCTTTCTCGCGCGCGGGTTCGGCCGCCGCCGCGCGATCCGACTCGAACGCTGCGTGGGCAAGAAAACGTTCGGCGTCGAGTGCGGCCATGCAGCCGGTGCCCGCTGCCGTCACCGCCTGGCGATACACCTTGTCCGCCACATCCCCACACGCGAACACGCCCGGCACGCTGGTCCGTGTCGAGCCGGGCTCGATCGCCAGATAGCCGTCCACGTCGAGATCGAGATGGCCCTTGAACAGCTTGGTCGCGGGCGAATGGCCGATCGCGACGAACGCGCCGTCCGTCTCCAGCCGCGATGGCTCCCCCGTTCGCGTGTCTTCCAGGTCGAGCGCGACCAGTCCCGCCTGCCCGCCCCCGTCGACGAACCCCGCGACCGCCTTGTCCCACAGCACGGTGATGCGCTCGTTCGCGAACAGCCGCTCCTGCAGGATCCGCTCCGCGCGCAACGTGTCGCGGCGATGGATCAGCGTCACCTGCGGCGAATGGTTGGTGAGGTACAACGCCTCCTCCACCGCCGTATTGCCGCCGCCGATCACCGCCACCTTCTTGCCGCGATAGAAGAACCCGTCGCAAGTGGCGCAGGCGGATACACCTTTTCCCTTCAACGCCTCTTCGCTGTCGAGCCCCAACCAACGCGCCTGCGCGCCGGTAGCGATCACCAGCACCTCACCCTCGTACACATCACCGCTGTCGCCGGTCAGCCGGAACGGGCGGCGCGACAGGTCGACGCCGGTAATCGTGTCCCACAGCATCGTCGTGCCGACATGCTCGGCCTGCGCCTGCATCTCCTCCATCAGCCACGGGCCCTGGATGACATCACGGAAACCGGGATAGTTCTCGACGTCGGTGGTGGTGGTCAGTTGTCCGCCGGGCTGCACTCCCTGGACGACGATCGGCTTCATGCCTGCACGCGCGCCATAGATGGCGGCGGAGAGACCGGCGGGACCGGAGCCGAGGATCAACATGCGCGTGGTGTGGGTGGCCATATGCGTCCATATCGGTCGCCCCGCCGCGCACGCAACATCGTCGATAATTTTGCCCCGCATCGCTTTGCTTCGCGCTACGTTGACCCCCGCATCGGAGAAGCAAGCATGAGCGACCGCAAGGACATCGGCGTCGACCCTTATAACGGCCCGGCGGGCGGCTGGGGGTCGCTCAAGTCGGTCGCGCAGATCATCCGGCGCGAGAAGCTGAGCCTCGCCAACACCGCGCTTCTCCAGAAACAGAACAAGCCAGACGGCTTCATGTGCGTCAGCTGCGCCTGGGGCAAGCCTGCGCACCCGCATATCGAGGAGTTCTGCGAGAACGGCGCCAAGGCGACCGCGTGGGAGCTGACCAGCTTCCGCGTCACGCCCGACTTCTTCCGCGACCACACGCTGACGGAGCTGCGCGGGTGGAAGGATTACGATCTCGAGCAAGCGGGCCGGCTGACCCATCCGATGAAGTATGACGCCGGAACCGACCGGTACGTCGCGGTGAGCTGGGGGGAAGCATTCGAGGACATCGGCGCGCATCTGAAACGATATGATCCGACCAAGGTCATCGCCTACGCCTCCGGCCGCGCCAGCCTGGAAACCTCGTTCATGTGGGCGTTGTTCGCGCGCATGTACGGGTGCCAGAACCTGCCCGACAGCTCGAACATGTGCCACGAAACGACCTCGGTCGCGCTCAAACAGGCGATCGGCTCACCGGTCGCGACGATCCAGCTGCAGGACTATGACGCCTGCGACGCGATCTTCTATTTCGGGCAGAACCCGGCCACCAACAGCCCGCGCTTCCTCCACCCCCTGCGCGCCTGCGCCAAGCGGGGGGTCGAGATCATCGTCTTCAATCCGCTCAAAGAACGCGGGCTGGAGCGGTTCACCGACCCGCAGAACCCGATCGAGATGACGACGGGCAAGTCAACCCCGATCGCCACGCAATATCACCAGGTCAAGGCGGGCGGCGACATTGCCGCGATGATGGGCATCTGCAAATGGGTTATCGAGGCGGATCTGGAAGCGCGCGCCGCCGACCGCGAGCCGATCCTCGACCACGACTTCATCGAACAGCACACCGTTCGCTTCGAGGATTTCGCGGTCAAGGCGCGCGATACGAGTTGGGACGAGATCGAGCGCGAGAGTGGGCTTACCCGCGCAGCGCTGACCGAGGCGGCGAAGGTCTACGCGCGCTCTAGAGCGGTCATCGCAGTGTACGGCATGGGGCTGACCCAGCACCGGCATGGCATGGACAATCTGTTCATGGTGATGAACCTGCTGCTGCTGCGCGGCAATATCGGCAAGCCGGGTGCGGGACCCGGGCCGGTGCGCGGGCACAGCAACGTTCAGGGGCAGCGCAGCGTCGGCGTGACCGAAAAGCCCGAACTGGCCCCGCTCGACCGGCTGAAAGAGCTGTTCGAGTTCGAGCCGCCGCGCGACAAGGGATGGGACACGGTGGAAACCTGCCGTAAGGTGATCAGCGGCGAGGCGCAGGCGTTCATCGGGCTGGGCGGTAATTTCGTCCGCGCGGTGCCGGAAACGTCGCTGGTCGAGGAGGCGTGGCCACGGCTCGACCTCACCGTCCATGTCGCGACCAAGCTAAACCGCTCGCATCTGTTGCCGGGACGGACCTGCTATCTGCTTCCCTGCCTAGGGCGGATCGAGCGCGACGACCAGGCGACGGGCGCGCAGGCGGTGTCGATGGAGGACAGCTTCTCCACTATCCACGGCTCGCGCGGACGCGCCGACCCCGCCTCCCCGCACCTCCTCTCCGAACCCGCGATCGTCGCGGCGATGGCGATGGCGACGCTGGAGCCGAACCCGAAAGTGCCGTGGGCGGAATGGGTCGGCGACTATGGCAAGGTGCGCAGCGCGATCGAGGATGTCTATCCCGACCAGTTCCCCAATTTCAACGGGCGCGTGTTCACTCCCGGCGGGTTCTGGCGCGGCAATGCGGCCGCGCACCGGCAGTGGAAGACGGCCAGCGGCAAGGCGGAGTTCAACGTGCCCAGCGTGATGAACGCCGCCGGGTTCGACGACGGGGGCGACCGGTTCCGGCTGATTACGCTGCGCTCCAACGACCAGTTCAACACCACCATCTACGGCTATCACGATCGCTTCCGCTCGATCCGCGGCACGCGCGACATCGTGATGATGTGCCGCGCGGATCAGCTACGGCTCGGCGTTGCGGAAGGCGACAAGGTGGCGCTGGTCGGCGACGCGGGCGACGACGTGGTACGCCGTGTCGAGGGGCTGACCGTGATCGACTACGACATTCCGCCGGGGTGCATCGGCATGTATTATCCGGAGTCCAACGTGCTCATCGCGCTCGACCACCATGCCGTCGAGAGCCACGTCCCCGCCGCCAAATCGGTGCCGGTGCGGGTGGAGGCGATGCGTTGATGCGCTCGGCGTGCTGATCCTGGGCGCGATCGTGGCGGGCGGGCGCGCGACGCGGTTCGGCGCGGACAAGGCGCTGGCGCAGTGGCGCGGGCGCGCATTGATCGCGCACGCTGCGGATGCGTTGCGGCCGTGGGTGAACGAGCTCGCGGTGTGCGGCCGCGAGTGGAGCGGGCTCCAGTCGATCGCCGACCTGCCCGCGCCGGGGCTGGGGCCGCTCGGCGGGCTCGCGGGGGCGCTGAGTTATGCGGTGGGGAGCGGCTTCGACGCGGTGCTGACGATCGCGTGCGACACGCTCGACGTGCCGGGCGACCTGTTCGAGCGGCTGACCCATCACGCCCCGAGCTTCTGCGTGGATGCGCCGGTGCTGGGCTATTGGCCCGCGACGCTGGCACCCACGTTGCGCGATCGCTTGGCGCGTGGCGAGGAGCGGTCGCTGCGTGGCTGGGCGCGCGCGGTCGGAGCGGTGCCGGTCGCGGCGGGCACACCCTTGCGCAACGTCAACACGCCCGCCGACCTGGCGACGGCATGACGTCGCGCGACGAACCCGTGCTCGTGCTCCGCCCCACCGGCCACGAGCCGCGTGCGCGCACCGTGCCCGTCGAGGCCCCGGTCGCGGTCGAGGTCGATGGCCTCGGCTATGCGGTGATGATGATGACGCCGGCGGACTTGGCCGAGTTCGCGACCGGGTTCCTTCTCACCGAGCGGCTGATCGACACGCCCGCCGACCTGATCGACCTCGACCTGTTCGAGGGGCCGGCGGGATGGATCGTCCGCGCGACGCTGGCTCCCCGATGCGCGAGCCGCGTCGGCGAACGGGTGCGGCATCGCACCAGCGACACCTCGTGCGGACTGTGCGGCATCGCCGGGCTGGAGCAGCTGCACCGCCCCGTTCCCGCCCCGCCACCGGTGCCGGACGTCTCGGTCGATGCCCTGTTCGCGGCGCTCGCGGGATTGCGCGATCATCAGCCGCTCAACGCGCTCACCGGCGCGGTGCACGCGGCGGCAGCATGCGACCGCGACGGCGCAGTCGTGCTGGCGTATGAGGATGTCGGTCGGCACAACGCGCTCGACAAGCTGATCGGGGCGATGGCGACGCGAGCGATCGCGCCCGCGTTCCTGATCGTCACCTCGCGCGTCAGCTTCGAGATGGTGGACAAGGCGCTGGTCGCGCGCGCGCCGTTGCTGATGGGCTTGTCCGCGCCGACCAGCATGGCCATCGACCATGCGCGCGCGCACGGGCTGACACTGGTGGCGCTCGCGCGCGCGGATGCGATGCTGGTGCTCAACGACCCGATGGGGATGTTTGGAGAATGGTGATGCTGTGGACGTATGCGCTGGCCCTGATCGCTTCGCCCGTGCCGGCGCAGGATGCCCAACCTGCGCCGGTCGCTTCCCCCGCCCCGGCACCCGCGACCGTTCGCGTGGCGATCGAGACCGGCGAGGGTCGGATCGTGCTGGAACTGGAAAAGGAACGCGCGCCGATCACCACCGCGAACTTCCTGCGCTATGTCGACGGACATCGCCTCGACGGCATCGTGTTCTATCGCACGGTTAAGGTCGCGCCCGGGTTCGGCTTCGTCCAGTTCGGCGTGCAAGGCGCACCCAAGCGCGTGCTGCCACCGATCAAGCATGAGCCGACCTCGCAGACCGATGTCCACCACACCACCGGCGCGATCTCGCTGGCGCGGTTGGCACCGGGCACCGGGCGTGGCGAGTTCACGATCAGCGTCGGCGATCAGCGCCCCTCGCTCGATGCGGACCCGGGCAAACCGGGCGACAATCTGGGCTATGCCGCGTTTGGGCATGTGGTGGAAGGCATGGACGTGGTCGGCCGCATCCTCGACGCGCCGATCGCGGCGGACAAGGGGCCGTTCAAGGGCGAGACGATCGCCGCGCCGGTGAGAGTGGTGAGCGCGCGGCGGGTGAAAACGGCGGAGTAGGATTGACCGGACGGCAGCGACGCCGCGGCAAAGCCGCGTCGTCAGACGGCGCTGGTGCGCCGCTGGCCGGGCTTGCGCGTCTCGCTGCTATTCTGCAGCGTGCGCGCGGCGCGGTAGCGGAGGAGGGACTTGAACCCCCGACCCCAGGATTATGATTCCCGTGCTCTAACCAGCTGAGCTACTCCGCCCCACCCCGTGGGTAGCGCTCATAGGAGCGCGCGCAAGCGCCGGTCAAGCGAACATGTGGCGCGACAGCGGCTCCCACGGGCCGCCACGATACCACCACGCCGCCAGCCCGGCGATGGCGACGGGCCGCGCCACGAACCCCGCCGACAGCTCCGCAAGCAACGCCTTGGCGATGGCGGGCTGCACCTTGTTCTGCACGGTGACATGCGCGCGCCAGCCTTGCGCGTCTTGGGGCATCAGCATGCCCGCGAACGCTTCCGCCAGTTCGGCCCGGATCGCGGCGAGTTCGGGCGACTCGATCCGATAGGCGACACCTTTTCCCAGCGAGTAAACCCCCGCAACCCTGGCAGCCGGCGCGCTCACCCCGCGCGTCACTCGCGCCAGCCGCTGCTTCAGCTCGGGCGCGAGGCTGGGCAACAGATGATGGAACATCGTCAGATGCGCCGCCAACTGATTGCGCTCGGGCGGGAAATGCGCCTCGCGCAACGCGTCGAACCGACCTTGGTCCTCCGCGCCGAGTAGCACTGAAACGATGATCGGCGCGGCGGTGACCGCGTTCAAATCTCCACCTGGCTGCCCAGTTCGACGACGCGATTGGTGGGCAGGCGGAAGAACTCCATCGCCGACTCCGCGTTGCGCAGCAGCCATGCGAACAGCTTCTCGCGCCAGATCGCCATACCGGGCCGCGACGAGGCGAGCAGCGTCTGGCGCGACAGGAAGAAGCTGGTGTCCGTCATCCGGAACGCGCCGCCGCACGCGTCGAGGTGCCGCAGGCGCTCCGGAACGTCGGGCGTCTCCATGAAACCATAGCGCAGGACGACGCGGTGAAACCCTTGGCCAAGATCCTCATGCCCGGACCGTTCCGCCTCCGCCGTGTACGGCGCGTCGACGATCTTGACCGTTAGCAGGATCACCCGTTCGTGCAGGACACGGTTGTGCTTGAGATTGTGGAGCAGCGCGTGCGGCACGCCTTCCGGCGTCGACGTCATGAACACCGCGGTGCCCGACACCCGCGTGGCCGAGCCGGCGGCGGAGTCAATGAATACCTTGGTCGGCATGGCGGACTCCCGCATCCGCGCGATCATCAACTGCCGCCCCTTTGACCATGTGGTGAGCAGCGTGAAGATCACCACGCCCACCGCCAGTGGAAACCACCCGCCCGCCGGCACCTTCGTCAAATTGGCGGTGAGATACGCGCCGTCGACCAGGAAAAACAGCGCGAGTAGCGGGACGGCATACAGCTTGGGCCAACGCCACAGCCGGAACATCGCGACCGCCAACAAGCAAGTATCGATCGTCATCGCCCCCGTTACCGCGATCCCGTAGGCGCTGGTCAGCTTGGACGAGGTCTGGAACGACAGCACCAGCAGCGTCGTCAGGACCATCAACGTCCAGTTGATCAGCGGCACATAGATCTGCCCCACCGTCCGCGCGCTGGTATGGTCGATCCGCAGGCGGGGCATGAAACCGAGCTGGATCGCCTGCTGCGTCACGGAGAATGCGCCGGAGATCACCGCTTGGCTGGCGATAATCGCGGCGGCGGTGGCGAGGATCACCAGCGGCAACCGCATGGCGTCGGACGCGAGCAGGAAAAACGGGTTCTGCAGCGCGGCCACGCCCTGGCGCGAGAGCAACGCGGCCTGCCCCATGTAATTCAGCATCAGCGCGGGGAGCACGAAACAAAGCCACGACAGCCGGATCGGCGCGCGGCCGAAATGGCCCATGTCCGAATACAGCGCCTCCGCCCCCGTCACCGCCAGCACTACCGACCCGAGCGCGAAGAACGCACGTAAGGGATCGAGCGCGAAGAACTCCGCCGCGTAATGCGGCGATAGGGCCCACAGCACCCCAGGCGTGTGGAGGATCGACATCAGCCCCAGCACCGCGATGGCTACGAAGTACACCAGCATTACCGGCCCGAACACCAGCCCGACCTGCGACGTGCCCCGGTTTTGGAGCGAGAACAGCCCGATCAGAATTAGCACGCTGATCGGCAGCACGAGGTGCGCGAACGCGGGCGTGGCGACCCCCACGCCCTCGACCGCCGACAGCACCGACACCGCCGGCGTGATGATGCTGTCGCCATAGAATAGCGCGGTCGCGAACACGCCCAGCAGCACGATGCCCTTGCCCCAGCGTTTGGTCTTGGTCCGGCCCGACACCAGCGCGAGCAGCGCGAGGCTGCCCCCCTCCCCCTTGTTGTCCGCGCGCATGATCACGGAAACGTATTTCAACGTCACCACGATCATCATCGACCAAAAGATCAGGCTGACCACGCCCATTAAATGCGCGGGGTCGAGCGGGAGGTGATGCCGTCCGGCGAAAGTAACCCGAAACGCGTACAGCGGGCTGGTGCCGATGTCACCGAACACCACGCCGATCGCGCCGATCGCTAGCCGGGCCGCGCCGTCCCGCTGCGACGGCGTACCCTCGTCCGCTCGAACCGGGGCGACGTCCGGCAACGGCCCGCGTTGCGCGATGGTGGTCAACGAACCGGTGCAATGCTGAACATGTCGGCCTGATCGCTCAATAGGTGATCGCGCTGTCGGGGCAGGATCACGGTGCGCCCTAGCATGGCCGCTCCCGCGTTCGCAACGCCGCGCAATTATGGTCACGACCACGCGACATCGCCCGCGCAAAGTGTTTATAGGAGCATCGGTTCACATTCGGAGTTCGTTCATGCGCGTCGGCATTCCCAGGGAAATCAAGAACCACGAATATCGCGTCGGGCTGACTCCGCCCGCCGTCGCCGAGCTGGTCGCCGCCGGGCACGAGGTCGTGGTCGAAACGCAGGCGGGCATGGGCATCGACTTCGGCGACGACGATTACGAGGCGGTCGGCGCGCGCATCCTGCCCGATGCCGCCGCCGTGTTCGGCGGGGCGGACATGATCGTCAAGGTCAAGGAGCCGCAACCGGCCGAGGTCGCGCTGCTCGAACCGCGTCACTTGCTGTTCACCTATCTCCACCTCGCCGCCGACAAGCCGCAGGCGGAGGGGCTGATGAAATCGGGCGCGACCTGTATCGCCTATGAAACGGTGACCGGCCCCGGCGGCGGGCTACCGCTGCTCAAGCCGATGAGCGAGGTCGCGGGGCGCCTGTCTGTGCAGGTCGGCGCGCATTACCTCGAAAAGGCGCAGGGCGGGCGCGGTATGCTGCTGGGCGGCGTGCCGGGCGTCGCGCCCGCCAAGGTTGCAATCCTGGGCGGCGGCATTTCGGGCATCAATGCCGCGCAGATGGCGGTGGGCATGCGCGCCGACGTGACGATCTACGACCTCAACATGAGCCGGCTGGCCGAACTCGATATGTTTTTCTCCAGCCAGATCAAGACCGCCTATGCCAGCAAGGCGGCGGTCGCGGTGGCGGTGGAGCGCGCGCATCTGGTGATCGGCGCGGTGCTGGTGCCGGGCGCGGCCGCGCCCAAGCTGGTCACGCGCGAGATGCTCAAGACAATGAAGCGCGGCAGCGTGCTGGTCGACATCGCCATCGACCAGGGCGGCTGTTTCGAGACCAGCCACGCCACCACGCACGACGACCCGGTGTTCGAGGTCGAGGGCGTGATCCATTACTGCGTCGCCAACATGCCCGGCGCGGTCGCGCGCACCTCCACGTTCGCGCTCAACAACGCCACGCTACCGTTCGCGGTCAAGCTCGCCAACCAGGGCGCGGAAGCGGCGATGGAGGCGGACCCGCATCTGGCGGCGGGGCTGAACGTGTCGGACGGCAAGATCCGGCACCGGGCGGTCGCGGACGCGCTCGACTTACCGTTCGTTGCGTGGAACGGATAAGGAACATCCGCGTTGGATCACCTCGAAGGAGCTAGTCATGGCCGAACAAGAACACGAGAACCCGAAAACGCATCCGACCTCCAACGCGGTCAAGGACCCGCACGAGTGGACCACCGGCGACCAGCCGATGACCGGCGCGCAAGCGAGCTATCTCAAGACGCTGTCCGAAGAAGCGCATGAGGAGTTCCCCGACGAACTGAACAAGGCGGAAGCGTCGATGAAGATCGACGAGCTGCAGGACAAGACCGGGCGGGGCAAGTGATGCCGTCGGCGGGCATAGGTTTATGTCGCCTCTGCCCGCCGGTCGTTCAGGGCCGCGCGGTCCCGATCTGTTTCAGGTAAGTATCGAGCAACGTCACGCGCTGCTCGACGAGGGTTCGATACCTAGCCTCGCGTGGGCACAGCGCCAGCGCTCGGTGCCAGACCGGGGCCGCTTCCGCCAACTTTCCCGCGCGAACATAGGCCAGCCCAAGGAAGAATGGCGGTCCGGGACTCGACGGTTCCAACCGCATCGCGCGTTGAAAGGCGAACAACGCGGGCGGCGAAACCTGGTCGCCATCGTGGCGGGCCAGCGTGTCGCCCAGCCCGGTCCACAACAGGCCGCTGGTCGGGTCGTTGCGGATGCCGCCCAGCACGACCCGAGCCGCCGCGTCAGTGTCACCCGCGCGGGTGAGCGCGTCCGCGGCGATGAGGTAGCTGCTGTCCCGGCTGTAACGACCGAACATATCGCCGCGCAATTCGACCAGTGCCTGCTCGACCTCGATCGGCGTCGCGCCGGCCTCGCGCGGCGCACCGCCGAGCAGCGGGCGGCCTTGCAGCGCATAGCCGGTCGCGCCCAGCATGGTCGCCGCGCCGGCCATGCTCCAAACCGCGCGCGGCAATCCGATGCGCCAAAGCAACGCCGCGACGACGCCGCCGATCAGGAACAGCCATACGAACCCCATCAGCGCCGCCGAAAACTCGCGCGCGCAATGGCCACGCCCACGCCGAGCAGCAGCAAGGGTGCCAGCCACAATGGTGCGGTGGTCCAGCTCCAGGGCGGATCATAGCTGACATAATCGCCATAGCGGGCGAGCAACCAGCGGCGGATCGCGTCCGGGCGCTCCCCCGCCCGGATACGACTGCGCACCAGCGCGCGCATGTCGCCGGCCAGGTCCGCATCACTGTCGGCGATCGATTGACCCTGACAGACGAGGCAGCGGATCTGCTCCATCAACGCCTTGGCTTGCGCCTCCTGCGCAGGGTCGCGCAATTGCGTGTCCGCCAGCCTGGTCTGGGCAAGCGCGGGCGATGCGATCGCCAGCAGCAGGACAAGCGCCTTCATCGCGCGCCCTGAACCGCCGCCGCGATCTCGGCGAGGTTCTCGGCGCGGATGTCGCCCACATGCTGCAGGACGATCCGCCCATCGCCACCGATGACGAAACTTTCCGGCACACCCGACGATCCCAACGCCAGCTGCGCGCGTGCGCCGCGATCGTCACCGATCGCGGCATATGGGTCGCCATAGCGAGCCAGGAAGGCGCGGACCGCTTCCGGCGTATCGCGGATCGCGAGTCCATCGATGCGAATGCCGCGTCGCTTGAGTTCCATCAGCTGCGGAGCCTCGACCGCGCACGGCACGCACCAGCTGGCGAACACGTTGATGACGCGCGGCTCGGCCCGGGTCGCCGCCAGCATGACCCCCGGCTTGCCCGGGAGCAACGCGGGCGTAATCAGAGAAGGCAAGGATTGGCCGACGAGGCGCGAACGCACCGTGCGATCGGCGGGGCTATGCAGGTTCAACAGCGCCACCGCCAGCACGCCGGAGAATAACGCGAGCGGTAGCCAGGTGAGCCGCCGCCTCACACCCGCCTCCTCATACGAAGGCCTCGCGCCGCACCACCCGTCGCTCGCGGCGAATGCGTCCGATCAGCGACAACGCGCCGCCGATCGCGACCAGCGCCCCGCCCGCCCAGATCAGCGTCACGAACGGCTTCCACCATAACCGCAGCTGCCACCGGCCGGTGCCGTCCGGCCTGCCGAGCACGGTGTAGAGCTGACCATCCGCAAACGTGGCGATGGCGCTTTCGGCGGTGGTGGTCGGCGGCGCCGAGAAGAAGCGCGATTGCGGGCGCAGTTCGATCGCCTCGTCCCCGCGCGTAGCGGTAAGTCGCGCTTCCAGCGCCGACCAGTTATCGCCGACGCGCGGCGCGATGCCGTCCAGTCTGACCGTCCACGGGCCGACCCGCTGCGCCTCGCCGACCCGCGCCGCGACCAGCGTCTCGGCTGTGAACGCGCTGTCGCACGCCATCCCCGCCAGGCTGACCGCGATGCCGAGATGCGCGACCACCATGCCCCAGGTGAACAACGGCGTGCGGCGCGGATCGCGCTTCCACAACGGCGCGACGCTGGCGACCGCCAGCCCCGCCGCCACCGCCAGCCCGAACGCGGGCAGCACCGCGACGCCCGCGACCAGCGCCACTAACGCAACGAACACCGCGATCGGCAGCGGCAAGGCGACACGCCCCAGCACCGCGCTCGCCTCGTCGCGTCGCCAGCGCACCAGCGGTCCCACGGCCATCGCAACACCCAGCGCCAGCGCGATCGGCCCCGCCGTCTTGTTGAAGAACGGCGGCCCGACCGACAGCTGCGCGCCCCACGACGCGGCGACGAGCGGGTACAGCGTTCCGATCAGGACGATGCCGAGGATCACGCTCAGCAACAAATTGTTGAGCACCAGTCCGCCCTCGCGGCTGACGACCTCGAAGGTCGCACCCTCGCGCACCGTGCCGACTCGCGCCGCGAACAGCGCCAACGCACCGCCGATATACAATGCCAGCAGCGCCAGGATGAACTCGCCGCGCCGCGGATCTACGGCAAAGGCGTGGACGCTGGTGAGGATGCCCGATCGGACCAGAAACGTGCCGATCATGCTCATGGAGAACGCGACCACCGCGAGCATCACCGTCCACGCGCGCAACCCGTCGCGCGTCGCCAGCACCGTCACCGAATGCAGCAGCGCGGTCGCCGCTAGCCACGGCATCAGCGACGCGTTCTCGACCGGGTCCCAGAACCACCAGCCGCCCCAGCCGAGCTCGTAATATGCCCAATAGCTGCCGGCGGTAATGCCGAGGGTAAGGAACACCCACGCTCCCAGCACCCACGGTCGCATCGCGCGTGCGAATGCCGGACCGACATCGCGTGTCACCAACGCCCCGACCGCAAACGAGAACGCGACCGACAAGCCGACATAGCCCGCGTAAAGCGTGGGCGGATGAAAGGCGAGGCCCGGGTCCTGCAGCAACGGGTTGAGCCCCTGCCCATCAAGCGGCGCGGGGTCGAGCCGCGCGAACGGGTTGGAGGCGAACAGCAGGAACGCATAGAAGCCGAGCGCGATGAACGCCTGCGCGCCTAGTGTCGCGATCAGCGTCGGTTGGGGAAGCCGTCGCTCGAACACCGCCACCGCCCCGCCCGCCAGCCCCAGGATCGTCACCCAGAGCAGCATCGACCCCTCGTGGTTCCCCCACGCGCCCGCGACCTTGTAAAGCAACGGTTTGGCGGTGTGGCTGCTCTCCGCCACCAGCCGTACCGACATGTCGGATTCGACGAACACGCCGATCAGCGCCAGCATCGCGCAGGCGACGATCAGCCCTTGGACGATCGCGACCGGACGCACTGACGCGCCGAGGTCGCCCGCCAACTCGCCGCCGCCCGCGGCCGCGCGTACGCCCAGGACGGCGACGAGCAACTGCAGCGCCGCCAGTGCCGCGGCAAGCCACAGCGCGGCCAGCCCGACCTCGGCGATCATGGCCGCAACGTCCTGGTTTCGTGCATGGCGCCCGCGACCTGCGGCGGCATGTAGCGCTCGTCATGCTTGGCGAGCAGATTGGTCGCCAGGAAGCTGCCATCGGGACGGAATTCGCCTTCCGCGATCACGCCCGAGCGTTCACGAAACAGGTCGGGCGCGATCCCGGTGAAACTGACGGGTGTCGTGGCGTGACCGTCGGCGACGACGAAGCGGATCGACACGCCGTCGGTCGCGCGCTTGATCGATCCCGCGGCCACCATCCCTCCCAGCCGCACCGCGCGGCCAAGTGGCAGACCCTGCCTGGCGACATCGGATGGCGCGTAGAAGAACGACGCCTGGTCCTTGAGGCCCGACAGCGCCAGCGCGCTAGACCCGGCCACCGCCACCAACGCCAGCCCGGCGAGCGCGAGCCGCTGGTTCTTGGGCTTCATCGCTCCGCCCGCCGCATCGCGACAAAGCTCACCAGCGCGAGCGCGCCCGCGCCGCCGAGCGTGATGGCATAGGCGGCGATCACGAACGGCCACGGGTTCATGCCGCCCTCCTCACACAACCGCCATCCGCCGCAACCGCGCCTCGCGCTTGGCGGTCGCGAGCATCGCGCGCATCCGCATCAGCACCACGCCCGCGAAAAACAAAGTAAAGCCGATCAGCGTGAACGGCAGCGGCCACAGGATCGATCGGTCGATCGTCGAGCCGGTCAGCCCGATGCTGGGTCCCTGATGGAGCGAGTTCCACCAAACCACCGAGTAGCGGATGATCGGCAGCAGCACCGACCCGGCGACGCCGAAGATCGCGGGCACCCGCCCATCGCCACCACGCTCCTCGTCGGCGCTGGCAAGCGACAGATAGCCGAGATAAACGAAGAACAGCAGCAACATCGAGGTCAGCCGCCCGTCCCATTGCCACCACGTCCCCCAGGTCGGGCGGCCCCATATCGACCCGGTGACGAGGCACAGCCCCGCGAACACCGCGCCAGGCAGCGCGATCGCGCGCGCAGCGACGGCGGCGAGCGGGTGCCGCCAGATCAGGAAGGACAGACTCGCCACCGCCACTCCGCTCCACGCGCCCATGCCGATCCAGGCGGTCGGCACATGAATATAGAGGATGCGGACCGCCTCACCCTGCAGGTAGTCGGGCGGGGTGCGGAACAGCCCCGCCCAGCACCCGACCGCGATCAACGCCGCGCCCAGCCCGAGGCAGACAGGCGTCAACGGCCGCGCGATCGACAGGAAGCGGCGCGGATTGGCGAGGGCATGAAGCATCGGCACGTCATCAACCTAGATAGGTCAGCGCGCCCCGCGCGTCATCCCCGCCCGATCAGCCGTTGCGCGATCGAGTCGGCGACCGCCGCGGCGGGCGCGCCGGTCCGGTCGCTCTCGTCCCAGACCTCGATCAGGCGGGTCGGGATCTGGTCGACGCGCGCCACCACGTCGGCCTCGCTTCCCTGCCCCAGATACTCCAGCCCAACATTGATGATCCCGCCCGCGTTGATCACATAGTCAGGCGCGTAGAGGATGTCGCGCGCGTGCAACCGGTCGTAATCCTCGCGCGTGGCGAGCTGGTTGTTCGCGCCGCCCGCGACCACCTTGACCCGCAAGGCCGGGATCGTCGTCTCGGTCAGGATCGCGCCCAGCGCGTTGGGGCTGAGGACATCCGCCTCGACCATCAGGATTTCGCCCGCAGACACCGTCTCGGCACCCAGCTCCGCGGCCAACGCCCGCGCGCGGTCCGTGTCGACATCGGCCAGCGTCAGTCTGGCACCATCCTTGGCCAGCAGCCGCGCGACCCCACCGCCGACCGAACCGACACCCTGGATCGCGACGTGCACGCCCGCCATGTCATCGCGGCCCAGCGCGCGCTTCGCCGCAGCTTTTACGCCCAGATACACGCCCCGCGCCGTGTACGGCCCCGGGTCGCCGCCCGCCGCGCCGTGCTCGACCGGCAGGCCGGAGACATGGCGGGTCTGTCCGGCGATGGTCTTCATCCGCGCTTCGGACATGCCGACATCTTCGGCGGTTATATAGCGTCCGCCAAGTGACTCGATCGCGCGGCCGAATGCCTCCAGCTGGGCGGTGGTCACGGTCGCGCCGGGCTGGTCGGCCAGGATCACGCCCTTGCCGCCGCCCATCGGCAGCCCCGCCATCGCGTTCTTGTAACTCATCCCCCGCGACAACCGCAGTGCGTCGGTGATGCCGCCGGGCGCGCTGTCATAATGCCAGAAGCGCACGCCGCCCGCCGACGGCCCGAGTACGGTTGAATGAATCGCGATCACCGCGCGCAGACCGCTCGCCGGGTCGGTGAACAGGTGGACGCCCTCATGGTCGTCGAAATCGGGGAAGCCCCATCCGCTGGTCATGCTGATCCTGGGGAAAGATGGGGCGACCGACGGGACTTGAACCCGCAACATCCGGCATCACAAGCCGACGCTCTAACCAATTGAACTACGATCGCCGTGGGAGCGGCTGCCTCTAGCGGTGCTTCGTCACGCTGGCAAGAATATCAGAAACTGCCCTCGACCGAGAGCTGATAACCGCCCGCGACCGGCTGAAACCCGAACCCGGCGAGCTTGCCCGCGACCACCGGATCGGACGCCGCCATCCGCAGCCGCGCGGTGTAGCGCCCGTTGGCGCGGACGCGCAGTTGCACCTGCTCCGCGCCCGCCTGGCTGGCGAGCGGAAGCAGCACCGCGCCCGCGTCGCACCGTGCTTCGCCGCTGACCGCGCCCGCGAGCGGCACGCCGCCGACATCGCTCGCCAGCGTCGCGCGGACACGGCCCTCCGCGTGATCGCACAATCCGTCGGTGAAGCGAACGGTCACGTCGTCCAGGTCGAGCGCGGTCACCGGCAACGGCGCGAAGGTCGCTCCCGCCGGGACGGTCGCGGTGACATGGTCCGCGCCCGCCATGTGACGGCTGACGACGAACGCGCCGCGAAAGGGATGCGCCGTGTCCCCCTCGCGGGAGGCGAGGAGGACGCTGGCGCGCCCGATCAGCAACTGCACGGGAGATAATCTCGCGCGCAAGTCGCCGACGCGCAACCCCGCCGCGCTCACCTCGCTCAGCGAGCCCGCCCACACGCTGCCGTCCGCGCGGCGCGCGGTCAGCCCCGCCATGTCGACCCCCGCCGCGCCGAGCACCAGCCGCAACGGCAGGAACGCGAGGAGCGCCGCGATGAACAACGCCCCGAACAGCGCGACGCGTCCCGTCGACAGCCGGATCATGCGCGCCGTACCCGGAGCGTCAGCGTCGCCGCGACGCTGCCGTCATTGTTGTTGGTCAGCTGAAGCGAGTCCACCAGCAGGCCCTGCCGCTCGAGCAAAGCGACCCACGCGACGAGCGCGCCCGGCCGCGCGCTGGCGATGCCGGCCTGCACCCGGTCGGGGCCGAGCAGGTTCAACGTCCCGAGCGCGAATCCCGCCTGGTCCGCGCTTGCCCGCACCGCCGCGTCGAGGCCGCCGGTCAGCGCCGGCGCCCGCCCGCGAGCGAGCGCGGCGATCGTGTCCACCCGCGCCTGCGTCTCCGCCAACCGGATCACCGCCTCGCCATGCCGCTCCCGCGCGGACGCCAGGCCGTCGGTGACGGGCAACGCCACGCCCGCCCACAACACCACCAACACCGCCAGCGCGAGCATGGCGAGGATCAGCCGCCGCTCGCGGAGCGACCGACCGTCAAACCAGACGCGCAGGGCAGTCATCGCGCGCTCACCGTCAGTTCTCCGGTGAGCCGCCCGTTGGCGGAGGTGAACCTGCCCGCGCTGGCGGGAAAGCCGGATGCGGCGATGCGGTCGCGCACCGCCTCGATCTGCGCGGGCATCTGCGCGGCGACGCCGACGCGCAGCTGTCCAAGCTCGCTGAAGGACAGGCCGGTCAGTTCCGTGCCCGGTACGCCTCGCACCGCGGCGAAGGTGGCGGCGGCGGTGCGCGTGAAGCCCTGCCCTGGCCCGCGCAATCCGGACAGCCGCGCATCGAGCTGGCGATCCGCGTCGCCGACCACCTCGCCGCGTGGCAGTCCCGAGCGGGCGAGCGCGTCCGCACGCGCCTCCAGCGCATCGGCGGCCAACGAGTACCGCGCGATGCGCACCAGATCGATCGCGAGCGTGACCGCGAGGATCGCCAGCGCCAGCAGCGCGAGGCGGCGCACCAGCGCCCAGTCGATCTGCGCTCGCCGCCGCCGCGCGAAGGGGCCTTGCCGCAGATCCAGCACGGGCGCGGCAATCGCGACGGCGAGTGCCAGCTCCGCCTCGCCGGTCGCAAGCGACGTGGTGGGCGCGCCCGCGACGACGAGGTCGGTCAGCCAGCCCTCGTCCGCGAAGCCGCTAGTCGTGCCGCGTACCACGCGCTCGCCACCCACCTCGCCGCGCACATAGCCTTCCGCCGGGCGCGGGAGCAGCATCGGCGCGACCAGCACGCGGTCGGGGTCGACGCCGTCCGCCGCCAGCGCCGCCAGCCAGTCGCGCATCCGCGTCGCCGCGACCACGCCGATCGGTCGCTCGCCCACGCCGTCTCGCCCGACCGCGACGTGGAGCTCCGCCATCGGCGCGGCGCTGGCGTCGGCGGCGAGCAGGCGCGCGGCGGCGAGCGCCTGCGCCGGACTGCGGTCTGGAAGCTCCGCCCAATGCAGCGTCACCGCGTCCGCCGGCGCGACCGCCACCGTCTCGCCGCCCGCGTCGAACTCGGGCAAACCCTCGCCCCGGTCGGTCACCCGCTCACCCGCGACGCGCAGCCAGCGATAGCCCACATCGCCCGCCGGGAGGAACAACACGGTCGTCACGACCCCTCGCCCCATTGCCGCGACACCACGCGCGGCGGCAGCCGGGTGGCGTCGACCAGCGCGCGCTCTTCCACCCGCGCGTCGCCCAGCGCCACGTCGACCCGCAGCGCGAACCAGCCGGTCTTGACCGCCGTCTGCCCCTGCGCGTCGCCGATCGCGGTCGCGCCCGCCAGCCCCGGCGCGGCCCAGAACGCTGCGGTGCTGGCATAACCCGCCGCCGGGCGCGCGAGCAGCGCCGCCTGCACTTGCGCGACGCTGATCGTCCCCGCGCCGAGCGCGGCGACGAGCGGGGCCTGTTCGGGGGCGAGTGTGTCGACGTTGATCGGCACCGCGCGTGCCGTCGGTAGCGCGCAGACCCACGGGCGAACCTGAGCATAGAGCGCGGGCGTCATGCCGAGCAGCGCGCGCAATTCGCTGGCATCCGCCATCAGCGTGTTCGCGGTCCGGTACGGTGTCTCGCCCGCGCCATAGCTGGCGTCCTCGGCCCCGTTCGGCCCGGCGACATTGTCCGTATCGATCCAGTCGGTCGCGGCGGCGGCGATCTGGTCCGCGTTCTGCGCGGGCATGCCGACCAGCCGCATCAATCGCGCGAACTGCGCGCCTTGCGCCGCGTTGGCGACATAGACGCCCGGTCCCGCCTCGATCACCAACCCGTTGAGGTTGAAGCAGTTGCCGCCGTCCGTGACGCGCGCGGTCGCGACGCCGCCCGCGATCGGTAACGGGAACGCGCGGTCGTACCACCCGCCGACGAGCGCGACACGGTCGGGCGATTGCTGCAACAGGGTGCCAATCTTGATCGTCGCCATTGTCTCGGCGGCAAAGGCATGGCCGCGCGCCTGTTCGGTCGCGACCTCGTTGCCGGCCAGTCGCGTCGACAAGCGCAATTTCTCCAGTGCGGTGGTGGCGAGCACCGCCACGACCGCGACGATCAACAACACCGTCAGCAGCGCCGCGCCGCGCTCGCGCTCAGGGCCCGACATGCGGCGCTCCTGCGACCGGCGGCGGCGCATAGCCGGTGCCGACCAGATGCAGCTGGCGCAGCACGGTGCCGTCGTCGCGCGTGATCGTCAGCTCCAACGCCTGCGGCAGCGCGACGCCGCCCGGCCCATCCCAGCGGTCGCTCCACGCGCCCGCGAACCGATACCGTAACCGCGCCGCGCGGACATGCTGGAGCAGCACGGCGGGAGTAAGCGGCGCGGCTCCGTCGAGCCGGGGATAGGCGACCCGCTCCAGCGCGCCGCCCGCGACCCAGTATTCGAGCTTCTGCAATCCGGGACGCGGAGCACCGTCCAGGTTGCTCCAACCGCCGCGCACCAAGCTCAGCATCGGGGTCGCGCCCGACCCCGCCTCGCCCACGAAGGCGGGCCGCGCGGTGCCGTCGACGTCGCGCGTCGGCCGGGCAACCGCCTGCGCGCAATCGGCGGACAGCACGGAAAGGGTGCGGTCGAGCGCCGCCACATCGTCGAGCTTCTTTCCTCCCGCCGCCTGCGCGCGGACGCTGAACCCGAGCAACGCGACCCCCGCCGAGGCGAGCATGCCGAAGATCAGGAACGCGACCATGAGTTCGACCAGCGTGAAGCCGTGTTCGGCGGAACGCTTCATTGCGTCACACTCGGCGGTGTCGGCGCGCGCACCATCGTCATGCGGCCCAACACCTGACGCGTGCGCGGGTCCGACACCGCCACATCGACGCGCAGCACATTCGCGTCGCCCAGCGGCGTCACCGAGCGGGTCCAGCTCCACGCGCGACCGCCGTTAACCTCCGACCCCTCCGCAGCGCCGAGCGCAGGCGCGCGCGCGTCCGTCACCGCCTCGATCGCGACGTTGCGCGCCACGGTGCCCGCGAGCAACGAACGGTCGAGCACCCCGGCCGAGCGCAACGTCGCACCCTCGAGCCGGAGCAGCGCCAGCGCCGCCAAGCTGAACACCGCCAGCGCGACCATGATCTCGATGAGCGTGAAGCCGTGTTCGGCGGAGCGTCTGCTAGTCAACGCGCACGCTCCCGTCGCCGGCGATGCGAACATGGGTGCGCGCCGCATCGCGGACCAGTTCGACGTCGAGCGGGCGGTCGGCAAGCCCGGTCTCGTCGAACACGACCCGCTCGCGGCCCCCGACCTCGCGGACGGTGGCGGCGGTGCCCTGGTTCCAATGCTCGACGCGCAGTGGCCCGTCCGCCATCGGCAGCCACGCGCGCGCGACCCGCTGGTCGAAGCCATAGCCGCCCGGAGAGACCCACACGCTGACCGGATGCGCGGCGGTGATCGCCAGGTCGTGCGCGGCGCGGACCCGCCCCGCGAAGCGCGCTGCTTCGTCGCGCACCCGCCCGCGCGGATCGGGCAACGCGAACGCTACCGCCGCGCTGGCGACGCCGATAATCGCGATGACGATCATCAGCTCGATCAGCGTGAAGCCGTGTTCGGCGGAACGCCACGGGGGCGTGAAGCCGTGTTCGGCGGAACGCCACGGGGGCGTGAAGCCGTGTTCGGCGGAACGCCACGAGGGCGTGAAGCCGTGTTCGGGGCTATTGCCAGCTGGTAATGTCGGCATCGGGTCCCGTTCCGCCCTCTTTGCCGTCGCGACCAAGCGACCAGATGTCCGCTTCGCCGTGCTGACCGGGCGACTGGTAGAGGTACGGACGTTTCCACGGGTCGAGCGGCACCTTGCCACCCTTGATATAGCCCCCGGCCTGATACTCGGCGGCATCCACGCCCGACGGTGGCTTTACGAGTGCTTCCAGCCCTTGCTGCGTGGTCGGATAGCTTCCTATCTGGAGCTTATACAGCTCCAGCGCGCCGTCGATATTCTTAACGTCGGTCTTGGCCGTCGTCGCGCGCGCTTTGTCGACGCTCGGGAAGACGTTGTAGGCCACAATCGCCGAAAGCAGCCCGATGATGACGATGACCACCATCAGCTCGACCAGCGTAAAGCCTTGTTCCCGAAGGCGGCGCTTCTTTATTTCGGGACGCATTACAAACCTCATTGGCCGGCCAGCGTGTTGAGTTGCAGGATCGGCAGCAGGATCGATAGCACGATTGTCGCCACAACGCCCCCCATCACGACGATGATCACCGGCTCCAGCAGCGACAGCGCGGTGGCGGTGAAGCGGTCGAACTCGCGTTCCAGGTAATCGGCGGCGCGCTCCAGCATCTCGTCGAGCCGACCCGCCGCTTCCCCGCTCGCGGCGAGGTAGGTCAGCAGCGGCGGGAACACGCCCGCGCGACGCATGGCGGCCGACAGCGAGCCGCCGCCCCGGATAGCATCGGTGATCTCGTCCGACGCCACCCGCAGTCGTCGGTTGTGGATCGTGCCGCCGGTCAGCACCAGCCCTTCAAGCAATGGCAGGCGGCTCGCCACCATCGTCCCGAGCGTCCGTGCCATCCGTGCGGCGTGGAGGTCGCGGAGCAATCTCCCGAGCAGCGGCACCCGCAGCAGCCACGAGTCGAACCGCAGCCGGATCGCGGGCACCTCGAGCGCGCGCCAGGCGACGAAGGCGGCAAGAGCGGCGAGCAACAGCAGCAGCCACCACCAATTCACCAGAAAGCTCGACAGGCCGATGATCATGCGGGTCAGCAGCGGCAATTGCTGGCCGACGGTGTCAAACTGCTCCACCACCTGCGGCACCACGAACACCATCAGCGCGGTGACGACGCCCAGTGCGACGACCGACAGCACCGCCGGATAGGCGATCGCGGTGATCAGCTTGCCGCGGATTTCCGCTTGACGTTCGAGCAATGCCGCGAGGCGTTCGAGGATGGCGGGCAGCGACCCGGAGCTCTCCCCCGCCGACACCATCGCGCGGTAGAGCGGGGGAAAGCTCTTCGCCTCGCGCGCCATCGCGTCCGCCAAGCGGCGGCCCTCGACGACGCCCGCGTGAACCTGCGCGACGATCGCCTGCACCGACTCCTGTTCGGTCTGGCGGGTGATGGTGCGGAGGCTCTCTTCCAGCGGCGACACGCAGTTGAGCGTCGCGAGCTGGCGGGTGAACAGCGTCAATTGCTTGCCGCTCATCTTGGCGCGCGTGAGCTGGAGGCCGAACAGCGGGCGCGAGCGCGGCGGCGGCGGGCTGCCCGGCTCCAGCCGGACGACGTACAGCCGCTTGGCATCGAGCGCCGCGCGCGCGCGGTCGAGGTCGGCGGCGGCGATATGCCCGCGCTTCTCCGCCCCGCGCGTGTCGATGGCGAGATAGTCGAAGTCAGGCATGGTCCTCCTCGATCCTCCCCGCTTTGCGGGGAGGGGGACCGCTCGCGAAGCGAGTGGTGGAGGGGCGGTTGCGACGAATGCCGCGCTCCCGCCAAAGCCCCTCCACCACGCCAATTCGCGTCGCGGTCCCCCTCCCCGTGCCGGGGAGGATCAAGTGGTCTGCGCTACGCATCCACCAACTCCACATCCGCCGCATCCCGCCGCGACACTCGCACCGCCTCCTCCGGCGTCGTCACGCCGTCGCGGACCAGCGTCCGCGCCGCCTCCGCCAGGTCCGGCGCGTTGCGAAAGGCATGCGCCGCAATCGCACCCTCATCGCCGCCGTCGTTGATCAGGCGGCGGATCGTCTCGTCGACGCGCACCGCCTCGAAAATCCCGACACGCCCTTTGTATCCCGTCCCGCCGCACCGCTCGCACGCGCCCGGTTCATACACTGTCGAATCAGCCGACAGCCCCAGCAGCGGCGCAACCGTGTCGCCGGCGCGCACCGGGCGGCGGCAATCGGGGCACAGCCGCCGCACCAGCCGCTGCGCGATCACCGCGCGGAGCGTGGAGGCGAGCAAGAACGGCTCTACCTTCATGTCGCGCATTCGCGTGATCGCGCCCACCGCGTCGTTGGTGTGGACGGTGGAGAGCACGAGGTGGCCGGTCAGCGACGCTTGCACCGCGATCTCGGCGGTCTCGCGGTCGCGGACCTCGCCGACCATCACCGTGTCCGGGTCCTGGCGCAGGATCGCGCGCAGCCCGGCGGCGAAGGTGAGGCCGACCTTGGCGTTGACCTGCGTCTGCCCGACCCCCTCGATCGCGTATTCGACCGGGTCCTCCACGGTCAGGATGTTGCGGGTGCCGTCGTTGAGCAGCCGCAGCGCCGCGTATAGCGTGGTGGTCTTGCCCGAACCCGTCGGGCCGGTGACGAGAATGATCCCGTTCGGCTCGCGGATCGCGCCGGACAGCAAGCGATACAGCGCGGGCGGCAACCCGAGCGCGGGCAGGTCAATGCCCGCATTCTCCTTGTCGAGAATGCGCAGCACCACCCGCTCGCCCGCCCGGCTCGGCAGCGTCGAGACGCGCACGTCGAGCAGCTTGCCGCCCAGCGTCAGCCCCATTCGCCCGTCCTGCGGCACCCGTCGCTCGGCGATATCGAGCCGCGCCATCACCTTTACCCGGCTGACCACCACCGGCGCGACATGCGGCGGCATCCGAAGCGTCTCGCGCAGCACGCCGTCGATCCGCATCCGCACCACGAGGCCGCTCTCATACGGTTCGATGTGTATGTCGGACACCCCGTTGCGCGCGGCGTCGGCGATGACTCCGTTGATCAGCCGGATCGCGGGCGCGTCGTCGGCGGTGTCGAGCAGATCCTCGGCGGTGGGCAAGTCGGTCGCCAGACTGTCGAGTTCGCTGCCCATGCCGACCGCGGCGGCGGCGGTCGCCTGGCCGTCCATCGCGTAGCGGTCGGACAACAACCGATCGAACGCGGGCGAGGCGAGGATCTCGACCGCGAACGGGCGCGCGAGAAAGCGGCGCACCTCCAGCAGCACCTTGGGGTCCGCGCCCTCACGCAACGCGACGGTGAGCGGCGCGTCGCTGCCCGCGTGATCGACGACCACCCCGAACCGGCGCGCGAAGGCGTAGGGGAGCGTGAGCTGCGGGAGGGGAGCGACGTCGGCGAGGATGGGATCGGTGGCCATCAGGGTTGGCCCTTGCAGCTAACCCGCTCACGGCAGAGAAAACAACGGCTCATCGCCCCTCCCCCAACCGTATCCGCGTGCTGCTCCGCGTCTGGACCGGCACCGCGATGCTGGGGTCCTCGATGTTGCCGGGCAGCGGCGCGCTGGGGATCGGCGGGGCGGCGGCGAGGTATTCGCGGACAAGTTGGTCGATCGACGGCTCCACCCCCGGCTGCGCGTCCGCCTGGAGCGCGCGAAGATAGCCGTAACGCTGCTCGGTCAGCCGCCGCGAGTCCTCCGCCGTGCGCAGGATCGTGGGGCGCAGGAAGATCATCAGGTTGGTCTTGGTCCGGCTCCGCGCCTTGGACCGGAACAGGTTGCCGATCACGGGCACGTCGCCCAGCAATGGGATCTTCTCGATCGTTCGCCGCTCGTCGTCGCTGAGCAGGCCGCCGATCACGACGATCTGGCCATCGTCGGCCGAGAACGTGTTCTCGATCGCGCGTTTATTGAGGATCAGCTCCTGGTTGGTGGTCGACACCGGCCCGGCGATCGAACTCACTTCCAGTCGCACGAACAGCTTGATCGCGCCCGACGCGTTGATCTGCGGTTTGACGTCGAGGCTGATCCCGACGTTCTCGCGCTGGACCGTGCGGAACGCGTTGTCGAGATTGTTCGACGACAGCGACAATGCTTGCCCGGTGGTGATCGGGATCTCCTGCCCCACCAGGCTGTGCGCCTGCTGGTTGTCGAGAGTCACGAGGTGCGGCGACTGGAGCAGGTTCGACGCGGTGTCGCTTTTCACCGCATTGAGGATGCCCGCGAACAGCGTTTGCCCGATCGTCCCCGCCGCGCCCGCGAACCCGCCGCTCGCGCCCAGGATCGAGCTGATCGCGGATTGCGCGAGCGAGTCGCTGACGCCGCTGTTGGTGGTCGTAACGGTGGTGGTGCCGTTCACCGTCGTCGTCGCGGTGTTGAGCCGCCGCGCGCCGATCGCCCCCGCGATGGTGAGGAGGTTTGGGACCGAGTTGGAAAAGCTGGTCGCCGCGAACGCGCCGCCGTTGAGGTTGCCGACCAACACTTGCGCGCCCAACCGGCTGGCGGTGGCGTCGGACACCTCCGCGACGATCGCCTCCACCTGCACCTGCTGGCGGCGGGTGTCGAGCTGGCGGATGACATCGGACAGCTGGCGCTGGATGTCCGCCGGGCCGGCGATGACGATCGCGTTCGCGCCCGCGAAGCGCGTGACCACGGCCGCGGTACGCCCGCCCTGCGTGGTGATCGCCGCCTGCGCGCCGTTGGGATTGCCCCCCGAGGATTGGATCGGCGCGGCCTGCTGCACCGGCGGCGCGGACGACACGGTGTTGCCCGATGCGCCGCCGCTCCCCGACGACCCGCTCGTCTGACTGAAGCTGCCGCGCGAGAGCGTGGTTTCCTGAATCGGGTCGGGTTGTTGTCCCACCAGCTGCTGAAGCACGGGGAGCAGCTGTTCGGCGTCCGCGTTCTCGAGGAACACGACGCGGATCTCGTTACCGTTGCGCGCCTTGCGGTCGAGCTCCTGAGCGACCGCCGCCAGCCGCGCGACGGTGGCGGCGTCGCCGCGGATCAGCACCGAATTGCTGCTCTCCACCGCCGTCACGGTCGCGCCCTGCCCCGTGCCGACCGCGCCGCCCTGCGCGCCCGCGCCGCTCAGCCCTTGCAATGCGGCGGCGATCTCGCGCGCGCCCGCGTTCTGGAGCGCGACGACCCGCGTAGCGTCGTTGATGCTGTCGATGCGGCGCAACACCTCGCGGATGCGACGGATATTGTCAGCGAAATCGACGATCACCAGCGTATTGCCCGCGCGGTTGGCGGTCGCGGAACCCTGCTGACTGACCAGCGGGCGCACCGTCTCCAGCGCGCTGGCGGCGTCGATCGAGCGGAGCCGGACGATGTCGGTGACCAGGCTGTTGCGCCCCGCGCCGCTCGTGCCGACTCGGCTGGGCGCCTGCGCGGCGTTGTCGACCGGTTGGACGCGCAACACGCCATGCCCCGCGGGTACCGCGACCAAGCCATTGGCGCGCAAGGTCGACAGGAACACCTCGAAATATTCCGACCGGCTGAGCGGGTGATCGGTGACCACCGTCACCTTGCCCTGCACGCGTGAGTCGATGACGAACACGCGGCCCGTCACCTTGGCGGCGTCGGCGATGAACGCGCGCATGTCGGCGTCGCGGACGTTGAGCGTAGTCTGCGCGGCAAGCGGCGCGGCGAGCGCCAACGCCAGGACTGCGGCGAGGCGCTTCATGGCCCCCGTCACGGTTGCGCCGCGATCGGGACGGAGAGCACGGTGGGCGAGCCGCCGCGCTCGACGGTGATCGGCAACGCCCCTCCGCGCACGAAATCACGGGACAGCGCCTCGAAATCGCCCGCGCCCGTCACGGGGCGGCCGTTGATCGCCAGCAGCACGTCGCCGTCGCGCAGCCCCGCCGCGCGGAAACCGCCGCCCGCGCCCTGCGCCCGCACCACCAGCCCGCTCAGCTGACCACCGACCAGCCGGGGGGTGAACAGGATGTCGGACCGCAGCTGCGCCAGCGGCACCGCGCCCGGCGTGGTCCCGACGGCCGTCGCTGTCAGCGGCGTGCCGACAGGCGCGGCGACGGCGGGCGCGGGCGTCGCGCCCGACTGGTCGAGGTACAGATCTTCCGGCGCGGCCCCGCGCGACACGGTGACATGATCGAACGCCACCGATTTCAGCGTCACGCCGGGCACGATCTCCTCGCCGACGGTGATGCTCTTCTGCACTCCGTCCGGCCCGGCGATGATCGCGGAGCCGCGCGCGGTCGCCTCGTCGATGCGGGTGCCGAACAGCTTGAGCTGGAGCGAGGTCACCACCGCCGGCCCGCTCGCGACGCCGCTGACCCGGAAGAACGGGTCGAAGGTGCGGAGCAGCTCGGTCGGCTCGGGCGGCACCACCGCTTGCGCGGGTCGCCAGTCGCCGAGCGGGCCGATGGGGGTGACGATCGCCCACAGCAAGCGCGCGGTCTGGGCGGCCAGCCCGGCGAGCAGCACCAGCTCCCCCGCCGAATACAGGTTCACCGCGGGCATCCGCCCCAGCCATCGACGCGCGCGGGCGTCGAGTCTCAACCGCATCACCACTCCCCGCCGGCCACGAGCGCGCGCCCGCATCCGTCCTTAACGGTTTGCGCGCGCGTTGCTAGTCGGGGCGGATGGACATGGCCACCGACTCGCCCCGCTCCGGCCTCGACGGCGCGCCGATCGTCGCCGCGATCTTGGCGCACCCCGGCGTGCAGCGGGTGCCCAGCCCCAAGCTGGAGCTGTTCATCAAGCGCGGGTTCCTGTCGTCCGAGCTGTGCCGCGCGGTGATCGAGCGCGTCGACGCGGGGCGGCGACCGTCGACCATCTCCGACAATCTGGGCTATGCCAATTTCCGCACCAGCGAGACCTGCGACCTCTCGGCGGAGGACCCGGCCGTGGTGGAGGTGGAGCGCGCGATTGAGATGCTGACCGGCCTCGACCCGGCGCACGGCGAACCGATCCAGGGCCAGCGCTACGCGGTCAGGCAGGAGTTCAAGCCGCACACCGACTATTTCGAGCCGACGGGCGTGGATTACGACCGCTATTGCGGCGTCGCCGGCAACCGGACGTGGACGGTGATGATCTACCTCAACGAGCCCGAGGCGGGCGGAGCGACCCGGTTCAAGGCGGCGGACAAGATCATCCAGCCCGAGACGGGCAAGTTGGTGGCCTGGAACAACCGCCGCGCGGACGGAACGCTCAACCCCGCGACGCTGCACACGGGCATGAAGGTGCGCGCGGGGGTGAAGTATGTGGTGACGAAGTGGTTCAGGGAGCGGGTGTGGGAGTGAGGAAAAGCACAGAGCATTACAAGGCGCGAAAAGCAGATTGCATCCATGTAGGCAGCATAGTATTGCAGTAGATGTTATCAGAATAGAGATTTTCAGCCTTCATCAGCGGCGGAGAAAATACGGTGAAGCACCAACTTCTTCTAGCCGGTGGCTCGGCACCTTTGCTTCTAGGCGTAAGAGAGTGGGAGAGAACATCACAAATCGGTGACAGCCTGATAGAACTGGTAAATAGATCTTTAATGCGCATCGACGTCGTCGGACTCTATGAGCTTCCTATTGTTTTGGGCGGCGCATTTGAGCACGATGAGGTCTGGGTAATTTGTAAGCCATCAACAATATAATGAGGCGTTTACGACAAGAAAGTGTCGTTCATAGCTACTGTCTTTAGCTCTAAGTTCTTTTTCGGATGGTGTAGCTAAACGTTGTCTTGCAAAATTCAGCAGTTAGCTCCGATGAAGCTCCGGTAACAAAGCAGAATTCAGTAGTTAAGTTAACATCAAACTCGGTGGGGCAGCGCCCACCAGCGATGTCAGAGCTGAAAAATTGTACCTCTGCTAGACTCTTCTTACCCGGGAGACTAGGTGGAAAGCTCACATGTCCATCGCCAAGAGCTGTTCCCTCAAGATTGAGCAAAACGGCAGAACCTGACACTTCAAGAGTTTTTGTGTAGTTGTTGCTTAAAGCAAGCGCGACCTTGCAGCCACCATGCTGATCATGTGTGACGCCCGTCGCTTCGATGACGAACGGGGTTGTCTCGGCGCGTGCGAGCGACGACGTAAGCAGCAGCAGCAGCCCGACGGCAGCGATTCCTATAAGTTTCAAGTTATTCTCCCAGTCACTGCAATTCCGCTATCGCTGCACGGTCGCGCACATCAAACACGAATAGCGTCATGCAAGGACGACTGATCAAAGTCGAGAGTAGATTAGCTACGGGTAGGCCCGCACCACCACCCCACCCTTCATCACCATCCGCACCCGCTCCAGCGCGCTCACATCGCGCGTCGGGTCGCCCTCCACCGCGACGAGGTCCGCCAGCAACCCCGGGCGGATCGCGCCCACCTTGTCCTCCAGCCCCAGCACTAGCGCGTTGCCCGCCGTCGCGACGCGCAGCACCTCCGCCGGGGTCATTCCCCACGCGACCATCAACTCCTCCTCGCGCGCATTCTTGCCGTGCGCGAACACGCCGGTGTCGCCGCCCGCGCATAGCGTCACCCCGCTCCGCAGCGCCGCCGCGAAGCTCGCGCGCTTGGCGGTGATCGCGGCGGGCTCGGGGACCTGCCCGTTCCAGCCACGATAACGCTGGATCGCGTCGGTCGCGGCCAGGGTCGGGCAGTACGCCACCCCCTTCGCCTTGAGCAGCGCGAAGACCTGCGGCGTGCCCTCGTCGCCATGCTCGACGGTGTCGACACCGGCCTCCGCCGCGCGGCGCATCCCCTCGGCGGTGGCGGCGTGCGCGGCGACCTTGCGGCCCGCGTCGTGCGCCGCCTCGACCGCGCCGCGCATCTCGGAAATCGTGAAGGTCGCGGTGGCGCGCGTGCTGCCCTGCCAGTGATAGTCGGCGTAGAGCTTCACCACGTCCGCGCCCTCGCCCATCTGCCGCCGCGCGGCGAGCGTGACCCCCTCCCCGCTCGCCTCCTCCGCGCCTTGCGGGACGGCGAACGCATAGCCCTTCGGCCCATAGGCTCCGGTGGCGACGATCGCTCGGTTCGCGGACAGCACGCGCGGGCCGGGGACGACGCCTTGCTCGATCGCCTGTTTCAGCCCCTGGTCCGCGTCCCCCGCCCCCTCCGTGCCGAGGTCGCGCACGGTGGTGAACCCCGCCAGCAACGTCGCCCGCGCCGCCGCCACCGCCCGCGCGACCCGGAGCGACAGCGGCTCCTTGAGCACCTGATCGTTCCAGCTCGCCTCGTTGTACGGGTGGAGGAACAGGTGGACATGCGCGTCGATCAGCCCGGGGATTAGCGTGGTGCCGGGCAGCTTCACTTCTTCCGTGCCGGGCGCGGGAGTGAGATTGGGGCCGACGGCGGCGATCTTGTCACCCTCTACCAGCACGCGCCAGCCGGGATGCGCGACGCCGTCGGTGGCGGTGAACACGCGGTCGGGTTCGAGGAGAAGGGGGTGCGGTGGTGCGGGTGCGGCGGCGAGGGCGAGCGCAGAGAGGAGCAGGGCGAGGCGGAGTAGGCGCTTCATCCGCGCCGGTGTGGCGCGGATGCTCGAGTAAGGGAAGCGCCAAGCTCCTCCCTGTTCACGGGGAGGAGCTTGGAAAGCCTGACGCAGATCGCCCATCTGGCAACGCCGCGGCAAAGCCGCGTCGTCGAACGGGCGTTCCGCCCGCCGGCCGCGCTTGCGCGAGGTGCGTTTAGCTTCGCTAAGCGCGCCCGCGCTACGCGGTGGTGGGCGCGACAGGGATTGAACCTGTGACCCCACCCGTGTGAAGGGTGTGCTCTACCGCTGAGCTACGCGCCCCCGCCTTGCGGGAAGCGGGCGTTTAAGCGGGGGCGGTGCGGGTGTCCAGCCCCGCCGCGCCGTCGCGGCGAGTCAGTTCACATGATCCTTCAGCAGCTTGCCCGCCTTGAATTTCGGCTGGATGCTCGCCTTGATCGTCATCGGCTCGCCGGTGCGCGGGTTGCGACCTTCGGAGGCCTTGCGGCGCGACAGCGAGAAGGTGCCGAACCCGACCAGCCGCACTTCGTCCCCCTTCTTGAGCTGGGCGGAGATGGTGTCGAACACCGCTTCCACCGCCCTGATCGCCTCACCCTTGCCCAACCCGGCGCGCTCCCCGACCGCCCCGATCAACTCCTGCTTGTTCATGCGTGCAGCTACCCCCAGCGTGAAGCATATCAACGTAAATGTCAGGGCGGAGTCGCTCCGGACGCTCGCCAAGTCGTCAGTTGAACGCGCCGTCGGGGCGCTGTCAAACAAAACCGCCGCACCTCAAAGACGAGATGCGGCGGTTCGATAACATGAGCCAAAACCGCCGTTAGTGGCGGCGTTCGACTCCCACCGGCGCGATCGGCGCGGGTGGCAAGGCGGCGAGTTCATCCGCGTCCGTCCACTCGATCGCCTCGACCGGCGCGGTTAACGCCAACCGCAATACCTCGTCGACATGGGCGACCGGCACAATGGTCAGCCCGTCCAGGATGTTGCGCGGGATCTCGGCAAGGTCCTTCTCGTTCTCCTGCGGGATCAGCACCGTCGTGATGCCGCCCCGCAGCGCCGCGAGCAGCTTTTCCTTCAGCCCCCCGATCGGCAGCACGCGCCCTCGAAGGGTGACCTCGCCCGTCATCGCCACCTCGCGCCGCACCGGGGTGCCGGTCAGCGTCGACACGATCGAGGTGACGATACCGACCCCGGCGCTCGGCCCGTCCTTGGGCGTCGCGCCTTCTGGCAGATGGATGTGGATGTCCTTGCGCTGGAACAGGCTGGGCTTGATGCCATAGCTGGGCGCGCGCGCCTTAACGTAGCTGAACGCGGTCTCGATCGACTCCTTCATCACATCGCCCAGCGTGCCGGTCAGCTTGGCCGCGCCCTTGCCCGGCACCGTAACCGACTCGATGGTGAGCAGCTCGCCGCCGACCTCGGTCCAGGCCAGCCCGGTCACCGCGCCGATCTGATGCTCGGTCTCCGACAAGCCGTGCCGGTATTTCTGCACGCCCGCGAACTCGTGGAGGTTGTCGGGCGTGACGACCACGCCCGCGACCTTACCCTCGAGAATCTGCCGAAGCGCCTTGCGCATCAGCTTGGCGATCTCGCGCTCCAGCGTCCGGACGCCTGCCTCGCGAGTGTACCGCTGGATCAGCGCGCGCAGGCCGTCGTGCGTCAGCGTGAACTCGGCGGGTTTCAAACCATGCGCTTCCATCTGCTTGGCGACCAAATGCCGCTCGGCGATCTCGACCTTCTCGTCCTCGGTGTAGCCCTCCAGCCGGATGATCTCCATCCGGTCGAGCAGCGGCTGCGGCAGGTTGAGCGTGTTCGCGGTGCAGACGAACATAACGTCGGACAGATCGATGTCGATCTCGAGATAGTGATCGTTGAAGCGATGGTTCTGCTCCGGGTCGAGCACCTCCAGCAGTGCCGACGCGGGATCGCCGCGGAAATCCTGGCCGAGCTTGTCAATCTCGTCGAGCAGGAACAACGGATTGCTCGCTCCCGCCTTGCGCAGGTTGGTGACGATCTTGCCCGGTAGCGAGCCGATATAGGTGCGCCGATGGCCTCGAATTTCTGCTTCGTCGCGCACACCGCCCAGCGACTGGCGAATGAACTCACGCCCGGTCGCCTTGGCGATGCTCTTGCCCAGCGAGGTCTTGCCCACACCAGGCGGGCCGACGAGGCACAGGATCGGCCCCTTCAGTTTATTGGTTCGCGCTTGCACCGCGAGATATTCGACGATCCGGTCCTTGACCTTCTCCAGCGCGTAATGGTCCTCGTCGAGCGTGACCTGCGCGGCCGCGATATCCTTGCGGACCTTGCTCTTCTTGCCCCACGGAAGCCCCAGCAGCACGTCGAGATAGTTGCGGACCACCGTCGCCTCGGCGCTCATCGGCGCCATTGTCTTCAGCTTCTTGAGCTCGGCAGTCGCCTTGCTACGCGCCTCCTTGCTGAGCTTTAGCGTCGCGATCTTCTGCGTAAACTCGGCGATCTCGTCGCCGTCACCTTCCTCGTCGCTATTGCCCAGCTCACGCTGGATCGCCTTTAGCTGCTCGTTGAGATAATATTCGCGCTGGGTCTTCTCCATCTGACGCTTGACGCGAGACTTGATCTTCTTCTCGACTTGCAAGACTCCGAGTTCGCCTTCCATCAACACCAATGCCAGTTCCAAGCGCTTAGCGGGGTTGCTCTCCTCCAGAGCCTTTTGCTTCTCGGCGACCTTGACGGCTATGTTCGCCATCAGCCCGTCCGAGAGCTTCGCCGCCTCGACCATCTCCGCAAATTGCACCGCAGTCTCGGACGGCATCTTCCTGTTCAGCTTGGCATAATTCTCGAATTGCTCGACGGCGGAGCGCATCAGCGCCTCCACCTCGATCCCCTCCGGCGTCTGTTCCTCGACGAATGCGATGGTTGCGGTGAGATAGTCGCCCGCCTCGTCGAGCGAGGTCAGGGTCGCGCGTTGCTTGCCCTCGACCAGCACCCGCACCGTGCCGTCGGGCAGCTTGAGCAGCTGAAGCACGCTGGCGGTGACGCCCACATCGAACAGATCGGCGCGCGCGGGGTCATCCTCGCCCGGGTCGAGCTGCGCGACGAGGAAAATCTCCTTGTCCGCCGCCATCGCCGCTTCCAGCGCCGCGACCGACTTGTCGCGGCCGACGAACAACGGCACGATCATGGCAGGGAACACGACGATGTCGCGCAACGGAAGAACGGGAAGATCGGTCATGAATGCTCCGCAAGGCCGCTCGGCGGCGGTGTCCGGAGCTATATGGGATGACGCCGCTTCCGCATCAATCGCACACGAAAACGGCTCCGCCCGGCGACAAGCGCCTACACGCTCGTTAGGCCGTCACCATGTTCCTGCCCGCGCTGCTCGCCCTCCTCGCCGATCGCCTGCCCGCCAAGGGCGAACCTTCCTTGACCGCGCAGACGCAGCGATCGGGCGGTCCCGTCGCGCCCGAACAGGCGGCGCTGTCGTTCGACGCGGCGGACCTGCAATTCGAGGTGCTGCCCGACACGCGAACATTGAGCGGCGTCGCGACCCTCTCTTTCACCGCGCGCGCGCCGCTGACCCGGCTGCTGATCGACCTCGACCGCAACCTGCCCGTGAGCGCGATCGACATCGACGGCGCGGCGCTCCCGCGCGCGGCGTGGAGCAACCCGGACGGGCGGCTGGTGGTCATCCTCCCTGCCCCGCTCGCGGCGGGCGCGCGCTTCACCGCGCGGATCAGCTATGGAGGCCAGCCGCATGTCGCGGTCAATGCGCCGTGGGACGACGGCATGGTCTGGTCCCGGACGTCGGACGGTCGCCCCTGGGTGGCCACCACGGCGGAGGGCTATGGCTGCGACCTGTTCTGGCCGTGCCTCGACCATCCGACCGGCGAGCCGGGCGTGGTGACGCTTCACATCACCGTGCCCGCCGGGCTGAAGGCACCGTCGAACGGCGTGTTGCTCGGCGTCGACCAGCTTGCCGACGGGCGGACGCGGTGGAACTGGCGGGTGAAACACCCGAACACCTACGGCATCGCGCTTAACGTCGCGCCGTACGAAGTGATCAGCGGCGCGTACAAAAGCCGTTACGGGAACACGATCCCGATATTCTACTGGTATCTACTCGGCGAGGAGGCCAAGGCAAAGGCGCTGTTCGCCGAGTTCGCGCCGACGCTCGACTTCTACGAAGCGGTCGTCGGCCCTTATCCGTTCGGCGACGAAAAGGTCGGCGTCGTCGAAACACCCTATAAGGGCATGGAGCACCAGACGATCAACGGCTACGGCAATGCCTATGCCAAGGCACCCGAAGGATTCGACTGGCTGTTCCAGCACGAGTTTGGCCACGAGTGGTTCGGCAACCAGCTGACCGCCGCCAATTGGGACGATTATTGGCTCCACGAAGGTTTCGAGGAATATATGCAACCGCTCTATGGCCGTTGGCGCGAAGGCGAGGCGCGCTATGCGACGATGATGGACGACCAGCGCAACAAGATCATCAACAAGATGCCGATCGTCCGCGACCGCGTGCTGACGGAGGAAGAGGTGTACGAGCCGTCGAAGGGCGGCGCGGGGACGGACATTTATTACAAGAGCGCTTGGATGCTCCACACGCTACGCTGGCTGATCGGCGACGAGGCGTTCGGGCGCGCGATGCGGTTGGAGGTCTATGGCCGCGAGGACCCGCGACCGGGTAACTTCACGCCCCGCTTCGGCTCGACACGCGAGTTCGAGGCGAACGTGGCGAAGGTGACGGGCAAGGACTATAGTTGGTTCTTCGACGCGTATCTACGGCAGGCGGCGCTGCCCGAGTTGACCGCGGTCGAACAGGTCGGGGACGGCCTCGAACTCAAATGGAAGACCGGCTCCGGAAAGCCATTCGCGATGCCAATCGAGGCGGAGGTGAACGGCAAGCTGATGCGCGTCACCATGCTGAACGGCGAAGGTTTCCTGCCGGCACTGGAAAACGCCCATATCGTGATCGATCCGTTCGCTCGCGTGTTGAAACGCTCGACAGCAGTCGAGGAGTATCAGGCATGGCGAGCAAAGCAGACCAAGTGAACGCGGCGAACGGCGGCGAAAGCAAACTCTCGATCGGCTTAAAGCGCGCAGCCGAGATGGCGGCGCTGTTCATGATCGGCGATGGCGCACTGGGGATGCTGCAGGCGGCGCGGCACGTCGACCTGTGGCGATCACCCATCGGCGCGGTGGACGCGCTGGTGCGCCCGTTCGGCGGCAAACCAAGACGGCGGCGCGCCTATGGCCTGCTCCAGTTCGCCGCCGGCGTCGCGCTTGCCGCCTCGCTCCGGCCCCGCAAGCCGAAATAAGCCTCAGCCCCGCTCCGCCGCGCCGATCACCAGCGGCGGCAACTGCGAATGCTGCACCACTTGCCAGTCCTCGTGCCCGCGCCGGCGCATCGTGGTGGTGCACCAAGCGGTGTAGCCGGTCGCGCCCTCGCGTTTTGCTTGCGCCTGATAGGCGATGACGATCAGCCCTTCCTCCGGGCGCATCACCCGCCGGTCGGTCAGTTCCACGCTCGACCAGCGCGGAGTGCGCGCCACCGCCTCGATCGCGGCCTCCGCGCTGAACACATAGGGTTCGGCGGGAAGGGCCATCACGCATTGCTCGTCGATCAGCGCGCGGTAATGGTCCGCATCGCCGAGCCACAGGCTTTCCTCGAACTTCCAGATCCGCTCGTCGTCCATGCGTTTGGCTCCCGTATCGGCGGGGACAATGGCGGGCGGCGCGGATCGTTCCGCCGGACCTCAGCGGCGAGCTGCGCCGACGTCGAGCGCGACCAACGACTCGAACGCGTCGGCGTCGAGCGGCTGGTGGAATTGGCAACCGGCGAGGAAGTCGTCCGCCCACACCACGTCGGCGGCGCGCTGGCCGATGCCGGGCAGCGTCAACCAGATCGTGCCGCCGCGCGTCAACGCGGAATAAGTTTGCAGCCGCGCGCCGTGCACGGAAATGTCGACCACCTTGCACAGCGCGCGCGTAGTCTTGCCGATCCGAGCGTCGAGCGAAACCGGCGAGCGCATACTGCGGCGACGGCCCATCTCGGCGGGTTCGAATTCGGCGGCGAACATCGCACGATGCGTAGCCGTCGATGGTTACCGACGCGTCAACGCTTACCCCTCATCGTTTGAGCATCAACCCGCCGAACCGCTTGTTAAAGCGCGCGACTTGGCCGCCCGCGTCGAGCATCGTCCCGCGCCCGCCGGTCCAGGCCGGATGCGCGAGCGGATCGATGTCCAGCGTAATCGTGTCGCCTTCCTTGCCCCAGGTGGAGCGGGTCTCGAACACGGTCCCGTCGGTCATCTGCACCTTGATGGTGTGATAATCGGGATGAGTATTAGGCTTCATGGGTAGTTCCTGAAAAAGACTGGTTTCCGACCAGCCGAAAGAAGGCGCGCCCCTAGTCGCGAGGATGCGTAAAGTCAAAGATGAGGCTAAGGTGAATCCAAACTCGTTCCGGGCGGGTCGGCGATCATCGCCGTGAACTGAGCTTCCGCAACGATTTGCCCCTCGATCTTCGCACGTCCCGCGAACTTGCACACCTTGGCGCGCTTCTGAACGAACTCAACCTCCAGGCGCATCAGCACACCCGGCTCGACCGGGCGGCGAAACTTCGCCGCGTCGATCGCCATGAAATAGACGAGCTTGCCCGTGCCCGCGAGTCCTAGGCTCTCGACCGCGAGCACCCCCGCCGCCTGCGCCAGCGCCTCAATGATCAGCACGCCGGGCATGATTGGGCGACCCGGGAAATGGCCCGCGAAAAAGCCTTCGTTGATCGTCACCGCCTTGATCGCGACGATCGACCGGTCGGGAATCAATTCCTCGACCCGGTCGATCAGCAGCATCGGGTAACGATGCGGCAGCGCGGTCATCACCCGTCCGATGTCGAGCGGGCCGACATCGGACGAGGCAGAAGCGGTGGTCGCGTCGCTCACCGACCGCCGCTGTTGCGACGACCCGTGGCGGCTGGGGCGCGCGCCGCCGGCGTCGCGCCCGCCTGCTGCGGCACCGGCGTGACGCTGATCGTCGTCAGCTGCGTATTGAGCTGTGCCAGCACATCGTTGCTGATGTCCGCCGCGGCCGAGTTGGCGAGCGTCGAGTTGCGCGCGATCGCGACGCTTGCGCCGCGCTGACGGACGATCGCGTCGGCGATGGGGACCAGTCGTTCGCCGATCTGGCGGTTGATGTTCGCCTGAGTCGACTGCAGCCGCGCCTGCGTCTGCTGCAGCTCCTGGTTGGCGGTGCCTTCCTGCTGTTGAAACGCGGTGACCCGCGCCTGCAGCGCCGCATCGGCGGGCTTGCCGTTGAGCGCGGTTACCGCCGCCTGCAGCGGCTGGCCCGAGGTCTGGAGCTGCGAGCGGAGCGCGTCCGCGCGCTGCTGCGCCTGCGTCACCTGCGCCTGGAACTGCGCGCCCGCCGTGCGGCAGGCGTTGCAGGTCGAGGCGACGCGCTCGACATCGACGACGAGGATTTGCGGAGCGGCCTGCGCGCCGGCCGACACCGCCGCGAACGTGCTCGGGGTCGCGACAGCGGCGGCGAGCAGGATGGTTTTTAGCTTGGTCATCAGAACTGGGTTCCTACGTTGAAGGTCACGAGTTTCTTGTCGTCGCCAGGCTGCCTTACGAGCACCTTGGCGACATCGATGCGGAGCGGGCCGAATGGCGAATTCCAGTTGACGCCGACGCCGACCGACACGCGAGGTAGCGCGGTGCTGCCGTAGAAGGTTTCTTTAAAGGGCTGAATCGCGGTCGTGTAGGGTACGTTGGTTGTCCCACTTCCCGGACATCCCGCCAGCGTTGTCGCATAGCCGATCGAGCACGGTGTCGGTAGTCCAGCATTAGGGTCCGTGGCTGGCGCGGTCGGGGTCGGCACGACGTAAAGCAGATTGCCCGACTGGTCGCGCACGGCATTGGTGATCGGCAGAACGGTGCCGTCCGGCCCGACGGGGAAGACCGCCGTTGCCGCCGGACGCGTCACGCCAAACAAGCTGCCGAACTGTGCGTAGATCGAGGGTCGCAGCCCGAGTTCACGCGCGCCGGAGCCGAGCGGAAGCTCCAACTCGACCTTACCAAGATAGTAAGCGCGACCGCCGAGCGCATCGTCGGAGATCTGGTTTTTGTCGGTGACGAGGATTTGTTTGTTATTGGCATCAAGGGTATATTGCTGCCGGATAACGCGCGGTCCGACCCCGCGGATGTTGAAGCCGCGGAACTGCGGCTCACCGAGGTAAAACCGATCGGTAATCCGCACCTTGTCGACACCGGGTCCGCGACTGGCTTCGAGCGACTTGATGTATCCGCCCTCGCCCGCGAACGACAGCACGAACCCCTTGCCAAGCCCATAATATTTGGACGCGTCGGCGCGCGAGCGGATATAGCGAACGCTCCCGCCCAGCCCGGCAAAATCCTGGCTGAACGAGAAATGCGTGCCCGCGGTTGGTCGCAACCGGCTATTAAGGCTATCGTAGATCAGCGAGTACCCGACCGACGACGTCAACCGCGTGCCGAGCGAGTCGCACAAGTAACGGCCCGCCTTGAGCGGGTCGCATGTGTCGGGCGTGCCGTCCAGATTGGTGTCGCTATAATAAGTGTTCTTGTCGAGCGTAACCGCGTCGTTGGACAACTGATAGCGCCCCGACAACGACCAGAACTCGGTCAACGGCACACCCGCGCGCACCTGAAAGCCGGTCGACACCTGGGCGTAAGTGGTGTTGCGGTCACCGTTCGCGTTCAGCTTAAACGAATTGTAATCGCGCCGGAATACGTCGACGCCGACCGCCACGTTCTTGTTGAACACATACGGGTCGGTGAAGCCCAGCTCGATCGACTTGGAATAGTAGGAATAGTTGACCCCGGCGCGCAGCTCCTGGCCCTTGCCGCGGAAGTTGCTTTGCGTGATATTCGCCTGGATGATGAACTGTTCGAGGCTCGAATAGCCGACCGAGAGCTGCAGCGATCCGGTCGCCTTTTCCTCGACGTTCGCGCCCAGTACGACGCGGTCTGGCGCGCTGCCCGGCGTTTGCTTGATTTCGAACTTGTCCTGGAAATAACCGAGGCTGTTGATCCGGTCCTGCGACCGCTTGACCTGGAAGCTGTTGAACGCGTCGCCTTCCGCCAGCCGGATCTCGCGGCGGATCACCTTGTCCTGCGTCTGGGTGTTGCCGGTGATCTCGACCCGGTCGACATAGGTGCGCTGCGCCTGCGCGATGTGGAAATTGAGCCCCATCGTCAGCGTCTCGGGGTCGCGCTGATATTCCGGGCTCACATCGGTGAACGCATAGCCGAACAGGCCGGTGGTCTGGTTGATCTGTTCGATCGAGTCCTCGACCGTCTTGGCGTTATACCAATCATCCTTCTTGATCTTGAGGCTGGCGGCGAGTTTCTTGTTGTCGAAGTCGCGAATGTCGCTGTCAACGGTGACATCGCCGAACTTGTACCGCTTACCTTCCTCGACGACATAGGTGATGATGAAATCGCGCTTGTCGGGTGTCAGCTCGGCGACCGCGCTGGTGACACGAAAGTCGGCATAGCCGCTGGTCAGATAGAATTGGCGCAACTTCTGCTGGTCATAGGCGAGCCGGTCCTGATCGTAGGTGGTGTTCGAAGACAACAGTCGGAAAATGCGCGCCTGCTTGGTCGCCATCTGTTCGCGCAGCTTGTCGTCGGAGAACACCTGGTTGCCGATGATGTTGATCTGGCGGACCTTGGACTTCGCGCCCTCGGTGACTTCGAATACGACATCGACGCGGTTCTGGTCGAGGTTGACCATCTTGGGGTCGACACTGGCGGCGAAGCGGCCCTGGCGACGGTAAAGCTCGATGATCCGCGCGACGTCGGCGCGCACGGCGGTGCGGGTGAAGATCTGCCGCGGGGCGAGCTTCACCTCCTTCTTTATCTTGTCTTCCTTGAGGTTCTTGTTGCCCTCGAAAATCACGCGGTTGATGATCGGGTTCTCGCGAATGCGGATCACGATGTCGCCGGTCGACGCGCCGCTGATCGAATAATCCGCGAACAGGTCGCTTGCGGCGAGATCGCGGAGCGCCTGGTCGAGGCTTTCGTTGGTGTATGCCTGCCCGGCGCGCAGCTTGACATAGCTCAGCACCGTTTCCGGCTCGATCCGCTGCGATCCCTCGACGCGAAGCGATTTGATCACCTGTGCTACGGCGGGCGCGGGCGCGGGCGCGTCGGGCTTGGCAGCAGCAGCGGGCGCGGGCGTTGGTGCGGCGGGCGTCGGCGTTGGCGCGGCGGGCGCGGTCTGTGCCCATGCGGGAACGCCCGCCAGCATGCTGCCCGCCAGCAGGGCGGCGGTGGCGCGCACGCCGAAAGAACCGTTGATCATCGTCACGAACACATCCCACCCACGCCTGTCATCACGCCCCGCCCCGCCGGCGCGCTTTGCCGCACCTGAGCTAACCGATCAACCCGGCCAGCCCCTTCCATAACCCAAGTGACCCCAGATCGTTGAACGTCACCACCAGCATCAGCGCGAGCAGCGCGGCCAAGCCGCCGCGATACGCCCATTCCTGCACCTCCGGCCCGACCGGCCGACGGCGCACCGCCTCGATCGCATAGAAGAACAGGTGGCCACCATCCAGCATCGGAACTGGCAGCAGGTTCATGAACCCCAGATTGATGGAGACCAGCGCGATCAGGAACACATAGTCAATCAGGCCAAGGCTGGCCTGCTCGCCAGCAATCCGCGCCATTCCAACCGGTCCGCGCATGTCAGAAATCGACCGACGGCCGCTGACCAGTTGACCCACCGTATCAGTGACGAAGCGAAGGCACTCGCCCGTTTGGCGGATCGCGACGCCGGGTGCCTGGAGCGGCGACACCGCAACCAGAACCGGAGTGGGCGGCAGGATACCAAGCAGTCCAAGGCGGCTCCGGTTCCCGAACCGATCCACCAGCCGCTCCGCCCCCAGCGTCACGTCGCGCGCGACCGGTTGGCCCGCGTGCACATAGTCGACGCGGACCAGCTCGCCGGGGCGCATCTTCACATAGATATACAGGTCCTTGAAGCTGTCGATCGTCCGCCCGCCCAGCGCAGTGACGCGATCGCCTACCGCTAGCCCCGCGCGCGCCGCCGCGCTGCCCGGATAGACGCCGCCCACCGTCGCGGGCGTGCGTTCATCGCCCCAGGCGATCGCGGCGGCAGTAAGGATCAGGAACGCGGCGAGGAAGTTAACCGCCGGCCCGGCCGCCACGACCAGCGCGCGCTGCCACACGGGCTTCGCCTGAAACGTCCGCGCGCGCTCGGCGGCGGGGAGCGAGAGCCATTCGGTGGACGGCTGCGACCCCGCGTTCATGTCGCCCGCGAACTTGACGTACCCGCCCAGCGGCAACGCGGACAGCTTCCACCGCGTTCCGCGCTTGTCCGTCCACCCGGCGATCTCGCGCCCGAAGCCGATGGAGAAGACGTCTGCCTTGATGCCGAACCACCGGCCGACAAGGTAGTGCCCCATCTCGTGCACGAAGATCAGCGGGCCGATCACCGCCGCAAAGGCGAGAATGGTGAGCAGCAGGCCCGGAGACTGGGTCAAATGGCGATGTCCCTCACGCGATCACTCGCCAAGGCGCGCGCCTGGGCGTCGACGGCCAGCACCGCGTCCAACGTGTCGGGCGCGGGCGGGTCGTAGCCGTTGAGGACATGCTCGACGATTGCGGCGATTTCGAGGAAGCCGACGCGCCCTGCCAGAAACGCCGCCACCGCTATCTCGTTGGCGGCGTTGAGGATTGCGGGCACCGCGCCACCCGCCTCCAGCGCAGTGCGCGCCAGCCGCAACGCGGGGAACCGTGCCGGATCGGGTGGCTCGAACTCCAACCGCCCCAGCGCGATTAGATCGAGCGGCTCCATCGGCGTGATCATCCGGTCGGGCCAAGCGAGGCAATGCGCGATCGGTACGCGCATGTCGGACGGGCCAAGCTGCGCCAGCATCGACCCGTCGACATAATCGACCATCGAGTGGATCACCGACTGGCGGTGGATGACGATCTCGATCCGCTCGGCCGGGACCGGGAACAGCCGCGCCGCCTCGATCAGCTCCAACCCCTTGTTGAACATCGTCGCGCTGTCGACGGAGATCTTGGCCCCCATCGACCAGTTCGGGTGCGCGACCGCCTGCTCGACCGTCACCCCGCGCATCCGCTCGACCGACCAGTCGCGGAAAGGCCCGCCGCTGCCGGTCAACACGATCCGGCGGACGCGCTCGACCTGGGTCTTGTCGAGGCACTGGAAGACCGCGTTGTGCTCGGAATCGGCCGGGAGCAGCGTCGCGCCGCTTGCCGCCGCCGCGCGCAGGATCAGCTCGCCCGCGGACACCAGCGGTTCCTTGTTGGCGATGACTACCGTGCCGCCCTGGTCGACCGCCGCCAGCACCGGCTCCAGCCCCGCGCAGCCCAGGATCGCGCCCATCGTCCAGTCCGCGCCGAGCGCCGCCGCGTCGACCACCGCGCGCGCGCCACCCGCCGCCGCCACGCCGCTGCCCCGCAACGCCTCGCGAAGCGCGGGCAGGCATGTCTCGTCCGCCACCACCGCGAGCCTCGCGCGGGTACGGATCGCCGCCGCCGCCAGCCCCGCGACGTCGCGGTTCGCGGTCAGCGCCAACACGCGATAGTCGTCCGGCGCGCGCTCCACGAGATCGAGCGTCGACGTGCCGACCGAGCCGGTCGCGCCCAAGATAGTGACCGTCTTCACCCGAGATGCGCGCCCACGAACAGGCGCACCGTCGGCAGCACCGCGAGCGCCGCCGCGACCGGCGCGACCGGGACCAGCCCGTCGAGCCGATCCATCACCCCGCCATGTCCCGGCAACAGCGTGCCGGAATCCTTCACGCCAGCGCGTCGCTTCAACCAACTCTCATACAAGTCGCCGCCCTGCGCCAGCATCGCCAGCACCGGTGTTGCCAGCGTCATCCGCCACGGCAGCCCGACCAGCTTGTGCATCGACAGCCCGAACAGCGTCGCCGCGACCACCCCGCCCGCCAGGCCGGCCCAGGTCTTGTTGGGGCTGATCGCGGGCCACAGTTTCGCGCCGCCGATCGCGCGCCCGGCGAAATACGCACCGATGTCGGTCGCCCATACCAGCGCCAGCGCCCACAGGGTCCAGCCGACGCCCTCATGCTGACGTCGCAGCACCACCAGTGCCAGCACCGGCACCCCGCAATACAGCGTCCCCAGCGCCAGCTCGCGCCGCCGGGTGACGATCACGGTAAAGAACGTCGCCCCCGCGAGCAGGCCGACGACGAACCAGTCGCGCGTTTCCAGGATGATCGACGGCGGGGCCATCAGGCACAGCGGCACGAACAGCGCGAACTGCGCGATCCGTTTCTGGCGCGGCGTGGCGCGGCGAAGGTCCGCCCATTCGCTCATCATCAGCAACGCGGCGACGACGGTCAGCAGCCAGAAAAACACGCCCCCGGCCCACAAGGCGAGCGCCGCAACCGCGATCAGCGCCAAGCCGACCCCCGCGCGCACGGACAGGTCCGACGGCTTGCTCACAAGCCGCCATACCGCCGCTGACGCTGGCCGAACGCGTCCACCGCCTCCGCCAGCGCCGCCGCGCCGAAATCGGGCCACAATGTGTCGACGAACAACAGCTCGGCATAGGCCGCCTGCCACAGCAGGAAATTGGACAAGCGCTGCTCCCCCGACGTGCGGATCATCAGGTCGAGCGGCGGCAGGTCCGCTGTTTCCAGGGCCGCCTCGATCATGTCGGCGTCGATCGTCCCCGGATCGAGAGCACCGTCGCGAGCCCGCTCCGCCAACGCCCTCGCGACCGTGACCAGCTCCGCTTGCGAGCCGTAATTGAGCGCGATCACCAGGATCGGGCCGGTGTTGCGCGCCGTCCGCGCCAGCGCGTCATCGAGCAGCGCGCGCAGATCGGGCGCGAACCGCGACTGGTCGCCGATCAGCCGCAGCCGCACATTCTCGCGCGCCAGCTCGTCGATGTCGCTGCGGATGAACAAGCGCAGCAGGCCCATCAGATCGCTCACCTCCTCCTCCGGTCGCCGCCAGTTCTCGGAGGAGAAAGCGTAGAGCGTCAGCGCCTCGATCCCGAGCTGGCGCGCGGCGCGGCTGACGCGGCGCACCGCCTCCACCCCCGCGCGGTGCCCGGCCAGGCGCGGCAAACGGCGCTGCTTCGCCCAGCGGCCGTTGCCGTCCATGATGATAGCGACATGGCGGGGGAGCGAGGCCGGGGCCGCCGCGGCGAGAGCAGGGGCGCTGGTCAACGGGTTGCCTGCGGCAGAGTGCTAGGCCGCTCATGCGCCCGGCATGAGCTAAACAGCCGATGCTGTTTGCCCGTCACTTGCCGAGTATTTCCTTTTCCTTGGCGGTCGTCGCCCCGTCCAGCTCCGCCACGATCTTGTCCGTCAGCTTCTGCAGCTCGGTCTCGTGGCGCTTGCGCTCGTCCTCGCCGAACACGTTCTTCTTCTCGTCGGTCTTCAGGCTGTCCATCCCGTCGCGGCGGACGTTGCGGACCGCGATGCGCGCCTTTTCCGCATATTGATTGGCGAGCTTGGCCAATTCCTTGCGCCGCTCTTCCGTCAAATCGGGGATCGGCAAACGCAGGTTCTGCCCGTCGTTGATCGGGTTGAGGCCTAGCCCGGCGGAGCGGATCGCCTTTTCCACCGGGCCGACGTTCATCTTGTCCCACACCTGCACCGACAACATCCGCGGTTCCGGCACGGAAACGGTCGCGACCTGGTTGAGCGGCATGGTGCTGCCGTACACCTGCACCGTCACCGGATCGAGCAGCGCGGTCGACGCGCGGCCCGTGCGCAATCCGCCGAGGTCGTGCCGGAGCGCGTCCACCGCGCCCGCCATCCGGCGCTCCAGATCGGTTTTGTCATAGGCGGGCATGGGTCGGCTCCTGTTGGACGGTCGTCGACACGCCGTCGCCGCGCAGCACGGCGGCAAGGTTGCCGTGGTCGCGGATGTTGAACACGACGATCGGGATGTGGTTGTCGCGGCACAGCGCAATCGCGCTCGCGTCCATGACCTTCAGGTCGTCGGACAGCACTTTCGAGTAGGACACGGTGGCATAGCGGGTCGCGCCTGCCACCTGCTTGGGGTCGGCATCATATACGCCGTCGACGCTGGTCCCTTTGAACAGCGCGTCGCACTTCATCTCCGCCGCGCGCAACGCCGCGCCGCTGTCGGTAGTGAAATACGGTGAGCCGACCCCGGCCGCGAAGATCACCACGCGGCCTTTCGCCAAGTGGCGTTCCGCGCGGCGGCGGATGAACGGTTCGCAGACCGACGCCATCGGGATCGCGGACTGGACGCGGGTGTCGATGCCGATCTGCTCCAGCGCGTTCTGCACCGCGAGCGCGTTCATCACCGTGGCGAGCATGCCCATGTAATCGGCGGTCGCGCGCTCGATCCCCTTGGCGGCGGCGGACAGCCCGCGAAAGATGTTGCCGCCGCCGACCACGACGCACAATTCATGCCCGGCCGTGCGCGCATCCGCGATCTCGCCCGCAACCCGCGCCGTGACCGCCGGGTCGATTGACAAGCCGCCCGCACCCATCAGGACCTCGCCCGACAGTTTCAGCAGGATGCGTTTGTAACGAGGCGCGGACATGGCGGGACGGATACTCGGCAACGGGGGCGGCGCAGCTTTAGGCTGCGGTAACGACGCGGGCAACCGCCTGTACCGAAACTCCTTGGGCGCGGACCCGTCGTTTCACGTCGCGCCGTCATCCCAGCGAAAGCTGGGATCGCCCAACCGGGCGAGCTTTCCCCGGTGAGTGACCCAGCGCTCGCTGGAGCGACGGATCACTCACGCCGTCGGCGCGCTCTCCGGCCCGTCCGTCTTCTGCGGCACGCCGCTCACCTTCGCTACTTCCGCCGCGAAGTCGCTGCTCTCGCGCTCGATCCCCTCGCCAAGCTGAAAACGGACATAGTCGACCAGCGTGATCGAAGCGCCCGCGTCCTTGGCCGCCTTGGCGACGACGTCGGCGACCGGCGTCTTGCCGTCATGTACGATCGCCTGCGTCAGCAGCGCGTTCTCGCGCCGGAACTTGTCGACCGGACCCTTGATGATCTTCTCGGCGACCTCGGGCGACTTGCCGACGATCTTGTCCGCGTTCTTCTCGCGCGCGATAGCGGCCTCGCGCTCCACCACCTCCGGGTCGATGCCGTCGGCGGTCAACGCCAGCGGAAAGGCGGCTGCGACGTGCTGCGCGATCTGCTTGCCGAGCGGCTCCAGCACCTCGACGGCGGCGTCTGACTCGAGCGCGACCAGCACGCCGATCTTGCCCAGCCCGGCAGCCTGCTGGTTGTGCATATAGGCGACGATCGCGCCCTTCCCGACCGACAGGCGCCGGGCGCGGCGGATCGACTGGTTCTCGCCGATGGTGGCGATGTTGTTGGTCAGCACCTCGCCCACGGTCGTGCCCGACGCCATCGCCTCGGCCTTGAGCGCCTCGACATTGTCGCCCGACGCCAGCGCCAGTTGCGTGACTTCGCGGACGAAATCCTGAAACTGCGCGTTCTTGGCGACGAAATCGGTCTCGGAATTTACCTCCACCGCCGCGCCCTGCGTGCCCGATACCGCGACGCCGACCAGCCCCTCGGCGGCGGTGCGGCTCGACTTCTTGGCGGCGGCGGCGAGGCCCTTGGTACGCAGCCAGTCCATCGCCGCGTCCATGTCGCCCGACGTCTCGCCCAGCGCCTTTTTACAGTCCATCATGCCCGCGCCGCTCTTCTCGCGCAGGTCCTTGACCATCGAAGCCGTGATGTCAGCCATGTGCAGTTCCTCGTAACAGCTCGTAACAGAATGTGATTGCGGGCGAGGCGGGTTCGCCCCGCCCCGCCCGCTCGGGACAACCAGGCAGCCAGGCTCAGACGGCCGGCTGCGTCTCTGACTCCGCGCCCGCGCTCGCCGCCACGACGGCGTCGACGGGGGTCGGGTCGGTGCCCAGCCCAGACTCAGCTAGCGAAGGCTCGACCGGCGGCTCCGCCATCGCGCCGATGTCGCCGCCGCGCCGTTGTTGCTGCTCCTGCCCGCCGCGCGTCGCGGCGATCGCGATCGCCTCGCAGTACAAGCGGATCGCGCGGCTGGCGTCGTCGTTGGCGGGCACCGGGAACGCAATGCCGTCCGGCGAAACGTTGGAGTCGAGGATCGCCACTACCGGAATGCCCAACGTGTTGGCTTCCTTGATCGCCAGCTCTTCCTTGTTGGCGTCGATCACGAACATCACTTCCGGAACGCCGCCCATGTCGCGAATGCCGCCCAGCGAAAGTTCGAGCTTGTCGCGCTCGCGCGTCAGCTGCAGCACTTCCTTCTTGGTCAGGCCCACCGTGTCCCCGGCGAGCTGCTCCTCCAGGCTCTTCATGCGCTTGATCGAATTGCTGATCGTCTTCCAGTTGGTGAGCATGCCGCCCAGCCAGCGATGGTTGACGAAATGCTGGTCCGCGCGGCGCGCGGCGTCGGCGACAGGCTCCTGCGCCTGGCGCTTGGTGCCGACGAACAATACCTTGCCGCCGCCCGCGACGGTGGACGACACGAACTCGAGCGCGCGCGCGAACAGCGGCACGGTCTGCGACAGGTCGAGGATGTGGACGCCGTTGCGATCGCCAAAGATGTATGGCTTCATCTTCGGGTTCCAGCGATGCGTCTGGTGGCCGAAATGCGCGCCCGTCTCGACGAGCTGCTGCATGGAGACGACAGGAGCCGCCATGATGAGTATTCCTTTCCGGTTATGCCTCTGGAAAGCGGATGACCGCGGCTGAAAGCCGAGGCACCGGGCTATGATGCTTTCCATGCGGTGTTGAAGGCGCGCCTGTACCCGCGCGGCCCGCGAAACACAAGTCGTTGACAGTTGGAACGGAAGTGGAACATACAGTGGCTATGGTGGCACCGGTCGCCGATTCGACAGCGCTGAAAAGAAAGAACCTTTCGATTTCAGCGCGCGAGGGAACCGGGACCGACGTGGTTGATTGAGGTCGTCGACACTGGTCGCGACCCAGGGAGGCGGATATGATGCAGATGCTGGCAAGTTTGACGTTTTCCGGTGCGGCCGCATTGGCTGGCGCGACGATTTATTCTTCGGTGGTCCCGCAATGGCGACGGATTCTTCGGCTCGCCGCCGGGTATTCGGAGACTGCGTTCGCGCCGTTGAGCCAGTTGGCCGAAGCCGAGCGCCGGATCGCTGTCAGGCGCTCGTTGGTGGCCGTGCGGTCGGCGATAGCGTGGCGCGAAGCCGCCTGACCCGGCTGTAGCTCGCGACGCTCAATGGCAGCGTGGCGAGATAGACGATGCTGATAATTGTCAACGTCGGCCAGGGAGCGGACACCAGCGCCGCCACCAATAGTACGATCGTCGCCAGTGCTTCGAACCGTACATGCCGACGCAGTCGCAGCGTTCGCCACGAGAAGGTTGCGATGCTCGACACCATCAAAAACGCGACCGACGCGACCCAGGGCGCGACCAGCCACGGCGAACGTAACCAGTCCTGCCCCGTCCATAGCCAGATGAAGATCGGTAACAGCGCCAGTCCCGCCGCCACCGGCGCGGGGACGCCGGTCAGGAAGCCGGCGGATTTATGCGGCTGATCCTGCGCGTCGATCCCCGCGTTGAACCGCGCCAGCCGGAGCGCGCAGAATACCGCCAGCAGCAAGGAGCAAATCCAGCCGACACGCGGCACCTGCTGCAACGACCAGAGATACATGATCAACGCGGGCGCGACCCCGAACGAGATCGCGTCCGACAGCGAATCCAGCTCCGCCCCAAACCGGCTTTCGCCGTGAAGCAGCCGCGCGATCCGCCCGTCGATCCCGTCGAGCACCCCCGCGACGATCACCATCGTCACCGCGCTGTCCCACGCACCCGCGATGGCGAAGCGCACGCCCGTCAGCCCCGAACACAGCGCCAGCGCGGTCACCGCGTTGGGCGCGACCGCGCGCAGCGGCAGGCCGGGGCGCACGGAAGCGGAACGGCGGCGAAGCGGCGAGCGCACGGTTGTCTTACTGCGCGACGCCGGTGACCGGTCGACCGCCGACCCGCCCGATCACCGTCTCGCCCGCCAGCGTCCGCTGCCCCAACACCACCTGCGGCTCACAATCGTCGGGCAGGTACATGTCGACGCGGCTGCCGAAGCGGATCAGTCCGACCCGCTGCCCGGTCGCGACCATGTCGCCCGCCTTGACGAAGCCGACGATTCGCCGCGCCACCAGCCCCGCGATCTGCGTGAAGCCGACGCGGTGGCCGTCCAGCCCCTCGACCACGAAATGCTGGCGCTCATTCTCCTCGCTCGCCTTGTCGAGATCGGCGTTGAGGAACTTGCCCGACACATACACGACCTGAGTAACGGTGCCTGCGATCGGCGTGCGGTTGATGTGGACGTCGAACACCGACATGAACATCGACACGCGCACCAGCGGGCGACCGCCGATGCCGTTCGGCCCGTCGAGCTCGCGCGGGATCGCGACCCGCTGGATCATGGTGACCAGCCCGTCGGCAGGCGCGACGATCAAGCCCTCACCAAGCGGCGTGGTGCGGATCGGATCGCGGAAGAACGTCGCCACCCAGATCGCCAGCCCGACCAGCGGCCAGAACAGCACGTTCCACACCAGCAGCGACGACAGCGCGATCGCGGCCGCGATGGCGACGAACACCCGGCCCTTGGGATGGACGGAGGGGAACCGCCATTTGACGGTGGTGGTGGCGAGGGGCGGCTTTTGAAGCGATGACATTGCGCGGGGGTGTACCCGCCCCGCCCGCCCGTCGCAACGCCGCCGCCGGTTGCCTCCACTGGTTGATCGTGTGCGTCGCGCCGCTTAGGACATCGCCAACCCCCGCTCGCAAGGAAAACGGCATGGCGAAAATCAAGGTGAAGACGCCGATCGTGGAGATCGACGGCGATGAGATGACCCGCATCATCTGGGAATGGATTCGCGAGCGCCTGATCAAGCCGTATCTCGACATCGAACTCGACTATTACGACCTCGGCATCGAGCATCGCGACGCGACCGACGACAAGGTGACCGTCGACAGCGCCCATGCCACGCAGAAATACGGTGTCGCGGTAAAGTGCGCGACGATCACCCCCGACGAGGCGCGGGTGGAGGAGTTCGGCCTCAAGAAGATGTGGAAGTCGCCCAACGGCACGATCCGCAACATCCTGGGTGGGGTGATCTTCCGCGAGCCGATCGTGATCCGCAACGTGCCGCGGCTGATCCCCGGCTGGACGCACCCGATCGTCGTCGGCCGCCACGCATTTGGCGACCAATACAAGGCAACCGACTTCCTCGTTCCCGGCCCGGGTAAGCTGACGATGAAGTGGGAAGGCACCGACGGCCAGGTGATCGAGCACGAGGTGTTCGATTATCAGGCCCCCGGCGTCGCGATGGGCATGTACAATCTCGACGCCTCGATCCGCGACTTCGCGCGCGCGTCGATGCACTACAGCCTGGGGCGCGGCTGGCCGCTGTACCTGTCGACCAAGAACACCATTCTCAAGGCCTATGACGGCCGCTTCAAGGACCTGTTCGCCGAGATCTTCGCGGCCGAGTTCGCGGACCGGTTCAAGGCGGCGGGGATCGTCTACGAGCACCGCCTGATCGACGACATGGTCGCCAGCGCGCTCAAGTGGAGCGGCGAGTTCGTATGGGCGTGCAAGAATTACGACGGCGACGTGCAGTCGGACCAGGTCGCGCAAGGGTTCGGCAGCCTGGGGCTGATGACCTCCGTGCTGCTCACCCCCGACGGCAAGACGGTCGAGGCGGAGGCCGCGCACGGCACCGTCACGCGCCATTACCGCCAGCATCAGCAAGGCAAGGCGACCTCGACCAACCCGATCGCGTCGATCTTCGCGTGGACCGGAGGGCTAAAGTACCGGGGTACGTTCGACGACACGCCCGACGTCACCCGCTTTGCCGAAACGCTTGAGCGCGTGTGCATCCAGACGGTCGAGCACGGTCACATGACCAAGGATCTCGCCATCCTGATCGGCCCCGAACAGCCGTGGATGACGACCGAACGTTTTTTCGAGGCGGTGCGCGCCAATCTCGAGATCGAGATGGCGAGCTGGGCCTAACCTGCGTCATCCCGTGTCGGGGCGGCGGTGGGTGGAGGATCGCCCGTCGCCGCCCGCGTGTTTTGTTCCCGTCACATCACGGGAGTTCGCGCATGAAATATGTCATCCCCTACGCCGCTGCACTGTTGCTGGCGCCGGCCGCATTCGCCCAGACCACAGCGCCCGCTCAGACCACAGCCCCCGGGCAGACGACCGCGCCCGGGCAGACTGCCTTGCCAAACCCGACCGACCAGGCGAACCCCGACCCGCAATCCATGTCGACCGCTACCGACTCGAGCGGTGTGACGCCGGCTGCAGCTCCGAGCGCCACTGCGGTCAAGCCAACGGTCGGTGCGACCGTGTACGGATCGGCGGGCACCGCCGTCGGCAAGATCAAGGCGATAGACGGGAAGTTGGTGACGTTGACCACGCCCAAAGGCGACATCCGCCTGGAGACCGGCAGCATCGGTCCGGGACCGCAAGGTCCGTCGATAGGGGTGACCGCCGAGCAGCTAAACACGATGATCGACCAGGCCAAGGCATCGCAGCCGGTTGCGACGTCAAAGACCACTTCCGCCGCGACAACCGAGACGGGCACGACGTCTAAGAAGACCTCGGCAGCGAAGCGCAAACGTACGCGTAAATGAGATCTGCGGGCGGCGCACCGTCAAGCGGCCGCCCGCGCCTCCATCAACGTCCCTCGCACCGCAGCGATCGCATCCGCTGCCTTGCTCGCGTCCGGCCCCCCGCCCTGCGCCATGTCAGGGCGGCCACCTCCGCCCTGTCCGCCGAGCGCCGCCACCGCGCGGCGGAGCAGGTCGACCGCGCTTAGCGATCCGACAAGATCGGCGGTGACTCCCACCGCCACCGACGCGCGGCCCGCGCTGGTGGCGACGAACACCGCCACGCCCGACCCGACGCGCGCCTTTGCCTCGTCCACCGCGCCGCGCAGCCCCTTGGCGTCGAAGTCCTCCAGCACCTGCCCAATAAAAGCGACGCCGCCGACCTGCTCCGGTCCGGCTGCTTCACCACCGCCTCCAACTGCCAGCGCGCGCTTTACCTCCGCCAACTCGCGCTCGAGCCGCCGGCGGTCTTCCAGCAACGCCGCGACCCGCGCGGGCACCTCGTCGGGGGTAGCCTTCAGCGCCGCCGCAGCCTCGCGCAGCCGCTCGTCACGCCCGGTCAGATACGCGCGCGCGGCCTCGCCGGTCAGCGCCTCGACGCGGCGCACCCCCGATCCGACCGCGCCCTCGCCGACCAGCTTGAAAAGCCCGATGTCGCCCAGCGCGCCGACATGCGTGCCGCCGCATAGCTCGACCGAGTAGCGGCCAGCATCGGTGCCCATCGACACGACCCGCACCTCGTCCCCGTATTTCTCACCGAACAGCGCCATCGCGCCCTCCGCGATCGCCTCGTCGGGGGTCATTACTCGGGTAGTAACGAGCGTGTTGGCGCGAACCTGAGCGTTGACCGCGGTCTCGACCTCGGCGAGCTCGGCCGGCGACATCGCAACCGGGTGTGACACGTCGAAGCGCAGCCGGTCTGGCGCGACCAGCGATCCCTTCTGCGCGACGTGCTTGCCGAGCCGGTCGCGCAACGCGGCGTGGAGCAGATGCGTGGCGGAGTGATTGGCGCGGATCGCGGATCGCCGCGCGGTGTCGATCCGCAGCCTGACCGCGTCACCGACCCTGACCTCGCCCGCCTCCACAATCGCATGGTGGATGAACAACCGCCCCAACTGCTTGGACGTGTCCGACACGCGCGCGCGCAGCCCGGCGTCGTTCGCGATCTCGCCGGTATCGTCGACCTGACCGCCGCTCTCGGCGTAGAACGGCGTCTGGTTGGTGACGATCGCCACCGTGTCGCCGACGGTCGCGTGCTCCACGCGCGCGCCGTCGCGGACCAGCGCGACCACTTCGCCCTCGCCGCTCTCGGCGGCATAGCCGGTGAACTCGGTCGCACCGTGCTGCTCGACGATGTCGAACCACAGATCGTCCGACGCCTTTGCGCCCGACCCCTTCCACGCGGCTCGCGCGGCGCGACGCTGTTCGGCCATCGCAGCGTCGAACCCGGCGCGATCGACCGCCAGCCCCTGCGCGCGCAACGCATCCTCCGTCAAATCGTAAGGGAAGCCGAATGTGTCGTAGAGGCGGAACGCGGTCTCGCCGGACAGCGTGTCGCCCGCGCGCATCGCGCCCGTCGCCTCATCGAGCAGCCGCAACCCCTTGTCGAGCGTCTGGCGGAAGCGCGTCTCCTCCTGCGCCAGCGTCGCCTCGATCAGCGGCTGCGCGCGGACCAGCTCCGGATAGGCCGCGCCCATCTCCGCCACCAGCGCGGGGACCAGCCGGTGCATCAACGGCTCCTTGGCACCCAGCAGATGCGCGTGCCGCATCGCCCGGCGCATGATCCGCCGCAGCACATAGCCTCGCCCCTCGTTGGCCGGCAGCACGCCGTCGGCCACAAGGAAGCCCGACGCGCGCAGGTGATCGGCGATGACGCGGTGACTCGCCTTCCATTCACCCTCCGCGCTCGTATGCGTCAGCGCAGAGGACGCGGCGATCAGCGCGCGGAAGGTGTCGGTGTCGTAATTGTCGGTGACGCCCTGCATCACCGCCGCGATGCGCTCCAGCCCCATGCCGGTGTCGATCGAAGGCTTGGGCAGGTTGCCCGTAATCTCGTTCGCCTCCTGCTGGTATTGCATGAAGACGAGGTTCCAGATCTCGACGAATCGGTCGCCATCCTCGTCCGGCGAACCGGGCGGACCGCCGGGGATGTGCTCGCCATGATCGTAGAAGATTTCCGAACACGGTCCGCACGGCCCACTGTCGCCCATCGCCCAAAAATTGTCCTTGGTCGGGATGCGGATGATGCGGTGCTCGGGCAGGCCCGCGATCTTGCGCCACAGATCGAACGCCTCGTCGTCGGTGTGATAGACGGTCGCGGTCAGCCGGTCGCGCGACAGTCCCCAGTCGCGCGTCAGCAGCGTCCACGCATGCGTGATCGCCTGTTCCTTGAAGTAATCGCCGAACGAGAAATTGCCGAGCATCTCGAAAAACGTATGATGCCGCGCGGTATAGCCGACATTGTCGAGGTCATTATGCTTGCCGCCAGCGCGGACGCATTTCTGCGACGAGGTCGCCGTGCGATACGACCGCGTTTCCAGGCCGGTGAACACGTTCTTGAACGGCACCATGCCCGCGTTGACGAACATCAGCGTCGGGTCGTTCTGCGGCACCAACGGCGCGCTCGGCACGATCTGGTGCCCGGTAGAGGCGAAATAATCGAGAAAGCCGCGGCGGATGTCGTTGGTGGAGGTCATTTCACCGGCTTAGGCGAGCAACCCGGCGTGCTCAAGCGGGCGGCGCGACCACCGTCAGCGCGCGCGGCTCGATGGTGAAGCGGAGCGGCATCGGCAGGCGGACCACCTCGCCGTCGACCGCCACCGACACAGCGCGGCTGCGCCCCGCCACGACCAGCTCGGGCGTCTCCGCGACGGCGCAAAAGTCGCGCTCCGAGTCCGAGCGGCCCAGCACCGTGCGTAGCGCGAGCGTGATCAACGCGCGCCGCCCCCGATCGCGGATCGCGAACACCGACAGCGTGCCGTCGTTCAGCGCCGCGCGCTCGCCGACATGGCTCGGCTCCAGCAGGTAGCGGTTGTTGCCGACGAACAGCATCGGCGTGATCACCTCCTGCTCGTGATCCTCGACGCGCAAGCGCAGCCGGTGGTGGCGCAACCGCTTCAGCGCGGCGAGCGCGGCAGGCACCGCGGCGAGCTTTTTCAGCCGCGCGCCGCCGGGCACCCCGCGCGCGTCGCGAAAGCGGATCATCGCCGGGTAAAAGCCGACCGAGGCGTTGTTGACGAACCCGCGCCCGTTGACGCGCGCGAGATCGATCCGGCGCAGCGGGCGCTCCGCGATCAGCCTGGCGGCCGCGGCAAGGTCAGGGGGGATGCCAAGCTCGCCCGCGAGATGATTACGCGTGCCGAGCGGCAGGATACCGAGCGCGGTATCCGTCCCAGCGAGGTCCCCCGCCACGCTGCCCAACGTCCCGTCCCCGCCCCCGACCACCACAATCGGCGCACCCACGAGCGCCCGCGCACGCGCCGCGATCGCCTCGCCCGGAAGCAACTCCAGCGCGATCCGCACACCAGCCGAAGCGAACGCCGCCTCTACCCGCTCGCGCAGCGCGACGCCCGCCGACTTCGCGGTGCCGCCGCCCGCGTTGATGAGGACGGGGATGGTGTCGCTCACACCGGCTGCTCTAACGACCTTGGCGGTTCGCTGAACCATTTCGCGCCAGCCTCCGTCATGTGGAAGCAATCCTCTAGGCGCACGCCGAAGCTGCCCGGCAGGTACAGGCCGGGCTCGTCGGAAAAGCACATGCCGACATCGAGCGGTGTCGTCTCGCCGTGGACGAGGTTGACCGGCTCGTGCCCGTCCATGCCGATGCCGTGGCCGGTGCGGTGCGACAGGCCGGGCAGCTTGTACCCCGGCCCATAGCCGAGCGAGGCGTAATAGCCGCGCACCGCGTCGTCGACGCTCCCGGCCGTGGCACCGAGCCGGGCGGCGGCGAACGCGACCTGCTGCCCGCGCTGGACCTGATCCCACACTGTACGTTGCTGCCTGCTGGCCGTGCCGTGGACGAAGGTGCGCGACACGTCCGATTGATAACCGCCCACCGTGCAGCCGCAATCCATCAGCACCACCTGCCCGTCCGCGACGCGGTGGACCTGCTTGCTGCCGTGCGGATAGGCGGATGCCTCGCCGATCAGCACCAGCGCGAACTCGGGCGCACCGCCGAGCTTGGCGGTCGCGGCGTTCATCAACGCGGCAACGTCCGCGCCGATCATCCCCGCCTCGACGCGCGGGTGAACCCAGCGATAGGCGGCAATCGTCACGTCGGTCGCGGCCTGCATCAACGCCAGTTCCGCGGCGGTCTTTCGCATCCGGACCGCGCGCACGACCGGGTTGGCGGACACCAGCCGCGCGTCGGGCATCGCGCGGCGCAGGCCATCGATCGCGAAGAAGCGCACCGTCTCCTCGACCCCGATCGGGTGACTCTTCAGCTTGCGGTCGCGCAGCACACCCGCGATCACGCGCGCAGGGTCCTCGTCCTCCTGCCACGTCCGCACCTCGGCCGGGACGCCCAGCGTTTCGCGGACGCTCGGCTCCTCGAAGAACGGCGTGACCAGCACCGGGTCGCCTTCGACTGGCAGCACGGCGGCGGTCAGCCGCTCGCTCCGCCCCCAGCGCACGCCGGTGAAATAGGTCAGCGACGATCCCGACTCGACCAGCACCGCCCCGATGCCCTGCGCACGCATCAACGCCTGCGCGCGCGCCAGCCGCGCCCGCCGCTCGTCCGCGCCGATCGCCGGCACGCCCGTCGTCAGGTCGCGAAGCCCCGCCAAGTCCGGCTCCGCAGCGCGCGCGACCGTGCCCGCCAGCGGTGCCAGCGCGGCGGCGAGGAGGAGCGAGCGGCGCGTCGGCGTCATGCCCGCGGTGTTACGGCGCTTGACCGCGCGCCCGCAATCCCCTTGTCATGGGCGACGCAACGGGGGACGGGTTCATGGCCAGGCGGCTGACATTCTGGATCGTCGTCGCGCTGGTGTTCGGCGTCGCGACCGGCTGGATTACCCACCTCGCGATCGACGACGGGAGCAAGGCGTCGGCGGAACGGCTCGCCGACATCGCCAAGTACCTTTCCATCTTCACGCAGCTGTTCCTGCGGCTGATCAAGATGATCATCGCGCCGCTGGTGTTCTCGACCCTGGTGGTCGGAATCGCGCACATGGGCGGCGGCGCGGCGCTGGGGCGCGTGGGGCTGCGCTCGCTCGCATGGTTCGTCACCGCCAGCCTGGTATCGCTGACACTGGGGCTGGTGATGGTCCACCTGTCGCAGGCGCTGGCCGACGCGCTGGGCGTCCATACCGCCACGCTCACCGCCGCCACGGGCGGAGCATCGGGCGTCGACCAGTCCGGGTTCGACCTCGCCAAGTTCGTCACGCACATCGTCCCCTCCTCGATCGTCGACGCGATGGCGCAGAACGAGATCCTGCAGATCGTCGTCTTTTCCGTGTTCCTGGGCGTCGCGATCACCGCGATCGGCGACACCGCCGCGCCGCTGGTCCGCGCGGCGGAGGCGCTGGCGGCGGTGATGCTGCAGGTCACGAACTATGTCATGTGGTTCGCGCCGGTGGCGGTGTTCGCGGCGACGGCGGCGACGCTGACCGAGCGTGGCGCGAGCGTCATCGGCCAGCTCGCCTGGTTCATGGGCAGCTTCTACGTCTCGCTGGGCGTGTTGTGGGCGGTGCTGATCGGCGTCGCGTTCGTGATGCTGGGCCGGCGGGCGGGCCAGCTGGTCGAGCTGATCGGCTCGCCGTTGCTGCTCGCCTTTACCACGGCGTCGTCGGAGGCGGCGTACCCGCGCACGCTGGAGGCGCTGGAGCGGTTCGGGGTGCCGCCGCGCATCGCCAGCTTCGTGCTGCCGCTGGGTTATTCGTTCAACCTCGACGGGTCGATGATGTACATGACGTTCGCGTCCTTGTTCATCGCGCATGCCTATGGCGTCGCGCTGTCGCTGGGCGCGCAGATCACCATGCTGCTAGCGCTGATGGTGACCAGCAAGGGGATCGCCGGCGTGCCCCGCGCGTCGCTGGTGGTGATCGCGGCGACGCTGCCGCTGTTCCACATCCCGGAGGCGGGGTTGCTGCTGATCCTGGCGGTGGATCACTTCCTCGACATGGGCCGATCCGCGACCAACGTGATCGGCAATGCGGTCGCCGCCAGCGTCATCGCGCGCTGGGAAGGGTCGATCGACCCCGCGCGCGCGGGCGAGCCGGGCATCGCCGACGCGCTCGCCTTCGCGCGGGAACGTCAGGCGTAGGCGTAAGGCCCGCCGCGCTCGAGCGCGCGGGCATAGGCGGGGCGCGCGTGGATCTTGTCCAGCCACGCGATCGTTGCCGGGCGGGTCGTCTCCAGCCCTGCCCGCGCGCGCGCGGCCTCGAGCGGAAAGCTCATCATCACGTCGGCGGCGCTGAACTGATCGCCCGCGAACCAGGGGCGCTTGGCGAGTTCCGCCTCGACGTAATCGAGATGCACGTCGATCATCGGCTGGATGCGCTTGGCGACGCGACCGCCCAGCAACGGGATGCGCGTCACCACCAGCTTGACCAGCAGCGGCGGCATCACCGATCCCTCCGCGTAGTGGAGGAAGAACCGGTAACGCAGCACATCCTCGCGCCGCGCCGGCGGGCCGAGCCGCCCATCCGCCTTGTCGACCAGATATTCGACGATCGCGCCCGTCTCCGCGACGACGACGCCGTCGTCCTCGATCACCGGCGACTTGCCGAGCGGATGCACTTCCCGCAGCTCCGGCGGCGCGAGCATCGTTGCCTTGTTCCGCTCGTATCGCTTGACCTTATAGGGTAGCGCCAGTTCCTCCAGCATCCACAGCACGCGCTGCGAGCGGGAGTTTTCCAGATGATGGACGATGATAGTCATGCGCGTCTGATGCACCCGGCATCGCCGCTCCGCAAGCAACGGGCTTGCTCCCGCGGAAGGTCAGGCGACGCCGGGCTTTCCTGTTGCGAAGGAGGTTTGCCTTTGTGTCGACGAGCCGATGCGGATAGCTGTCGCGGGTCGGCAACCGCTACATCCGCAACGTGTCGGCACCATGCTCCGGGCCGATCGGCACCACGCCGCGCTGCCCACTAACAACGAAACCCTGGGCCTCGCGGGCGTAAGGACCGCTTGCATCGAGACCCGTCTCGGCGGCGATACTCACGGTCGTCGCGACATGCGTAAGCCACGCGGCGGGACGGCACCGAGCGCGGCGCGGACTCCGGCGCAGGCTCGACAAGGTGGTGCGGGTGGTCGGAATCGAACCGACACTCCTTGCGGAACCGGATTTTGAGCCGTTTTGAATAGGCTACGCTCCCCTACGCTCGAGTGCGCTGGAGTAGGATAAAGTAAGCTAGAACAGCAGTTTGGCTTCTCGTATCCTACGCCGGTCCTCGACGGAACGCGACCCGATGCTCCCTAGCGCCGCTCCTATGTGGCTCCTGGAAATCGGGTCCAGCTAGGAGCCAGACATGCCTTCCATTAAGCTCACCAAGAGCGTCGTCGACACTGCCAGACCCACCGCCCGCGACTATGAAATTCGGGACACCATTGTCCTTGGCTTCTTGTGCAAGGTAACGCCAGCCGGGCGCAAGACCTTCATGCTCTCCTACCGCACGCCAACCGGCGAGCGCCGCAAGCCAGCGTTGGGCACCTACGGACAGATCACCGTCGATCAGGCCCGCAAGCTCGCCCAGGATTTCCTCGCCTCAGTTCGGGGCGGAACGGACCCGAGCCAAGAGCGGCAGGTCGCCCGCACAGCGCCGACAGTGAAGGATTTGAGCGACCGCTTCATGGTCGAGCACTCCGAGGCCCGGAACAAGCCGTCCACCGTTAAGGGCAATCGCATCACGCTGAAGGTCCACGTCCTGCCCGCGCTGGGGAAGATCAAGGTCTCGGACGTGAAGCGGTCCGAGATCGCCGATCTCGTCGGCCGGCTGCGCGATAGACCGACCGCCGCGAACCACTCGCTATCGCTCCTCCGAAAGATGTTCAACCTGGCCGAACTTTGGGGGCTGCGACCGGACGGCACGAACCCGTGCAGGCACGTCAAGAAATACACGGGGTCGAAACGCACGCGTCTTATCACTGACGACGAGTTGGCGCGCCTCTATGCCTACTTGGACCATGCCGACGCCGAAGGCCTGGAACACCCGCTCCTCACCCTCGCCATCCGGCTGCAGTTCGATTTCGCCGCGCGCATGTCCGAGGTGCTCGAACTCCAATGGGAGTGGATCGACTTCGGGCATCGCCGGATCGTCTGACCCGACAGCAAGACCGGCGGCATGTCGAAGCCGCTCAGCGCCGAAGCCACGATGCTGCTGCGTGCCGCGCCGCGCTACCAAGGCTCGAAGTTCGTGGTTCCCGCGCTCTTCGACGGCTCCAAGCCTATGTCGAAGCACACTTACTGGGCGGGCTGGCGTCGCATCCTGGAACGTGCGGGCTTGCCACATTGCGGGACGCACGCGGTCCGACACCGTGCCGCCACCGACATCGCCAACTCTGGCGTCCCATTGAAGGTTGGCATGGCGCTCACCGCGCATAAGACGGCCACCATGTTCATGCGCTACGTCCATACCGAGGACGAGCCGATCCGCGAGGCTGCGGAGACCGTTGCTTCGCGCAGGCGCAAGATCGTTCAGGGTGGGCCTTCTGCCGCCGATGTGCACCTTCTCGAACGACCACCCGCTGATCCGGCGACGGCCGCAGCGGCAGCTGCGCCAAGGGTGATCAAGACGATCGTCGATAGCCGTTCGGCGAGCATCGGGGTCGGCAACTATCGACCATACCGGAACCGGAAGGGCGCGAACCGCACCGCCCCGCCGAAGCCAGCCCGTCGGGTCACTCAGGTCGAGGGGGCGGAGCATGTCTGATTGCCGCAATCCCGAAGGCCGCTGGCCGCCGCTGGAAATCATGCGCCGGGCAAAGGAGGTCGGCGACACCGGCTTGCTCCCGTTCGTCGACACCGAAGCCGCCGCTCGCTACCTCGCGCTCAGCCCGCACTCGCTGGAGTGCTACCGCTCGCTCGGCGGCGGGCCGCCGTTCTACAAGTTCGGGAAGTTCGTACGTTACGCGGTGCCTGATTTACAGGCTTGGGCGGCCGAGAGACGGCACGATCGGACTGCCGGTGAGAATGCCCGTGTCTATTGACGTCCAGGGCAGTGAGCTTGCACATATCACGCCTAGTGTGATACCGAGAGTCGGCTGGTTTCGATCGTGAGGGTGTTCAAGAACTCCTGGTTCCGGAAGTTCGCCTCGAAGGAGCTCATCTCCGACGCGGCATTATGTGAGGCGGTAAGCCGTGCCGAGATCGGCTTGGTTGACGCGGACCTTGGAGGCGGACTCCTCAAGCAGAGGATCGCGAGGCCAGGGTCGGGGCGGTCAGGCGGTTACCGTACCATCCTGATCTTCAGGTCGGGCGTGCGGGCGGTGTTCGTGTTCGGGTTTGCGAAGAGCGATCGGGCGAACCTGACCGCTGAGGAACAGGCGGTTTACAAGGTGGCGGCCAAGTTGGTGCTAGCGTTTAGCGAGGACCATCTCGACGCCGAGGTCGCTATCGGTCGAATGACGGAGGTGAATTGCGATGGCCAAGACGTACAAGAGCGAGGCGATGGCGGCCGTCCACGAGATGATCGAGGGCTTTCATGAGAGCGGTGCCGTCGACAAGCAGACGATGCGGGAGTTCGACGAGGCTTGCCTGACACCAGCCTCCCTCCTCACACCGGACGAGATTAGAGCGATCCGGGAGAAGGAGGCTGTCTCGCAGCCAGTGTTCGCGCGCTACCTTAATGTCTCCAAAAACCTTGTCTCCGATTGGGAGCGCGGCAACAAGCGGCCCGGCGGTCCCGCGCTCCGTCTCCTCTCAGTCGTCCGCAAAGGCGGTCTGCGGGCGATCGCATGAGCACTGCGACAGGCGAACGATCAGGACTACGACGCGTCGCTCTCGGGGTCGGTCTAACGCGATGCTCCTGACAGACAACGAAACCAAGGTTGATCTCCTCAACAACGAGGCGATAGCCAAGACCATTATTGCCTTGCTGCGCGAACGGCCGGAGCACCCCGTGACGATCGGCGTGCACGGTGATTGGGGCGCCGGGAAATCCAGCATCCTCGAGATGATCGAGCACGCCCTTGATTCCGACCAAAACGTTCTGTGCTTAAAGTTCAACGGCTGGCGTTTCCAAGGCTTCGAAGACGCGAAGATCGCCCTAATCGAGGGCATCGTCACCGGGCTGATCGAGAAACGGCCCATGCTCGTGAAGACCGGCGAAGCCGTCAAAGACATCTTCAAGCGGATCGATTGGCTGAAGGTAGCGCGGCACGGCGGCGGCCTGGCCTTCACTGCCCTAACCGGCCTGCCTACCGCGGACCAGGTCGGCGCGGTGATCGGAACGCTCAAAGGCATTTTCGCGGACCCTGCCAAACTCGCCACCAAGGACAATTTCGACAAGGCGATCGAGGGCGTACACGGCCTCCTCAAGCCGGCGGAGTCGAAGAACGTCCCGGAGGAGATCGAGCACTGGACCATTCCCACCGACTTGCCCGCACGCGGGCTCGCCCATGATCGTCAGCGGTTTGGCAATGGCCCTCGTATCGACGAACTGTCTCACCTGCCGCTCGACCGGCAGGTGCGCCATGAAGGCGCGACGTGGCTAGACAGAACCATGCTCGGCAAAAGTGAGACCATGCCGCACGGGGGCTTTGGCGGCGACGTGCGCGCCGCCTGGGACGCCCGCAAACAGGCGCTCGCCGACATGGGCTATGTCCGCGATCTTGGCGGCGACAAGTTCCGCGCGCCAAGCGACCTGATCGAAAAGCTGGAAAGTGCCGAAATCAATCGCGCGGGCAAGAAGTTTGCCGCCGAACGCGGTCTCGACTGACAGTCCACCGGGACAGGCGACCGTGTGTCGGGAAAGCTCGTAGGGCAGGCGCAACTCGCCAGCGGGCGGTTCGCCATGATCGACAATGGCTTGGGGTTTCAGCTCGTGCCGTGGAGCGACACGCTCGGCAAACGCCTCGGCCAGCAGGTTGACGGAATCCCCATGCCCGGCGGCGGCATCGACTGGACGCTCGGACGGCAACGCGGGCTTGGACTGTGACCCTCCGCAGCGTTCAGACCGCTGCCTGGTGTTCCTTGCGCGCCGCTTCCCACACTTCACGCGCGGCGTCGGCATTCACAAGGGCGATTGCCAGACCCACGATCAGGTCGGGCCAGGCCGAACGCCACAGGAACGCCGTGACAAGCGCCGCGAGAACGATGGCGACGTTAGCGAACGCATCGTTGCGCGCGGACAGGAAAGCCGCCTTGGTCAGGCTGCCGCTATGACGGCGGTAGCGCGCCAGCATGAAGGCGCAGGTCAGGTTGACCGCAAGTGCGCCCAGTGCCGCCAGCGACAACGGCAACGGATCGGGCGCGACCGGCGTGTTGAACTTCTCCCACGCGGTCCACAGCGTTGCGACGCCCGGAACGAGCAAGATCGCCGCGAGCGCCATGCCGACGCGCGCCCGGTTCTTCGCGCTCCAGGCAAGCGCGGCGACGATCAGCAGGTTGACCGAAGCATCCTCAAGAAAGTCGACCGAGTCGGCGAACAGCGAGACCGACTCGATGGCGGTCGCAACCGCGAACTCGACTCCGAAATACGCCAGGTTGAGGAGGGCGACGATGAGAACGATGCGCCGCAGAGCGGGGTCAGCAGTCTCGGCTTCCAGCCCTTTCTCCACTTTGCGCTTCCCTTACGATCCAAGAATGCCGACGACTAGCGCAGCGCCGATCGCCAGCATCAGCGTCGCCACGATCACCCGGACGACGCCGATCGTCGCTTTCTTAAGGTAACGCACGCCGAGAAATGCGCCCGCGAACGCGCATAGCGTCCCGACGCCGACCAGCGCCCAGCCATGACCATCGAGTCCGATGCCATCCGCGCCGAAGCTGGCAGCGTAGGTCGGCAGGCGGGCGATATCGATCAGGACGGCGATGAGCACACCCGTCGCGATGAACCGTGCCGGGTCCAGCCCGGACTTCAGCAGGAACATCGACCGAAACGCGCCCTGCTGGCCCGTGAGGCCGCCGACGAAGCCAGTGATAACCCCGCCGAGCGGCATCAGCCGGGGCGGCGCTGCCAACCGCTGGAACCAGGGCTGTAGCTCCAGCAGCGCGAAGACGATCATGAGCCCGCCGATGGTGACGCCTGCGGCGGTGGGACCAAACTCGCGTCCGCCCGCGCTCCAGACAAAGACTTGCGACGTGCCGCCGAGCCGCCCGAGGAGCCAAGCGCCAGCGATAGCGGCTGGAATCGCCGGAAGTCCGAACCGGGCGACCGTTCCCCAGTCAGCCTGCTTCCACAGCAATGTTCCCTTGAACAGGTTGTTGAGCAGATGGACCGCCCCCGTTGCGGCGACCGCCACCTCGACGGGAAAGAAGATCGCGAATGCCGGGAGCAGCACGGTTCCCAGCCCGAAACCGGAGTAGAGCGTCAATCCCGAGGCGAGGAAGGCGGTAAGGCCGATGACGACGAAGTCCATTTCCGACCTTAGCCAATTGGCTCGCCTCTCGTCGACGACGATGAACGGGCCTTGCAAATGAACCATCGTGTGGTATATAGGCCCATACCGGAGTCATCGGATGATCGTGAGCTTTCGGGATGGCTGGTTGCGAGACTTCTTCGTGGACGATGTCCGCTCCCGCAAAATCCCGCCCGACCTTGAAAGCCGCGTCTTTCGCAAGCTCCAGATGATCGACGATGCGGCGACGGATCAGGATTTGCGCGTGCCCCCGAGCAACCATTTCGAGAAGCTGCGGGGCCAGCTTGAGGCGTTCCATTCGATCCGCGTCAACAAGCAGTGGCGGCTGATTTTCCGATGGGACGGCAGCAAGGGCGAGGCAAGCGAAGTATATCTGGACGACCACAGCTACGATTGAGGTGAAGCCATGTTGATGACCAAGCGCAAGCCGGTGAGCGTCGGCGAGATACTGACCGAGGAGTTTATGACGCCGATGGGGCTGACCCAGGCGGCATTGGCCGAAGCGATGGGCGTGCAGCGCAAGCACGTCAACGAGCTGTGCAACGACCGCCGCAACATCACCGCCGCGACCGCGCTGATCCTCTCGCGCGTGTTCGGCAACAGCCCGGATTTCTGGCTGAACGTGCAGCGGCGAAACGATCTTTGGGACGCCATGCACAGCCCGCGCGAGCGCCAGCGGATCGAGCGCGCCAAGCCTTTGAAGGAAGCGGCATGACCGCCGCCGCCGCGATAGCGGGGCCGTCAGCCGCCGCGTCCCTGTATTCGCGCGCCACCGTCCGAAGCGCGCTCTGGCGTAATCACGGTCGGTTCCGCCGTTCGGCCCTGATCCCGATGCTGTCGGGATGGCGCGTTCTACAGACCATCGCCACGACACGATCGAGCCGCGCCGGCCTATTGGGGCCGCGCCGCCCGATCTCTACGACTATGCCGAGGCTGTCCGAGCGCCCGCCAAGCGGAAGCGTCATCGTGGAGCTGGACGGCTTCGTGTCACCGACGATTGGCCGGAAGTCATGCCCGTCACCGAGACCGAGGTCCGGGTCGTCGAGGCCTATTTCGGCGACATCCTCGATGAGCTGTTCGGGCCGCTTCCGTAAGGCGGGAGACCGGCCATGACCGACGTGATGCTCACCGGCCGTCCAATCCGCGCGGCGCTATACTTGCGGGTCTCCACCGGCCGCCAAGCCGAGAGCGACCTGTCCATTCCAGATCAACGGCGTCAGGCCGATGCCTATTGCGCCGCCAAAGGCTGGCAGGTCGCCTCCGAATATCTGGAACCCGGCCAGTCGGCGACCGACGACCGCCGCCCCGAGTTCCAGCGCATGATGGACGCGGCGTCCGAACGCCCCGCGCCGTTCGACGTCGTGCTGGTCCATTCCTTCTCGCGCTTCTTCCGCGACCAGTTCCAGCTTGAGTTCTACGTCCGGCGGCTCGCCAAGGCCGACGTTCGGCTGGTGTCGATCACCCAGGACCTGGGCGACGACCCGATGAGCAACATGATCCGACAGATCATGGCGCTGTTCGACGAATACCAGTCCAAGGAGAACGCCAAACACACGCTCCGCTCCATGAACGAGAACGCCCGTCAGGGCTTCTGGAATGGGGCGCTGCCGCCGATCGGCTACCGCATCGTAGCCGCCGAACAGCGCGGGGCCAAGACCAAGAAGAAGCTGGAGATCGATCCCATTCACGCCGAGACCGTGCGGCTGATCTACCGGCTGGCATTACGTGGCGAAGGCGACAGCGGCCCGATGGGCTTGAAGTCGATCACCATTCACCTGAACGCCCGCGACATCCGCACCCGCGACGGCGGGCGCTGGGGCATCGCCGCTGTCCATCAGGTGCTCACCCGAACGACCTATATCGGCGAGCACCGCTTCAACACCCGCGACCACAAGACCAGACGGCCGAAGCCTGAGGCGGAACACGCCGTCATGGCCGTGCCGCCGATCGTCACCGAGCCTGAGTGGAAGGCGGTGCAGGCGCACCTCAAATCCCGCAGCCCGCAATGGACCGCGCCGCGCACGGTCAGCGGCCCCACCCTTCTTACCGGCATCTGCTTCTGCGCCACGTGCGGCGGCGCGATGACCCTCAGGACCGGCAAGAGCGGGCAATATCGCTACTACACCTGCTCGACCCGCGTCCGGCAAGGGAACACCGGCTGCGGCGGCACGACCGTACCGATGGCCAAGCTGGACAAGGCTGTGGCCGATCACCTGGAGGACCGGCTGCTTGACCCCCGTCGGTTGACGGTCCTGTTGGGCGAGGTGCTGGACCGTCGCGAGGAGTATGTCGAACGGCGGCGCGGCCATATCACCGAGCTGCGCAAACGCGCTGCCGAGGCCGACGCCAAGCTCGTCAGACTCTACGAAGCGATTGAGAACGGCGTCGCCGACATCGGCGATCCGGCCTTGAAGGGGCGGCTCGCCGAACTCTCAGCGATTCGCGACCAAGCCCGCGCCGATTCAGAACGGGCGGCGGGCGCGATCGAACGCGCCGGACCCGAGCTGACGACCGAGAAGGTGAAGGCATTCGCGGCGGCAGCGCGTCGCCGCCTGCGCAACAAGGACGGCAGCTATCGCCGCGACCACCTCCGAGCCGTGGCGCAGCGGATCGAGGTGGTCGGCAACAGCGAAGTCCGCATCATGGGCACGAAAACCGAGTTGCTGCGGACTCTCGCCGCCGTCGCCAGCGTGGGAACGGCGGCGAACGGCGTTCCCACTTTTGAACCGAAATGGCGCGCCCGGCAGGACTCGAACCTGCAACTCCAAGCTTAGAAGGCTCGTGCTCTATCCGGTTGAACTACGGGCGCGTGGCATCGCATTAGCCCGGATTGCGCGCGCGGCCAACGCCGATCATAACCCAATCTATGTCAAGGCAACCGCAAGCGACGACGGCGGCCGAGGTGCGCGCGTTCCGCCATTACGACCGGGTGATGGCCGCGTTCGTCGCCATCCTGCTGCTCTCCAACGTGATCGGCGCGGGCAAGGTCGCGCAATTGCCGCTGCCCGGTTTCGGCGATGTGCCGTTCGGCGCGGGTATCCTGTTCTTCCCGGTCAGCTATGTCATCGACGACGTGCTGACCGAGGTGTACGGCTATGCCCGCGCGCGCCGCGTCGTGTGGACCGGGTTCGCGGCGCTGGTGTTCATGGCATGCATGTCGTGGGTCGTCGTCGCGCTCCCGCCCGCGCCCGGATGGGGCAACCAGGCGGCGTACGAGACCGTGTTCGGCCAGGTCGGGCGCATCGTCGCGGCCAGCACCGTCGCGTTCTGGGCGGGCGAGTTCGTCAACGCCTATGTCCTGGCCCGGATGAAGCTGCTCACGCGCGGACGGTATCTCTGGACCCGCACGATCGGCTCGACGGTGGCGGGCCAGGCGGTCGACAGCCTCCTCTTCTACCCGCTCGCCTTTTGGGGCGCGGAGGGCTGGACGCACGCGCTGGTGCTGCGGGTGCTCGTCACCAACTGGGCGCTCAAGGTCGCGTGGGAGGCGCTGCTGACCCCCGTCACCTATGCGGTGGTCGGCTGGCTCAAGCGCGCGGAGGGGTCGACGTGTTCGACGAGGGCACGAACTTCTCGCCGTTTTCGCGGGCTTAGGCGACCAGCGCTACCAGCCCTTCGAACAGCCGCCGCCCATCGGTGCCGCCATGCGCCGCCTCGACCGCACGTTCGGGGTGGGGCATCATCCCCAGCACGTTGCCGCGCGCGCTCAGCACGCCGGCGATGCCCCGCGCGGAGCCGTTGACGTCCTCGGCATAGCGGAACGCGACCCGGCCCTCGCCCTCCAGCCGGTCGAGCGTATCCGCGTCGGCGACGTAGTTCCCATCGTGATGGCCGACCGGAACCTTGATCGCCTCGCCAGTCGCATAGCGTGCGGTGAACATGCTGTCGCCGTTCGCCACCGTCAGCTTCACGTCGCGGCAGACATAATTCAGCCCCGCGTTGCGGATCAGCGCGCCCGGCAACAGCCCGGCTTCGGTCAGCAGCTGAAACCCGTTGCACACGCCCAGCACGGGTAGGCCCCCCTCCGCCGCCGCCGCCACCGCGCGCATGATCGGCGACCGTGCCGCGATCGCGCCGGTGCGCAAATAGTCGCCATAGGAGAAGCCGCCGGGCAGTCCCACCAGCCCGACGCCGTCGGGAAGCTGCGTCTCGCGGTGCCAGACCATCACCGGCGCTTGCCCCGTCACCGCCTCCAGCGCGGTCGCGAGGTCGCGGTCGCAATTGGAGCCGGGGAACACCACCACCACCGTCTTCACGCCGCGTCGTCCTCGCGCGCGACGTGGTAGCTCTCGATCACCGGGTTGGCGAGCAGCGCGCGGCACATCGCGTCGATGTCCGCGCCCTCCGCGACCTCCAGCTCGATCAGCTTGCCGACGCGCACCTCCCCAACGCCCGCAAACCCCAGCCCGCCCAGCGCATGCTGGATCGCGCGGCCCTGCGGGTCGAGCACGCCGGGCTTGAGCCGGACGGTGACGGTCGCCTTCACGTCACTTCCCCCGCCGCTTGCGATGGCTGTCGAGATCGAGCACCGCATGGTCGCCGCCCTCGGGGAACAGGCCGAGCCGCCGCGCGACCTCCTGATACGCCTCGACCTCGCCGCCGAGGTCGCGGCGGAACCGGTCCTTGTCGAGCTTCTCGCTGGTTTCCATGTCCCACAACCGGCAGCAATCGGGACTGATCTCGTCGGCCAGGATGATCCGGCCATAGTCGTTGTCGAAGATCCGCCCGAATTCGAGCTTGAAGTCGACCAGCTTGATGCCGACGCCAGCAAACAACCCGCACAGAAAGTCGTTCACCCGGATCGCGAGGTCGGCGATGTCGTGCATCTCGTCCTGCGACGCCCAGCCGAACGCGGCGATATGCTCGTCGGTGATCATCGGATCGCCGAGCGCGTCGTCCTTGTAGAAATATTCGATGATCGTGCGGGGCAGTTTGGTCCCCTCCTCGATCCCCAGCCGGGTCGAGAGCGTGCCCGCGGCGACGTTGCGCACCACTACCTCGATCGGCACGATTTCCACTTGCCGAATCAACTGCTCGCGCATGTTGAGGCGGCGGATGAAGTGGGTCGGCACGCCAATCGTGTCGAGCAAGGTGAAGATGTGCTCGGAGATACGGTTGTTGAGCACGCCCTTGCCGTTGATCGTGCCCTTCTTCTGCGCGTTGAAGGCGGTGGCATCGTCCTTGAAATACTGGATCAGCGTAC